>JADMIO010823389.1_pt1 | contig 74690 bp, 80 predicted proteins | sample 8958161 | NCBI WGS metagenome assembly JADMIO01 (sample SAMN16585339, study PRJNA669376) | soil metagenome | isolation source: Crop rotation soil | place: USA: Cullars Rotation, Alabama | collected 2011 | reverse complement strand
CCGCGACAACTTGTCCACGTGGAATTCTAAGCTTAGGATCCCAATGTGCTGGAAAGGAGGTAAGCATGGCCGACGAAAAGAAACAGGACAACGAGCAAAGCCCCGAGGCCACCGAAGCCAAGCCTCGGAGTGAAAAGCCTCCCAAGCAGCCCAAAGGCGAGCGGGGAGAGCAGCAGGGCGGTGGGAAGCAGAAGGGCGGCGGGAAAAAGCAGGGCGAGCCCAAGAAACCTGCCGAGCCCGAGGGACCGCCGCCGGAGCCGGCGCCGCGGCCGCGCCTGATGGACCACTACGAGCAGCGTGTGCGGGCGAAGCTGCAGCAGCAGTTCGGGTTCAAGAACCCGCACCAGATTCCCCGCCTGGTGAAGGTGGTGCTGAACGTCGGCATGGGCGACGCGTCCAAGAATCCCAAGGGGCTGGAATCCGCGGTGGCCGAGCTCGCGGCGATCACCGGGCAGCAACCGGTCGTCACGCGCGCCAAGAAAGCGATCGCGAATTTCAACCTGCGGCAGGGCGTCGCGATCGGCTGCGCGGTGACGCTGCGCGCCAGCAGGATGTACGAGTTCCTCGACCGGTTCATCAGCGTCGCGGTGCCGCGGATGCGCGATTTCCGCGGGCTGCCCACGAAGAGCTTCGACGGTCGCGGGAATTACACGCTGGGCATCAAAGAGCAGATGATTTTCCCTGAAATCGACTACGACAAGGTCGAGCGGATTCACGGGATGGACATCACGATCGTCACGACCGCCGGTCGCGACGACGCCGCTCTGGCGCTGCTCCGGGAGCTGGGAATGCCCTTCCGGGGTGAAGCACCTGTGGCGGCAGCGTAGAGGGGGGACGACAAGCGCATGGCGAAGAAGTGCTGGATCGAGAAGGTCAAGCGGACGCCCAAGTTCAAGGTGCGGGGCTACTACCGCTGTCAACGCTGTGGGCGCAGCCGGGGTACGCTCCGGAAATTTCGCCTGTGCCGTATCTGTTTCCGTGAGCTTGCGCTGCGCGGGGAGATTCCCGGCGTGCGCAAAGCCAGCTGGTAAAGGATGGGACCAACGAGATGAGTGTTACCGACCCCGTTGCCGACATGCTCACGCGCGTGCGCAACGCCTGTATGGCGGGCCATCGTCGCGTCGACATGCCCGTGTCGAAGCTCAAGGTCGAGATCGCGCGGTTGCTGCGTGACAACCATTACCTGCACGACTACAAAGTGCTGGACGATGGACGACAGGGACTGCTGCGGCTGTACCTGAAGTACTACAATGACGCCCCCGTCATCCGCGAGCTGCAGCGCATCTCCGCGCCGGGCCTGCGGCGCTATGTAAAGGCACGGGAGATTCCACGCGTCAAAAACGGTCTGGGGATGGCCATTCTGTCCACGCCCCAGGGTCTGATGACCGACCGCGAGGCCCGCACCGCCCGCGTGGGCGGTGAGCTGCTCGCCGTGGTCTGGTAGGAGAGAGTCATGTCACGTATCGGCAAACGTCCGGTGACGATTCCCAAGGGCGTTACGGTTCAGGTCGACGGAAGGAACGTCACGGTCAAGGGCCCGAAGGGCGAGATCAGCCGCGCCTTCCACCCGGACATCGTGCTCGCGATAGAGGATTCGACCGTGGTCGTCCGCCGCCCCTCGGATGAGTCGCGGCACAAGGCGCTGCACGGTTTGAGCCGCACGCTCGTGGCGAACATGGTCGACGGCGTCACGAAGGGGTTCTCGAAATCCCTCGAGATCCAGGGCGTGGGATACAAAGCCGAGCCCAAGCCATTCGGCGTCCAGCTCGTCGTGGGATACTCCCATCCCGTTCCCTACAACGCTCCCAAGGGAATCACCATCTCGGTGAACAACAACGTCATCGTGAAGGTCGATGGCGTTGACAAGGAGCTCGTCGGCCAGGTCGCGGCAGAGCTGCGCAATATCCGGCCGCCTGAGCCGTACAAGGGCAAGGGGATCCGCTACGTCGGCGAACAGGTACGCCGCAAGGCCGGCAAGACCGCGCAGGCGGCGGCGAAATAACTATGCGCTCAGTCTACATCATCAAATCCAGCGCGGATCGGCGCCGCCGGCGGCAGCTGCGGGTGCGCAAGAAGGTCCGCGGGACGGCGGAACGCCCGCGTCTCGTCGTATTCCGCTCCTCGAAGCACATCTACGCGCAGCTGGTTGACGACGACCGCGGCGTGGCGCTCCTGGGCGGCTCGGATCGTTCCGATGGGATCGGCACCGACGGGAAGGGAAAGACCGGCAAGAGCTTCAACCTCGGGCGCCTCGTCGCCGAAAAGGCGAAGGGCAAGGGGATCACCAAAGTCGTGTTCGACCGCGCGGGATACCGCTACCACGGCCGTGTCAAAGCGGTGGCGGATGGCGCGCGGAAGGGCGGATTGGAGCTGTAATGGCAGACGATCAGGAACAGGGCACGAGCGCACCCGCGCCAACGACGGCCCCGCATTCCGCGGAGGTCGTGCAGCCGCAACCGCCGCAGCAGCCGCAACAGTCGCAACAGCCGCACCAGCATCAGCAACGGGGCGGTCGCGGAGGCCGGGGGGGTGGTGGGGGCGGGGGTGGCGGCGGTGGAGGGCGCGGCCGAGGGCGGGGCGGTGAGCGTGGGCGCGATGGCGGCGAGCGGCAGCGAGAGAGCGACGGACTGGTCGAGAACGTCATCGCGATCAATCGCGTGGCAAAGGTCGTGAAGGGTGGACGGCGCTTCGGGTTCAACGCGCTCGTCGCCGTCGGCGACGGCCAGGGACGCGTGGGAATCGCGACGGGAAAGGCGAATGAAGTCAGCGAAGCCGTCCGCAAGGCGGTCGAAGCGGCCCGCCGCAAGATGATCGAGGTCCCGCTCACTGGCGGCACGATCCCGCACGAAATCGTCGGTGATCACGGTGCCGGGCGTGTGCTGCTGAAGCCGGCCGCCACCGGAACGGGCGTTATCGCGGGCGGGCCCGTGCGTGCCGTCCTCGAATGCGTGGGCGTACGCGACATTCTGACGAAGAGTCTCGGATCGACCAATCCGCATAACATGGTGCGGGCCACGATGGATGGGCTGCTCCATCTCACGACGCCGCGACGGGTGGCACGCGAGCGCGGCATCGAGGTCGAACAAGTTCCGTACAAGGCACGCCAGGGAGGAGTTGCAGCCCGTGGGTAGGCTTCCACCGACTCGGAAATACCGCAAGAAGAAGCCGGGGCGTGATCGCATTCTGCCGGCCGCCGGCAAGGCGCGCCTGCAGATCCGGCAGGTGCGCTCGGGAATTGGTCGTCCCGCAACCGAGCGACGTACGCTCGAAGCGCTCGGCCTCAAGCATCATCAGCACGCCGTAACGAAGGCCGATCACCCGTCGCTCCGGGGAATGCTCTATCAGGTCAGGCACCTGATCGAGGTGACAGTCGTGAAGGGCAAGGAGTAGTCGATGCCGACCGCAAAATCGAAGGCGAAGTCGTCGAAGCCGAAACCGAAGGCACGGAAGCCCAGGAAGACGGCAACAGCCGCGGCGGCCCCGTCCGTCGTGCGCGTGACGCTGCACAGCCTCAAGCCACCGCCAGGTTCGCATCGTTCCCGTATTCGGAAGGGCCGTGGCCCGGGCTCCGGTATCGGGAAAACCGCGGGACGCGGCGGCAAGGGCCAGACGGCGCGCAGCGGTGGCTCGACTCGTCCTGGATTCGAGGGCGGGCAGATGCCGCTCATCCGGCGCATTCCAAAGCGCGGGTTCACGAATCCCTTCAAGCAGGACGCGCAAGTCGTGAACGTGCGTCAGCTCGAAACCCTGGCGGAGGGCGTGGAGGTCACGCCCGATACGCTCTTCGGGGCCGGACTCGTGCGCCGGCCGGATCATCCCGTTAAGCTCCTGGGGATGGGTGAAGTGAGTCGCAAATTCATGGTGAAGAGTGTGGCAGTGTCGGCATCCGCACGGACCAAAATCGAACAGGCAGGCGGTACCATCGCATGAGTGTCCGGCTTCCCGCCTGGCTGAACGTCTTCCGGCTGCCGGAAGATCTGTGGGAGAAGTTCTCCGTCACGCTGATCTGTCTCATTGTGTACCGGGCCGGCGCCCACATCGCGACGCCCGGCGTCAATGTGCAGGCCCTCGCCGACTTCCTCCGGAACGCGGGACAGGGCACGCTCTTCAGCCTGTACGATTTGTTCGCGGGGGGAGGGTTTTCCCGCGCGACGATCTTCGCGCTCGGCATCATGCCGTACATCTCCGCGAGCATCGTTTTCCAGCTGGCGGCGCCGGTATTCCCCACCGTCGAGAAGATGCAGCGCGACGAAGAGGGCCGGAAAAAGCTGACGCAATGGACGCGCTACCTCACCGTCCTCCTGTGCCTCTTCCAGTCGTATGGCTATGCGGTGTTCACCGAGCAGCTTCCCGGCGCGGTCGCGCACCCTGGCTGGACGTTCCGTCTCACCACCGTGCTCACCCTCTCCACGGGCGGCATTTTCGTCATGTGGCTGGGCGAGCAGATCACGGAGCGCGGTATCGGCAACGGGGCGAGCCTGCTGATCTTCTTCTCGATCATCGAGCGGATCTGGCCCGAGACGCTGCGGACGATCGAAGCGCTGCGCGCCCACTCGTTGACCTTCCCAATCCTGCTGCTGGTATTGGCGGTCATGGTGCTGGTGGTGGCAGGCACGGTCGCCGTGACGGTCGCGGCGCGCCGCATCCCCATACAGATCCCCCGCAAGGTGATGGGCCGAGGGCGGATCCGTGAGGGGCAGAAGACGTTCATCCCGCTGCGCATCAATTCGTCCGGCGTGATGCCCATCATTTTCGCGCAATCGCTGATCATCGTGCCCGGTACGCTGGCGACGTTCAGCGGCAATGCCACGCTCAAGCGGTTTGCCGAGTACTTCAGCGTCACCTCCTGGGTGTACGTGTTCACGAGCGCGATCCTGATCATTTTCTTCGCGTATTTCTACACGTCCATCATCTTCAACCCGGTGGATCTGGCGGAAAATCTGAAGAAGCAGGGCGGATTCATTCCCGGAGTGAAGCCCGGCGCCGCGACGGCCGACTACATCGACGAGGTGCTTTCGCGCATCACGTTCCCCGGCGCGCTGTTCCTCACCGTGGTGGCGATGCTGCCGATCGTAATCTCGAACGTCTTGAACATGCCCTTCGGGTTCGGCGGGACCGCGCTCCTCATCGTTGTGGGTGTCGCATTGGATACCGTCCAGCAGGTGCAGCAGCACCTCCTGCTGCGCCACTACGACGGGTTCATGAAGGAGGGACGCGTAAAGTTCCGGGGACGCAGCCCGCGCCCCATCTAGCGCCCCGTGTTCATTCTGCTTCTCGGCGCTCCCGGCGCCGGCAAAGGTACACAGGGCAAGATTCTCGCTGAGCGGCTGGGCCTTCCCAAGATTACGACCGGCGACATCCTGCGGCAGGCGGCGCGGACAGGCACGCCGCTCGGCAGCGAAGCCAAACGCTACATGGACGCCGGGAAGCTCGTCCCCGACACCGTCATCCTGGGTCTCATCAAGGATGAGCTGGCCAAGCCGCAAGCCCAGGGCGGCGCGATCTTCGACGGCTTCCCTCGCACCGCCGCACAGGCGGAGTTGGTAGACCGCACGCTCGCCGAGCGCCAGCAGCGCTTGACGCATGTCCTGCTGCTGGATGTTTCAGACGAGGAGCTGGTGAAGCGGATGCAGAGCCGGGCGGGGATTGAGGGGCGCTCGGACGACACTCCCGAAGCCATTCGCACCCGCCTCCAGGTGTACCAGCGCGATACTGCCCCCCTCATCGCCCACTACGCCACCCGCGGCAACGTGCACCGCGTCCCCGCGACCGGCACCATCGACGACATCGCGACTGAAATCAAGCGCGTCGTGGGCCAATGATCACGATCAAGTCCGCTCGCGAGATCGAAACCATGGCGGCGGCCGGCCGCCTGGTCGCCCAAACGCTCGCGTTCGTCGCGGGCCACCTGAAGCCTGGCGTTTCCACCGAAGAGCTCGACCGCCTCGCCGAGGAGTTCATTCGCTCGCACTCGGGCGCGCGGCCGTCATTCAAGGGCCTCTACGATTTCCCCGCCACGCTGTGCACGTCCATCAATCGCGAAGTCGTCCACGGCATTCCGTCGCCCAAGCGCGTGCTGCGGGAGGGGGACATTCTGAGCGTGGACGTTGGCGTGTGGATGGAGGGCCTGCACGCGGACTCGGCCGCCACCTTCCCTGTCGCCGAGATTTCACCGGAGGCCCAACGTCTGCTGGATGTGACCCAGCGCGCGCTCGCGGCAGGCGTCGCGGAGGCACGTGCCGGGAATCACGTGGGTGACATCGGTCATGCCGTGCAGCAGGTCGCCGAAGCCGCCGGCTACTCGGTCGTGCGCGAGCTGGTGGGCCACGGCATCGGCGCGAGCTTCCACGAGGAGCCACAGATCCCGAACTACGGGAAGCCGCGTCGCGGACCCCGTCTGGTCCCCGGGATGACCATTGCCATCGAGCCGATGCTCAACGCCGGCGGCCCCGAAATCCGGACCCTCGAAGACAAATGGACCGTAGTGACGGAAGACGGGTCACTATCGGCCCATTTCGAGCACACAGTCGCCGTGCAGGAGAACGGCGGCCCCGCGCGGATACTGACGAAAGCCGATTAGTCTCCCGATGGAGCCTTGGCCCGCACCAGGCGCGGCCGTTGCACCGGTGGGCGCCTGATCTCCTGTCGCATGGTCGGTCGCTCCTGCCGGTCCGCCGGCGTGAGCGTCACGAGCTCCCGCGTCGCGCCTGAATCGAGTGCCGCGCGAATCACGCGCACATCCGCCAGCCCTTCCCGACCGGACGGCTCGGGCTCGCGATTCTCGCGAATGCAGTTCGAGAAGTACACCAGCTCGGGAGCGAACTGGTCGCGCTTCGGGAAGGTCTTCTTGGTGGTTTTGCCGTCGATTGTCAGGTACTGCACGAGGCCCTCAGCCAGCTCGTAGGCCGGTTCCATCCGCAGATCGCCTTTGGTGCCGACGATCCGGTAGGCCGACACGTCGGCCGCGCCGAAGCTGCAGGTGAACGCGGCCAGCCGCTCGCCGGGAAACCGCATGACCACGCTGTTCATCTCGTCCACTTCGGTGAAGCGGGGATCGTCGCCCGTTGCCGCGCTGCTCCAGACCTCCTGTGGCTCCGCCTGAAACAAATATCGGGCGGCGTTGATACAGTAAATCCCGATGTCCCAGAGCGGGCCACCGCCGGATTCCTTCTTGAGGCGGTAGTTGTCTTTGTCCTCCACCTGCATGGTAAACGTGGAATTGAAGAGCCGCGGCTCGCCCAGCTTGTGGATCTGCGCGGCTTCCACGGCTTTGAGGTTTGCTGCCTCGAAGTGCAACCGGTAGGCGATCATCAGCTTCACGTTGTGCTGCGCCGCGGCCTGGATCATCTGCTCGCAATCGGCCTCGGTCAGCGCCATGGGTTTTTCACACAGAATGTGCACGCCGGCTTCGGCGGCCCGCACCGTGTAGTCGCGGTGCAAATGGTTCGGGACCGCGATGTAAACCGCGTCGATCCCGCCTTCGCGCAGGGCGTCATCGTATTCTTCGTAGCTGTAGGTGCGCGACACGCGGTACTTCTTGCCCAACTCTTTCAACTTCTTGGGGTCGTCGGAGAACAGTGCGACCAGCTGGCTGTTTTCCCTGGCGTGCGCGAACGCCGGCAGGACCGCGACCTGGCTGATGTACCCCAACCCCACTACGGCATAGCGAATCGGTGGTGTTTTCTGGACGCCGTTTCTGGAGCGCTTCATAACCCCTGCTTGTTGGACGATGCGGGCGACGGCCGCAAGAAATGCGCCGACTTGTGGTCCCCCCTGCTTCGTGGTTCCTTCCGGGATGATCGACCGGCTGGACCGCGTGAAGGCCGCGCTGGCGGAACGCTATACCGTCGAGCGGGAGCTGGGGGCCGGCGGCATGGCGACCGTATACCTCGCGCTCGACACGAGGCACAATCGTAAGGTCGCCCTCAAGGTGCTCCGGGCCGAGCTCGCGGCCTTCATCGGCGCCGACCGGTTCCTGAAGGAGATTGAAACCACCGCCAACCTTCAGCACCCCCATATACTGCCGCTCTTCGACTCCGGCCGGATCGACAGCACCGTGTTTTACGTGATGCCCTACGTCGAAGGGGAGTCCCTGCGCCAACGCCTCTCCCGGGAGAAGCAGCTGCCCGTTGGGGACGCCATCCGGATCGTTACGGAGGTCGCGGACGCGCTTCATTACGCGCACCGGCACGGCGTGATCCACCGCGACATCAAGCCGGAGAACATGCTGTTCCACGACGGCCGCGCCATCGTGGCCGACTTCGGCATCGCCCTCGCGCTCAGCCGCGGAGACGGCTCGACGCGCATGACCGAAACGGGAATGAGTCTGGGGACGCCGGCGTACATGAGCCCGGAACAGGCCGGGGGCGAACGGACGGTGGACGCACGCAGCGATATCTACGCCCTCGGGGTGGTGCTGTACGAAATGCTCGCAGGTGAGCCGCCGTTCACGGGTCCTACGCCGCAGGCGATCCTCGCGCGGGTCCTCACCGAGCGACCCAAGCCACTGAGCGTGCGCCGCAAAGCCGTTCCGCCCCGTCTCGAGGCGGCTGTCGCACGCGCGCTCGAAGAGCTGCCGGCTGACCGGTTCCAAACGGCTGCCGAGTTCAGCGCGGCTGTAGCCGGGCCGGGCGGGGCGATTGAGTATGGAAGACCGTCGGGCCGCCCCAGCGGATTCCTTGCGGCTCTTCCATGGGCACTTGCGGGAGTCTTGCTGCTCGTGGTGGCATGGCTGGGGATTCGGGCGGCGAGGACCGTGCCCGCATCAGTTCAGTCGGCACGGTTCAGCGTCGTGCTCGATCCGGGTGTACAGCCCACGTTCACGCCGATCGTGCGTTTGAGTGCCGACGGCCGACAGCTCTTCATTGCTGCATTGATCGATCGGCGCGACGCCATTCTCCATCGCCCACTCGACGAGATGAGCATGAGGGCGATTGCCGGCGCCGGTCAGGGCGAACAGGGCAGCGAGAACAGCAGGCCATTCCCTTCGCCCGACGGACGGTGGATTGCGTATTCCGCGCAGGGCAAACTGCGAAAGGTCTCCGTTGCGGGTGGCCCGGCAATAGACCTTGCCGCGGCGGAATGGGGCGGTGGAAGTTGGGGGAGAAATGGTCAGCTCGTCTATACCAAGGCCTACAACACCGGGCTCTGGATCGTGCGCGAGGGCGGCGGGGATGCGCGGATGCTGACGACGCCTGACAGCACCAAGGGGGAGCTGGGGCACTGGTGGCCACAAATTCTTCCCGATGGCGATCACGTCCTGTTCACTGCCTACCGTACGCCGATTGAGCGCGCCACCATCGAGATCCTCTCGATCAAGTCCGGCCAACGGCGCGTGGTGGTGACGGGCGGTGTCTCCGGTCTCTTCGTACCCACGGGCCACATTCTTTATGCAGTAGGTGAAACCGTCCGCGCCGTGCCATTCGACGTAAAGCGTCTGTCGGTGACCGGCGCAGCCGTTTCCGTCCTTGATAGCGTGGCGATGAACCCTTCAGACGGCGCAGCCGCATTCGACGTGTCGGAAACGGGCACTTTGGCCTATCTGCCCGTCAGCTCGTACATCACCGAGAGCGAGGCGGTCCTCGTGGACCGCCGGGGAAACGAATCACGGGCTCTCCCCGCGGCCGATCGCTACAACGACCCGCGCCTCTCGCCGGATGGAAGCCGTGTGGCGGTGGATATTCGATCGCCAACCTCGTTGGGAGACGTGTGGGTGTTCCAGGTAGGCCGATCGACGGGCACGCGGCTCACGTCGGAAGGCGGCAGGGACTGGGGCGCCGAGTGGACGCCTGACGGACGCGAATTGATCTACATCAGCGAGCGGCCGTTCTTCGATTTGTATCGGCGGACGGCGGATGCCAGCCGGCCCGCCCAGCTGCTGCTCTCGGGGGCGTACGACCACTACACCGGCACTATCTCGCGCGATGGCAACTTGCTGGCATTTGTACTCAGCATCCCCGGCGCCACGGAGATCTGGACCGTCCCGCTGCACGGGAAGGGGGCGCCGGTCCGCTATTTCGCGAATGGTTTCAATCTCGCGCATCCGGCGTTGTCACCCGACGGTCACTGGATGGCGTACGATTCGGACGAGTCGGGGCGGGCGGAAGTGTACGCGCAATCGTTTCCCGACCCGAGCATCGCGCGATGGAAGGTCTCCCCGGCGCGCGGCTCGGAGCCGTTGTGGACCCGGGGTGGACGCGAGCTCGTGTTCCGGAAGGGCGATAGCGTAATGGCGGTGAGTATGGATCTGCAGCGCGGCAGAAGCGGTCAACCGGTCGCGTTGTTTGGCGGGCGTTATCCAGACAGCCCCAGTTGGACAAAGCCGCGAAGCTATGATGTCTCGGCCGATGGAGCGCAGTTTCTACTGCTCAGGCTCCCGCCTGAACGAAACCGCCCGCACGTCAATATTGTGTTGAACTGGTTCGACGAGCTGAAAGCGTTGGCGCACTAAGGAGCGGCCCGCTCCAGTCCCGCAACCTCGTCCAGCAGTTTCTTCCCCAAGCCGGATTCTGAGAGCCCCGCCAGGTTGACCTTCACATTCTCGAGGCCGCCTGCCAGTGCCGCGCGTGCCAGCGCCGCTGCCACGCGCGCGTCGGACCGTGCGTTCTTGTTCCCGATGTGCTCGATTGCGCGGGCCAGCTCGAGTACCCGGACGGCCCGGCGGGCCACGCGCAGGGGAGGCTCCGCCGCGTAGAGCAGCGCCTGGTCGAGTGCGCTCGCGCGCGCGGGATCGTGCTTCGCTATTCGCAGCGCGCCCATGACCCCTTCGTAGGCTGCGGCATCTTCATCCATGAGGCGCCGCAGCTCATGCCGTAGCTGCTCGCTTTCCTGCTCGATCGCGCGTGTTTGTTCCTGGACTTCCGCGTACGCTTTGCGCCCCAGTGTCAGCCGCGCGACCATCGCGATGAGGGCCGCCGCTGTTGCCCCCGCGAGGGCAGCGGCGCTACCGCCGCCCGGGGACGCCGTCCCCGCAGCGAGCTGGTCGAGCCAGCCGTCGAGCGATGTCCCTTCTCCCTCGCGAATCCTTGCCTCGAGCACGTGCCTGCCCGGATCGGAAATCTTGAGTTGTGCGCCGGCTGCGCCGAGCAGCGCCCGCTCCGGCACCAGCCCGACGATCTCGCTCTTTGTTACCGCCACGCCGCGAAGCGCCGCCGCGCGGGCGACCTCCTGAAACACCGCGGCCGGTGGTGTGACGTCGATATCGAGCAGATTCATGGAAACCTGTGCCGTACCGTCGACGTCGAACCCGCTTGCCTGAACCGCCGGCAACCCGCCGCTCGACGTACGGATCTGTTTGGCGATCGCTTTCGCGATCGTCACGTCGGGAGTATCGAGGTAAATGTTATAGGCCACCAGAAATGGACGGGCGCCAATGGCGGTGGCTCCCGCGGTGGGATGAATGCGTGGCGGACCATAGTCGGGAGCGGCGGCAGGATCACTTCCGATGCGACCGCGCAATCCTTCGAACTCCCCTTTCCGGATCGCGGGGAGCGACTCTCGCTCCGGCCGAACCGCGGCGCGTCCGTAGAGGAATACAGGAATCTCGAGCTCGCGGCCAACGCGCTCGCCCAAGGCGCGCGCCAGCTCCACGCACGCGAGGATGGTGATGTCCCGGACGGGGACGAAGGGCACAACGTCGGTCGCGCCCATGCGTGGATGCTCGCCTTCATGCCGTGTGAGATCGATCCGTTCGGTCGCGACGCGCATGGCGCGGAAGGCGGCTTCCTGCGTGGCGGCGGGCGGCGCCACAAAGGTGAATACGGAACGGTTGTGCGACGCGTCCGATTGGACGTCGAGCAATCGAACGCCGGGGACGGAGAGGAGGGCCGCGCGCAACGCGGCGATCGTCTCCTGTTTCCGGCCCTCGGAGAAATTGGGCACGCATTCCACGAGCGGGGCCGCGGTCATGCCTTGTTCAGCAGCTCCATCAGCCATTTGTACATCGCGGGGTTGCCCCCCACGATGCTCTGTCCCTCGAGGACGTCGGCGTCGCCTTCGAGCGTGGTGATCGTGCCTCCCGCTTCACGGATCAACACGACTCCTGCTGCCACGTCCCAGGGCGCGAGCGACAATTCCCAGAAGCCATCCAACCGGCCGGCGGCGACGTCGGCGAGGTCGAGCGCCGCTGACCCGGCGCGGCGAATCCCACTCGAGCTGCGCAGCACGGCAACGAACTGCGGCATGTAGCGTTCGAGAACGTCCAGCCGTTTGAATGGAAAGCCGGTGCCCACGAGCGAATGCTTGGGGTTGCTCACGCGTGACACCGACAGCTGTCGGTCTCCGAGCCATGCACCGAGCCCCACTCCCGCCCGATACACCTGGTCACGAGTCACATCGTGGATGACGCCGACCGCGAGCTTGCCGCGGACCATGCACCCGATCGAAACGGCGTACTGGGGATAACCGTGCAGAAAATTTGTCGTGCCATCAAGCGGGTCAACGAACCAGACGATGTCTGCGCCCGTTGCCGCGGTGGGCGAAAGTTCTTCGCCCACCACCACCGATTCGGGGACTCGCTCAGCGAGCAGCCGATTGATCATTGCTTCGGCGCTGCGGTCCGCGTGCGAGACAAAATCATGCAGTGATTTCTCGACCCAGTCCGCTTGATCGGGCGTTTTCGTGCTCCGCAGGTACTCCGCGGCGGCTCGAGCTGCTGTCGTGGCCACATCGAGTAAGTCTTTGATTTCTCGCACCTTGCGACACCCCACGTGGGTTTCGTAGCTTGTCAGCCCATGGCACGCGTCTTCTCGGGCATTCAGCCGTCCGGCGAACTGCATATCGGCAACTATCTCGGCGCGGTCCAAAACTGGGTGGCGCTGCAGTCGCAGCACGAGTGCTTCTTCTGCGTCGTGGACCTGCACGCCATCACCCAGGCGTACGATGCTGCGACACTTTCGCAGCGTACACTGGAGATGACCCTCGGTCTCCTGGCGGCGGGTCTCGACCCCGCGCGCTGCACGGTGTTCGTCCAATCCCACGTCCCCGAGCACACGGAGCTCAACTGGCTCCTCACCACCGTCACGCCGCTCGGTGAGCTGGAGCGGCAGACGCAGTTCAAGGATAAATCACAGCGCCAGGAGAGCGTACTCGCGGGATTGCTGAGTTATCCGATCCTCCAGTCGGCGGACGTGCTGTTGTATCTCGGCACTCTGGTCCCGGTGGGGGAGGACCAGCTGCAGCACCTCGAGTTGATGCGCGAGATCGCCCGCCGCTGGAATACGCGATTTGGGAATGGCTTCTCGTTTCCGGAGCCGCAAGCGATGCTCTCGACCGCCAAGCGCGTGCTGGGACTGGACGGACAGGCGAAAATGTCCAAGAGTCTGGGCAATACGATCGGCCTGTTCGATTCCCCGGAGGCGATTTGGGAGAAGCTTCGCCCCGCTGCCACAGATCCCGCGCGGGTCACGCGCAAGGACCCCGGTACGCCGGAGCTCTGCAATATCTTCACATTGCACCAGGGATTTTCGCCGCCCGACACGCAGACGCTCGTCGCGCACAACTGTCGCACCGCGGGCTGGGGATGTCTCGACTGCAAGCGAACGCTCGCGGACAATATGATAGCGAAGCTCACCCCCATCCGCGAGCGCGCCACTGACTTGCGCGCGCATCCCGACCGCGTGAAGGAGGTCATCGCGGCGGGAGCTGCCAAGGCGCGCGCGGTGGCGCGGCGGACGGTCGGCCACGTGAAGCGCAGCATGGGTCTCTTGCCGGAAGGGCAGGACTGATGCACGAAATCGCGGCGCGGATCTCCGAAGCCTTGCAGCTCGAGCTGCTGCTGCAGCTGGCGCTGGCGATGCTTCTCGGCGGCGCGATTGGTCTGGAACGCGAGTTCAGTGGTAAGCCCGCCGGGCTGCGGACCAACATTCTTATCTGCGTGGGCGCCACCCTCTTCACGGTGTTGTCGGCAAAGCTGGCAGCGGGGCGAGGCGATCCCGCTCGCATCGCGGCGCAGATCATTCCCGGCGTCGGCTTCATCGGCGCGGGAACAATCCTGCATGCCCGTGGCTCGGTAACTGGTCTGACGAGCGCCGCGACGATCTGGGTTGTGTCCGCGATCGGCATGGCTATCGGGAGCGCCGCCTACGTGGAGGCGCTGGGAAGCTCGCTCCTCGTGGTTGTCGTCCTGCTGGGACTGGGGCGGGTCGAGGGGATGGTCGCGCGGGCCGCGACGCAGACCCATCTTGTTATCCATGCGCGCCCGGACGCCACTGCTCTCGAGGACCTGGAGGCGCTGGTACACCGTACAGGACTCGATATCCAGCGTACCGCCTCGCGCCGCGAGAATGTGGACCTCGTGGTAGAGTTCGACCTGCGCGGACCCAAGCGCCTGCATAACCAGGTGCTGATCGGAATGGTCAACCACCCCGGCGTTCGATCAGTCTCGACCGGCGAGTGAACCTCCGAAATGGACGAGAGTAAGAGCGCAGGACGCGCCGCGCGGGCCAGCGGCCAGACGTCGTCGCCGGGTGGCGGGATCGAGAAGATCATCCGCGCGGCGGTCGATCGCGGCGCGTCCGACCTGCACATGAAGGCCGGTGATGTCTTCCGCGCTCGCATCGACGGAAAACTCGTCCCGCTCACCAAACAGCGGCTCACACCCGACCAGACCCGCGCGATCGCGATTCGCCTGATTCCCAACGAGGACGACCAGGCGCGGATCGACCGGTTACGCGACTACGATTGCTCCTGGGGAATGCCTGGTGTCGGCCGGTTTCGCGTCAACATTTTGCGGCAGCGCTCGTCGTTCATGATTGTGATGCGCGTGATTCCGTTCGACGTGCCATCATTTGATTCGCTCAACCTTCCCGTGGCGCTCCGGACCATCGCGTCGGCGGATCGGGGCCTTGTGCTCGTCACGGGCACGACGGGGTCGGGAAAAAGCTCCACCATGGCTGCCATGGTGCATCACATCAATGAAACTCAGCAGCGCCACATCGTCACGCTCGAGAGCCCGATCGAGTTCCTGCACCGCGACATCAATTCGTCGGTCACGCAGCGCGAGATTGGCGTGGACACCGACGATTACCGTCGCGGGCTCCGCGCCGCGCTGCGCCAGGATCCCGACGTCGTGCTGATCGGGGACCTGCGCGATCTCGACGTGGTGGAAACCGCGTTGAAGGCCGCGGAAACCGGGCATCTCGTGATTTCCGCGCTCGATACGCCGGACGTCGTCACGACCGTCGCGCGCCTGCGCGCGATGTTTCCCGCCGAGCAGCAGGACGCCCAGGCGCTGCGCCTCGCGGAGGCGCTTGGCGCGATCGTCTCACAGCGTCTGTTGCCGCGCGCGGACGGTCAGGGCCGCGTGGCCGCGGTGGAAATCCTCATCTGCACACCGGCGGTGCGAGAAATGCTTCCCGATGAGCGCCGCGCAGCGGACCTCCCGACCCATATGCGCGGGTCACGGGAGCAGAACGGCATGCAGACGTTCGACCAGCACCTCGTCGATCTCGTGACGGAAGGCGTGGTGACGCATGAGGCCGCGCTTGCGGCGGCTTCGCACCCCGCGGAGCTCGAGCCGCAGATTCGCAACCTGCGCCGTCGCACTCCGTCGCCTCTTGCCGCGGACCCCCGCGCCAGTCGTGTCGCCCCGATCCCGGACGATCTGTCGAGTATTCTGCCCAGCCAGTGAGCGAGCGCTACCGGCGCTTGCTGCAGGAACTCTCGGTCCCGCGGCTGGTGGGATCTGCTGCGCACGCCCGTGTCCGCGAGAGGCTGAAACAGGAGCTCTCGGCGCGTGGATATGTCGTACTCGAACACGCCTTTCCCGTGCGACCGCCAGGGCGCCTGCGCGGTCCCTTGTATGGGGGCGCCCTGCTCGCGTGGCTCTCGTTCGCGACGCTGGTCCCTTCGCTCGCCGTTCGCGTGGCGGGCGGGGTGGTGTTGCTTCTGGCCGTCCTCTTTCCGCTGCGCTCCACCGCAACGAACGGTGTTAACCTGATCGGCGTGCGCCCCCGCACTCGCGTCGCCGTCTGGCTCGCCGCGCATTACGACTCGAAGGGACAGCCGATCTCCATGGCGCTTCGTCTGACTGCGGTGGCCCTCGCCGTCGTGGGAGTGGTCGGCTTGGGCGGAGTATGGGCTGGACGAATGAGCCCGACGTTCGTCATTCCCGGTCTCCTGGGGGGCTTGCTGCTCTTGTTCAACCGCGCCACGAACGGCTCGCCCGGCGCGCTCGACAACGCATCGGCACTCGTAACGGTGCTCGCGGTTGTCGATCAGCTACCGGCGGAAGCGGCTGTCGGCGTGCTCTTTCCTGACGCCGAGGAGTATGGGCTGATTGGCTCCCGGGCCCTCGTGCGCGAGCGCGCCAACCTGCTCGCGGACACGGCCGTTCTCAACCTCGACGGGATTGATGATCGGGAGACGACGCGCTGCGTGATGCATCGGTCCGGGCCGACGGTCGACGCCGTCGCGGCAGCACTCGGGGCGAAGACTCGGCGCTTCCTTCCGATCGTCGTCGATGGCTGGGAGTTTGCCCGCGTGGCACGCGAGTGCCTTACCGTCATGCGCGGCGATTGGCAAACCGCACGCGTGGTCCATACGCCTCGGGATACTGCGGATCGCCTCACATTTGCCGGCGGGGAACAGGTCGCAGGGCGCATTGCCGCAGCGTTGCGCGGACTTTCCGCCGCCTCTAACTTTGTCGGAGGATAGTCGAACGCCCCGACCGCTCGGGGCGTTTTTGCTGTTGGACGGGACGGGAGAGCCGCATGTTCGGACCGAAAATCCATTGCGTCGTCATCGTCGGCGCGCAGTGGGGAGACGAAGGGAAGGGCAAGATCGTCGATGTGCTCGCCGAGCGCGCCGATTTGGTGGTCCGCTACCAGGGGGGCGCCAATGCCGGTCATACGGTCAATACCGATGCGGGCCAGTTCGTCTTGCACCAGATTCCGTCCGGCATCCTCCAGGGGGCGGTGTGCCTCGTGGGGAACGGCGTCGTTCTCGATCCCGAGACTTTTTTTACCGAGCTCGATGAGCTGACGTCCCGCGGCGTCCGGACCGAGCACAAGCTGTACGTCTCCGATCGGGCGCATCTCACGCTTCCCTACCACAAGCTGCTCGACCGGGCGCGCGAGCGGCGGGAACAGATCGGTACCACAGGGCGCGGGATCGGCCCGACGTACGAAGACAAGTATGGGCGGCGGGGGTTGCGCGTCGGCGATCTGCGGCACCTGTCGCGTGCGCGGGAATTCGTTTGCGCCCGTGCCGAAGCCGCCAACGATTTTCTGGCGCTGCTGGGCTCGACCGAGCGGGCGGACCCGAAGGAGCACGTCGCGCTGCTCGAACGTCTGGCGCCGCGCCTGCTCCCGATCGCGGTGGATGCGGGCCGGGTCGTCTTCGAAGCGCTGGAGCGCGGCGAATCGGTGCTCCTCGAGGGGGCGCAGGGTGCGTTGCTCGACGTGGACCACGGCACCTATCCATACGTCACATCTTCCAATACCACCGCGGGCGGCGCCGCCGTTGGCGCGGGCATCGGGCCGACCGCAATCGACGCGGTCACGGGCGTCGTGAAAGCCTACACGACCCGCGTAGGGAATGGACCCTTTCCCACTGAAGCCGACCCCGAGGTGGCCAAGCGCATTCGTGATCTGGGAGGCGAGTTCGGGGCAACGACCGGCCGCCCGCGCCGCTGCGGCTGGTTCGACGCCGTCGTGGTGCGCTACGCCGTCCGCATCAATGGATTGACCGGCCTCGCGGTGACGAAGCTCGACGTGTTGGATACGTTTTCGGAGATTCCCGTGTGCGTGGGGTATCGTCTCAATGGGGAGGCGGTCGACAGCATGCCGGCCGAGGTCGAGATGCTTTCGCGCATGGAGCCTCTGTACGAAACATTACCCGGATGGCAGAAGTCGACGACGGGAGTGCGGCGGCTCGCCGACCTGCCGCCGGCGGCGCGGGCCTATCTGGATCGGCTGCAGGATCTCGCGCGTACACCAATCCAGTACGTGAGCGTTGGCACGCGGCGGGATCAAATCATCGAGGTACCCTGAGCGCGTTGTGAACGATGCTTGATATCGCGGTAATCGGAGCGGGGCCCTGTGGGTTGGCCGCCGGCGTGGCGGCGAAGCGAGCCCATCTGACGGCCTCGCTCTTCGACAAGGGCCCGATCGTGTCGAGCCTCATGACGTATCCGGTGTACATGACGTTTTTCTCGACTGCCGAGCGGCTCGAGATCGGCGGTCTGCCGTTTGTCACCCCCAACGAAAAGCCCACTCGGCGCGAAGCGCTCACGTACTATCGCAAAGTCGCGGAGTACTTCGAGCTGGATATTCGGCAGTACCACGAGGTAACCGAAGTCCGCTGCCGAGAGGGCCGGTTCGAGGTCGCAACCCGGCACCCGGGTTCAATGGAGGCTGAGGTGGTTCTGGCTCGCCACCTGGTTTTCGCCACCGGTTACTTCGAGACGCCGAACCTGCTCGGCGTGCCCGGAGAGGATCTGCCGAATGTCACGCACTTCTATCGCGAAGCCCATCCATACTGGCGGCAACGCGTGGTCGTGGTCGGCGGCGGCAACAGCGCGGTCGAAGGAGCACTCGAGCTGCACCGTGTGGGCGCACAGGTGACGCTCGTTCATTTCCTCGATCAGCTGGATAAGGGCGTCAAACCGTGGGTGCTGCCGGAAATCCTCAATCGTTTCAAGGACGGCAGTGTCGCAACGCGTTTCAGCAGCCGCGTGGTGGAAATCACGCCCAGCAGCGTCGTGATCCGTTCGGAGAACGATGGCAAGACTGAAACACTGCCGGCCGAGTTCGTGGTTGCGCTGACCGGCTACCGAGCGGATCAGCGGTTGCTGCGGATGATCGGTGTCGACATCGATCCCACGACGGGCGTCCCGCGTCACGATTCGGCGACGATGGCGACGAACGTCGCCGGCGTGTACATCGCGGGTGTGCTGTCCTGCGGATACGATGCCAATCGCGTATTCATCGAGAATGGCCGCAACCACGGCGACCTGATCTGCGCGGATATAAAGGCAAAACCCCCCAGAGTTGCCCCTGGGGGGTGATCGCCTGCCCGACATCGTGCGCCCTAGAACCCGATGTGAGCGAGACGAATTCGCGCTCGGGAGGCCGAAAAACATGACGGCCCCGCGCTCTGTATGAAGGGCAAGGGGCCGCTGCCGCCTCTGGCAGCTGGGCTATCTCGTTGTCGTAACGAGACCCCTTTGCTTTGCGCCCCGCCGTCACCGACGGTTTGCCCTTGACAGAGTGTTGCTGCGCGGGACTTAAGCAAGAGCGGTGCCACTCAGTATCGTGCGTCACTGCGGTAACATGACGCTAAGCCGCTACCGCAAAGTGCATCCGGTCATGCATCCTGCGATATGAATCCTGTCGTTCTCATAGCTCCAGCAGCTTTTAAGGGGTCTTTTGGGCCCCGGCAAGTGGCCGAGGCCATCGCTCATGGGGTGCGGGCGGCCCTCCCGGAAGCGGCAGTGCTCCACTGCCCAATCTCGGACGGCGGCGACGGGCTGTTGGAAGCGGTGCTTGCCCCGGAAACCCTGCGCGAGCAGGTCTCGGTGACGGGGCCTTTGGGGACTCCGGTGAAGGGGTGGCTGGGATGGCTCGACAGCGATACCGCGATCTTCGAAAGTGCCACCGCGTGCGGCATCGCCCTGTTGCGCCCGGACCAGCTCGATCCGATTCACGTCACCACACGTGGTGTGGGGGAGTTGATGTGGGAGGCGGTGAACCGCGGAGCCAAGACAGTTGTCGTGGGACTGGGTGGCTCGGCAACGGTGGATGGGGGAACGGGAGCCGCTCGCGGACTGGGGTGGACGCTACGCGATGAGAGTGGAGCGCTGCTTCCGGAAGGCGGCGGTTCACTGACTCGTTTGGCCGTGCTCGATGGGGGATGGCCCTTCGAGGCATCCGTGGTGGCGCTCGTGGACGTAAATACGCCCCTCGCCGGGCCAGAGGGTGCGGCCCCCGTCTTCGGACCTCAAAAAGGCGCGACGCCGGACGATGTACGCCAGCTCGCGGAGGGGCTCGACACGCTCGGCCGCGTTTGGGCCCGTTACGGCCGGCCCGAGCTGGCCACGATCCCCGGCGGCGGTGCGGCCGGTGGATTGGGAGCCGGCCTGGCGTTCTTTACGAAAGCGAAGCTGGTACGCGGCGCGGAGTGGGTGCTGGACCGGGTCGGGTTCGATGCGGCACTGGCGAAGGCGGACCTTTTGATCACCGGGGAAGGGTCCTTCGATCGTACGTCCATGGTCGGCAAAGCGTCGGGCGAAGTGTTGCGCCGCGCGCAGGCCGCCAAGAAGCGGATCTCCATCGTCGCGGGAAAGGCGGACGAATTGATCGGCGTCCACGTTGTAAGCGGAAACGGGACGACGCTCGATCTGTTGGGAATTGCCGCGCTCGCCAAACGCGCGACGCGCGAAGCATTTGGCTTGCCACCCTCGTAGCGGCGTCCCTATCTTCCCGCCTCCATGGCCGCTGACAACAAAGTAATGGACCAGCTCGTATCGCTCGCCAAGCGACGCGGGTTCGTGTTTCAATCTTCCGAGATTTACGGTGGGCTCGGCTCCGTGTGGGATTACGGTCCCCTGGGCGTCGAGCTGAAGAAGAACGTCAAGGAGCGCTGGTGGCGCTCGATGGTGCACGAGCGCGAGGACATCGAAGGACTGGACGCCGCCATCCTGATGGCCCCGAGGGTGTGGGAAGCGTCAGGCCATGTGGCGGGCTTCACCGATCCTCTGATCGACTGCAAGCACTGCAAGAATCGCTTTCGCGCCGACGATCCACGGATCAAGGGGACGCCCGGTCAGCCCGACGCGCAGTGCCCGGCATGCGGTACGAAAGGGACGCTCACGCCGCCCCGCATGTTCAACCTGATGTTCAAGACGTTCATGGGACCGGTGGAGGACTCGGCGGCGGTAGTCTACCTGCGGCCCGAGACGGCGCAGGGGATTTACGTCAACTACCTGAACGTGATGCAGGCATCCAGGCAGAAAATTCCCTTCGGCATCGCGCAGATCGGCAAGGCGTTCCGCAACGAGATCACGCCGGGGAACTTCACCTTCCGGACCCGGGAATTCGAGCAGATGGAGATGCAGTTCTTCGTGAAACCCGGAACGGACACCGAGTGGTTCGAGCTTTGGCGTCACGAGCGTATGAAGTGGCATGTGGCACTTGGCCTGAATCCCGCGAAGCTGAGATTTCATCAGCACGGCAAGGACGAGCTGGCGCACTACGCAAAGGACGCGTACGACATCCAGTACGAGTTTCCGTTCGGCTGGAACGAGTTCGAGGGCATTCACAACCGAACGAACTTCGATCTCTCACGGCATCAGGAATATTCGGGGAAGAAGCTCGACTACCTCGATCCCGCCACCAACGAGCGATTCGTTCCGTTTATCGTCGAGACGTCCGCCGGAGCTGACCGCACCACGCTCGCGTTGCTGTGCGACGCGTACCGTGAGGAAGAAGTGCAGGGGGAGAAGCGCGTCGTGCTGCGCCTGCACCCATCGATCGCTCCGCTCAAGGCGGCCGTTTTTCCGCTGGTCAATAAGGACGGAATGCCCGAGCTGGCGCGCCGCATCTTCGATACGCTGCGGGGGCGCTTCAACGTCTTCTATGATGATTCGGGCTCGATCGGCCGCCGCTACCGCCGCCAGGATGAAGCGGGAACACCGTACGCCATTACCATCGACGGCCAGTCGGTGAACGGCGACGCGACCGTCACGGTTCGCGACCGCGATACGCTGCAGCAGGAGCGTGTGGGGACAGATGCCCTCGCCGCATATCTCGGAGACAAGCTGAGGACGTGAAGCGGGTTTTCCTCGCCTTCAACGATCTGCTGTTCCGCTCCAAGTTGAAGGCCGTTGTCGCCGCCCAGCAGGGTGAAATCGTGACTGACTCCGCCGCGTGCGATCTCGTGGTGATGGCAATCGAAACCCCCGGCGCGACTGAACGCATCCGGGGGTTTGTGTCCCGCGGTGTTCCCGTACTTGCCTTCGGACCCCACGTCCGCGCCGACCTGCTGCATGCGGCTCGGGACGCGGGCGCGACGGCCGTCCCAAACTCGGAGGCCGAGCGCCGCTTGCAGGAGCTGCTTACTTCGAGGTGACCTGCACCTCGATCTGACGCGGCTTCGCCTTCTCGACCTTCGGCAACGTCACGCTCAGAACGCCGTGCTCGTAGTTCGCCTCGATCTTGCCGGCGTCGACCGTTGCAGGCAGCGTGAAGCTGCGCTCGAACGTGCCGTAGGTACGCTCGTAGCGGTGCACCCGCTCCGTCTTTTCCTCGGCGACCTGCTGCTTGGTACCATGAATCGTCAGCAGATTATTCTCGAGTGAAATCTTCACGTCCTCGGGGGTAACGCCCGGCACTTCGACCATGATCTTGATCGAGTTTGAATCCTCGAAGATGTCGACGGGAGGAACCCAGGACGCACCCGCGCTATCGCGATACTGCCAGTCGAGATTACCCAGCGCTTCATTGAAGAAGCGGCTGATCTGACGCTCCAGGCTTGCGCCGTTCGCCCGCGGGGTCATCGTAATCGCCATGGTCTGCTCCTTGTGAAAGTGTTGTCGCAATCGAACTGCTCCGCGGCGAGGGGAAAGCAACGGGCGTGCCATTTTTTGACCGCACATTTTTGCCGAACTGGCACCCCCCGAGGCAAGCTGACATACGGGTCTGCCGCGTTGACAAACCCCGGTCTATTTTGAGCCTCCATGATCCATACCGTAACCGTTGGACTGCCTCCCGCCGACGTGCTTGCGCGGGCAAAGCAATTCTTTAGCGAGCGCGTGCCGCTGGTGAGTGCCTTCGTGGAAAAAGAGGGCCCCAATTTTCTTGTTCTGCGTGGGCAAGGCGGGGAAGAGCTGGTAATAAACGCGCGGCCGGTGGAGGGCTCCAAGGACCAGAGCCAGGTGCGCGCATCCACCCTGTTTTTCGACCAGGTCCTGGACCGCTTCTTTACAACGCTCCCGCTCGAATCGAATGTGAACGTCGCGTGACGGCCGTGGCGGCGCGGTTCACCGTGCGCGTGACGGTAACGGACGTTTGGGATACCGTAGTGCTGCCGGTCGGGGGGACGACACCGGTCACCGAGCTGAAGCAGGAGGCTCTGGCACGCGCGCTCAAACGCCGCGACACCCGTCTCGAAGAGTACGTCGTGAAATTCCACGGCGCCTTGATCGCGGACGAATCCGTGACCCTCGCCGCGCTCGGAGCGGAGCCCAACGCCCCCTTCATTATTCTTCGGGCAAAAAAGCAGGCAGCCCGATGAAGCCGAGCCGGACTCCCACCACACTGGCGGCCGGATTTCTGTTTCTCGACGCGGTCCTGCTCGGCTACGCCGGACTGGCCTGGTCGCGACCACTGCTGACGGCGGTCGGGGCCGTGTGCGGGATTGGAGGAGTCCTGGTGATTCTCGTCTGGCGACGCTACCGCCGGACGCTCAGTGAGCTGGAGGCGGCGCGCCGTGAGATGAAGAGTGAGGTCGAGTCCATCCGGGGGTTGCTCGAGCGTCGTCATCTGAACAATTAGGTGTCCACTACCGTTGTTTGGCATCCCGTGGCCCGGCTGCATGATCCCGGAGCAGGTCATCCGGAGCGTCCCGAACGCGTGGACGCGGTGCTTGAAGCGTTGCGCGCACCTGAGCTCGCGGCTTCGCTCCGGTGGCAAGAGGCAGCCCCGGCAACACGCGCGCAGCTCGAGCTGGCGCATGATTCACGGTATTTGGACGTGCTCGAGGCAATGGCCCATCGGGGCGGCGGGATCCTCGATGCGGACACGGTTATGGGACCAGAGAGCTGGTCCAGTGCCCTGGCAGCAGCCGGCGTGGCGATCGCCGCGGTCGAGCAGGGACTTGCCCACCAGACTGCCTTTGGCGTTACACGCCCCCCTGGCCACCACGCGCTCGGCGCGCGTGCCATGGGATTCTGTTTCCTCAATAACGTCGTGATCGCGGCGCGCCACGCGCAGAGGCTGGGACGGGCGCAGGTGCTGATCGTTGATTGGGACGTGCACCACGGCAATGGAACCCAGGCCCTCGTCGAGCGTGACCCGTCCATCCGCTACGTCTCGATGCATCAATATCCCTGGTATCCCGGAACAGGAGCCGCCGACGAACGCGGGGTGGGAAACGTCTTCAACGTGCCGCGTCCTCCGGCGCTACCCCGTGCCCTGTATGTGCGCGATCTGCTCGCGGCTGTGGACGCGGCCCTCGAGGGGTGGCGTCCCGACCTGGTGCTCGTGTCCGCGGGTTTCGACTCGCTTGCGGGCGATCCGCTTGGCGGGTTTACGCTGGAGCCGGCGGATATGGCCACCTGGACGACCGCCCTCCGCGATCGTGCGAAGCAGACGTCCGTTGTGGGGGTGCTCGAAGGGGGATATCGCCTCGAGCTGCTCGCCGCGGGCGTGCAGGCGCATGTGCGCGCGCTAACTTGACCAATGCCCCTGACCCTTTCCCCAGAAATCGTAACCCTCCGCACGCGGCATCCGTTCTTCATCGCGCGCGGCGGTTCGAGCGATTATCGGGTGGTCTGGGTACGACTCAGGGACGAAAACGGTATTGAAGGGTGGGGCGAAGCGGATCCATCGTCATACTACGGTGAGACCGTTGACACCGTGCTGGTAGCGTTACGCCAACTTGCCTTTCAACTCCCAGATGATCCGTTCCAGCTCGAGCGGGCCGAGGCTCGCTTCGCGGTGGTCACCCCCGGCAACGCTGCCGCTCGGGCGGCACTTTCAGCGGCTCTGCACGATCTCGTCGGCAAGCGCCTCGGACTACCCGTCTGGAAGCTCTGGGGGCTGGACCCGACAAAGGCTCCGCGCTCTTCCTTTACTATTGGCCTCGACACGCCCGAACGGATGCAAGCCAAGGTCGCCGAGGCGGCGCAGTATCCGATCCTCAAGATCAAGCTGGGTACGGATCGCGACGAGGAGATTCTCCGCACGATTCGCGACGCAACCGATAAACCGATTCGGGTAGACGCGAACGCCGGGTGGACCCGCGAGCGCGCGATCGCCATGCTCCCCATGCTGCGCGAGTTCGGCGTCGAGTTCGTGGAGCAGCCGCTGGATCCAGCCGACCTGGAAGGAATCGCGCTGGTGCGACGCCGGGGGATCCTGCCGATCATCGTGGACGAGAGTTGCATCATCGCGACGGACATTCCACGGGTCGCCGCGGCCGCGGACGGGATCAATATCAAGCTCGCGAAATGCGGATCGCTGCGCGAAGCGCTGCGCATGATCGCGACCGCCCGGGCGCACGGTATGCTCGTCATGGTGGGCTGCATGATCGAATCGTCGCTCGGCATCAGCGCGGCGGCGCAGCTCACGCCCCTCGTGGACGCGGCGGACCTGGACGGCGCGGCGCTCACGGCGAACGACCCGTTCGTCGGCGCGACGATCGACCGCGGACAGATCTGCCTGCCTGACCTGCCGGGGCTCGGCGTCCGCAGGCGATGAACGGTCCGCGTATCGCGGCCGAGGTCACGCTTCCGCTTCCGGTTCACCGCCCGTACTGCTACAACATCCCTGAGGCGCTCTCGGCCGCCGTCGTTCCCGGCGCACGGGTCATAGTTCCCGTACGGCAACGCCGTGTGGTCGGCGTGGTGACCGAGCTGCTGACGCCCGGTCCTGACGGTGACCTCAAAGACATCATTGCGGCTCCTGACGCCCAGCCGGTGCTTTCTCCCGCGCTGTTGCGGTTGGCCCAATGGATGGCCCGCTATTACGGGACGCCCCCCGGGCTCGCGCTCCGCGCCCTTCTGCCAGGTGCTCTCTGGCACGCGGCACGCCCAGCCGGACCGACGGAGCGCGCCGAGCGTGTGCTCACCCTCGTGCGCCGCTTGCCGTCGCTCGTGGAACGGGAACAGGCCTTTCGGCGCGCTCCGAAGCGACGGATAGCGTACGAGACCGTGGAATCCCTGGGCGGATCGGTACCCGTCCGCCATCTCACGGAACAGCTCAAAATATCCCCCGCCGTCATCGACGGACTGGTCGAGCAAAGCTTCGCTCGAGTCGATCGGATCGTGCAGCAGCGTGATCCATTCGCGGAGCTCGCGACACCGCCACCGCCTGATTTGACCGAGGACCAGCAACGGGTGCTCGACGCCATCCTTGCTGCTCCGTGCGCGGTGCCCGCTTTGATCCACGGCGTCACGGGCTCCGGTAAGACCCTCGTCTATCTGCATCTGATGCGGCGGTGCGTGGAACAGGGACAGGGTGCCATTCTCCTTGTGCCCGAGATCGCGCTGACTCCGCAGACCGTCGCCCGGGTCCGCGGTGTCTTCGGCGACCAGGTGGCAGTGCTGCATTCGGGACTGTCGGAGGGCGAGCGCATCGATGCATGGAGAGCTCTGCGGAGCGGAGCACGCCGGGTGGCGGTGGGCCCGCGTTCCGCAGTCTTCGCCCCCATTCCCCGGCTCGGACTCATCGTAGTCGATGAAGAGCACGAGCCTACGTATAAGCAGGGGAGCGCGCCCCGCTATCACGCCCGCGACGTGGCCCGCGTCCGGGCCCAGGTGGAGGGCGCGCGGCTGGTGTTGGGGAGCGCGACCCCGTCCCTTGAAACACTGCACCTCGCCTCGAAGGGGGAGGTGGCGACCTTCTCGCTGCCGGCGCGAATTGGACTGCAACCACTGCCGCCGGTCGAGATCGTGGACCTACGCCGAGCGCCGCGCATCCCCGAAGCGCGTGGCATCCCATGGAGCGAAACCCTCGACGAGGCCGTACGCGACGCACTCGTCCAGGGCGACCAGGTAATCCTGCTGCTCAACCGGCGGGGTTTCGCAACGTTCGTCCAATGTCCCGACTGCGGCGATGTGCGCGAATGCCCTCACTGCGCGATCACCCTGACCGTCCACGACACGCCGCGCGCGCTGCGCTGTCATTACTGTGGACACGAAGAACCCATTCCTACATCGTGCCGGCGCTGCGGCAAGGAAACGCAGCGCATGCGCGGCGTCGGCACCCAGCAGCTGGAGCAGTTTGTTGCCAATCGGTTTCCGAAGGCCCGCGTGGCGAGGATGGATCTCGACACGACGAGCACCAAGTGGGCACACCATCGGATCCTCGATCGCGTGGCGCGGCGCGAGGTCGACATCCTGTTGGGGACTCAAATGATCGCGAAGGGTCTCGATTTCCCCGGTGTGACCGTGGTGGGGGTGGTCGATGCGGACACCGGCCTTCACCTGCCCGATTTTCGGGCGAGCGAGCGCACGTTCGGGCTGGTCGCCCAGACGGCGGGCCGGGCCGGACGCGGTCCCCGCGGCGGACGCGTGCTGGTGCAGACACGCAATCCCGATCACCACGCTATCCGTGCAACGCAGGAGCACTCGGTGGAGCAGTTTGCAGCGGCTGAGCTGCCGCTGCGTGCACCGCCGAACCCTGTCTATCCACCGTATACCGGATTGGCGCGGTTCGTGGCGTCCGCGGCGAAGGATGACACCGCGGCGCGCGCGGCCGGTGACGTGGCCGCGTGGCTGCGCGGGCTTGGTCCTGACCTCACGGTCCTTGGCCCCGCGCCTTGCCCTGTTGCTCGCATACAGGGACAGTGGCGCTGGCACGTCCTGCTCAAGTCCACGGCCCCGCGCGCAATTGGGCGTGTCATCCGCGCGTGGGTACGAACGCCCCTCGCGACCAGTGGCGCCAAGGTGATCGTCGATCGCGACCCCATAGCGCTCTTATAGCGCGAGTACATAACTTTGGCCTCCGTGATGAACCCCCGTTTTCAGTATCGTCCACCCGATTTCAAGGTTTCGCCGCTGTCAGGCGCCCCGGATGCACGCTTCGAAGCTGCCCCCGCGGCCGGCGTGCTGCCCGAGCGGTTTTTCTCGACCACAAATCTCCCGACCTACGTAAAAGTCGACGGCGTGTGGCGTCGCCCACGCCTGCCACGGATGGATTGTGTGGTCTACCGCGACGGCAGTGACCTGGTCGTGACAGAACCGCGCAAAATTCCCAAGGGCGGTCGGGTCGCGGTGGGGGTGATGGAGGATGGGAGCGAGGGGATCTACGTTCACGCCGAAGGGTTTTTGGGCGGACGCCACAGCGCGAACGAGTTTGGGTTCATGCAGACCGAAGTTTCGCGCGAGCGCCCGGTGGACTATGCGGTGCTGGCGCAGCTCCTGGGCGAAGAGAAGCAGCGCGGCGGCAAGATCATCTGGGTCGTGGGGCCGGCGCTGGTGCACGCGCGGGCGCGCCAGGACATGATCTGGTTCATCCGCAACGGCTATGTGGGCGCGCTGCTGGGCGGCAATGCGGTGGCTGTTCATGATCTGGAGGCGGCGATCTCGGGAACCACGCTGGGCATGTCCAGCACGGGCGAAGGGGTCGAGGGCGGACACGCGATGCACATGCGCGCGATCAATACCGTCCGGCGCGTGGGCTCGATCGCGAATGCGGTGCAGGCGGGACTCGTGAAAGATGGAATCATGCACGCGCTGGTCACGCATGACGTCCCGTTCGTACTGGCCGGGTCGATCCGCGATGATGGACCGCTTCCCGGAGTCCTGACGGATACGCTCGCCGCGCAGGATGCCATGCGGGCCTTTACCTCGCAGGCCACGTTTGCCGTGTTCGTCGCGACTGCCCTGCACGCGATCGCCGTCGGCAACATGCTGCCGGCTTTTGTGGACGGCTCCGGTGACGAGCTGCGTCCGCTCACGACCATCTGTGTCGACCAGACCGAGTTCGTGGTGACCAAGTTGCGAGACCGTGGGACGCATCAAGCGTACGGGGTCGTCACGAACGCGCAGGACTTCATGCACGTGCTGCGGTTTTACGTGGAGCGATGGGAGCAGGCGCAGACGCCAGCTTCGGTCAGCCGGTAGTTCCTCCTCCCGCGGTCCAGGGACCGGGGTGGAAAGAGCTGGCCGCTGCCGTGGCGGCGGAGATACCGCCAGCGGAGATCGTCACGATCTACGCGTTCCGTCCCCTCAAGCGCGACGGCCGGGAATGGGGCACGGCGGTGGTCACGCGGCGCGTAGAAGCAACGGAACGGTTGCGCGTCTATACGGCTCGGTACATGCTCATCGTACGCGGCAGGGAACGGGGCCGCGCGCGCGTGGAGGTCGAGGAGGTCGCGCTCTCGCCCGCCGAGGTGCTGGAGCAGGTCATGCAGGCGACGGCGGATCGTACCGGGGATCCCGAACCCCCGGCTCAGCTGGATCGTTCGGTGTGGTTTCCCTAAGGCGCGGGAGGAGATTCGGTTGATCGAGTCACGAACGTTCTTGCCGACCAAGGCCTTCCTCACGAAAGGCGTCGGTCGGCACAAGGAAAAGCTGACGAGCTTCGAAATGGCGCTCCGCGACGCGCATCTCGCGAATTTCAATCTCGTGCGTGTCAGCTCGATCTTCCCGCCCCATTGCGAGCTCGTCGACAGAGAAGAAGGACTGTCGATGCTCAAACCGGGTCAGGTGGTGTTTGCGGTCATCGCGGAGTCGGCAACGAACGAGCCGAGCCGGCTGGTCGCGGCGTCGATCGGTGTGGCAATGCCCGCCGATGTGAGCCATCACGGCTACATCTCCGAACACCACACCTACGGACAGAACGAAGTAGCAGCGGGTGATTATGCCGAGGACCTCGCGGCGTCGATGCTCGCCACGGTGCTGGGGGTTCCGTTCGATCCCGAGCAGGCGTGGGACCAGCGCCGCGAGCAATGGATGCTTTCCGGCGAAATCGTGCGCACCATGAACGTCACATCGACCGCCGAATGCGGTTCGGACGCCCGGTGGACCACGGTCGTGTCGGCCGTGTGCTTTTGCGGGTGAATGGCGATCAGACAGTCACGTTCGCGGTAGCGTTCACAGCGGGGCTGCTGAGCTTCCTTTCGCCCTGCGTGCTACCGCTGATCCCCAGCTACATCGGATTCCTCACGGGTCTCTCGGCCGAGGAGATCCAGGTTCGGCGCGGGACGGCCGTGCTGCACGCGTTGTGGTTCGTGGCGGGGTTCTCGGTCATCTTTCTGGCGCTCGGCGCCACTGCCTCACAGCTCGGCGCGTTACTGCTTCAATACCAGGTCTGGATCGGACGTGTCGGCGGCGTTCTGGTCCTGCTCTTTGGGCTGTACCTCATCGGCGTGGCTCGCCCCGCCTTCCTGATGCGGGAACGGCGCTTCCATTTGGCGCGCAAGCCGCTCGGATATTTCGGGTCCGCCCTCGTGGGGATTTCCTTTGGTGCCGCCTGGACGCCGTGCATCGGCCCCATCCTCGGCGCCATTCTCACACTGGCTGCCGCGGCGGCGAGCGTGGCGCAGGGGACCGCGCTCCTCGCGATGTATGCCCTCGGCCTGGCCGTTCCGTTCCTGATTACGGCTTTGGCCCTGGACCGCTTCCTCGACTGGTTTCAGCGTTTCCGGCCCTATTTGGTGTGGGTCGAGCGGTGCGCGGGGGTGCTGCTCATCGTGCTGGGCGTCCTCCTTGTCACGGATCGCTTTACGGTGCTCGCGAGCTACCTCCAACGGTTGACTCCCGAATCCTTGAAAAACCGCTTGTAGCGGCACCTCAGCGGCTATATTGGGGTTACAAAGCGAACTACTCTATGAGGAGAGTGAGATCATGGGACGCAAATTCTGGCTACCGCTGAGCGCCGCGTTGAGCGTGGGCGTCCTCCTCGGATGCAATAAGGGAGATCAGGCGAGCCAGTCCGCCGATAGCACGGCTCGCAATCTGACACTCGCGCCCACCGATTCGTCGGCCCAGATGCGCGATGTCCCGGCTCCGAACGAGCAGCCGTCCACACCCACGCGCGAAGCGCCCCGCACTACGACGCCCAAGCGCACCACCCCGCCGAAGGTGACCACCCCGCCGCCCGCACCGACCGAATTCACGGTTGGCTCAGGGACGGGGATCGCGCTCACGGCCAACGACAGCATCACGACGCGATCCGCGAAGGCGGGAGACCCGTTCACCGCGACGGTGAGCGAAAGTGTCCGCGATCGTACGGGTCGCATTGTGATTCCGGCTGGCTCTACTGTCTCGGGAACAATCGAAGCCGCCGATCCCGCTCCCAATCCGCGCGCGAGCGGCAAGCTCGTGCTCAGCGTGACCAGCGTGGTCGTGCGCGGGCGAACCTACACCGTTAACGCCACCGTCGAGTCGAAGGACACGATCATGGTAGGTCGAGGCGTCACCGGTGCCGATGCGGCCAAGACGGGCGGCGGCGCGGCCGCGGGAGCGATTGCCGGAAGGATTCTCGGGAAGAACAAGAAGGGCGCAATCATCGGCGGCGTGCTCGGTGGCGCAGCGGGCGCGGTCGCAGCTTCGCGGTCGCGGGATGTCGACGTGGTGCTGCCGAAAGGCGCGAGCATCCAAATCAGATTGAACGATCCGATTACCGTCAGCGCTCGCTAGCAGCGCGACGACTCGTATTCAGCGCGGGCCTCGAGATTCTCGAGGTCCGCGTTTTTTTTGTTCCTTAATAGCCGACTGCCTCGCCCCCCCGGCGTGGATCGGCGACGCCGATCCACCCAGTCGCGCTCCGAGCGATGGCGTTCACCTCGGTCTTATACGGCCATGGCCACAGCATGATGGGGTGCCCCATCGCCTGCAGCGAGTCCACGGTCTCCTGAACGAACCCGCCGCGCTCCAGGTAGAGCAGGTCCGGCAATGCCTGGGCGTGAAGCCGGGGCGCGGCCACGGCTTCGGGCAGCGACATCCCTTGATCGATGACATCACTGATCACCTGATACACAGCGGTGGTGATGCGCGGGCCCCCCGGTGATCCAAGAACGAGAAAAAGCTGTTGCTGCGAATCAACGACAATCGACGGCGTCATGGCGGAGAGCATGCGCTTCCCCGGCGCGATTGCGTTGGCGGATCCCTGCACCAGTCCGTACAGGTTCGGCCTGCCCGGCGCCGAGGTGAAGTCATCCATTTCGTCGTTGAGAATGAAGCCGGCGCCAGCTACGGTGACCGCACTGCCAAAATCGTCGTTGAGGGTGGTCGTGCAGGAGACGGCATTGCCGGCGGAATCGACGACGGAATAATGCGTCGTCTCCATACCTTCCGCCCGGTGCGGCGGGGGAGGGAGAGGAGTCGCGCGTGACGGATCGATCCCCTGTCGCAGCTCGCTTGCGTACGACTTGCTGAGCAGCCGCTCGAGCGGCATGTCGACAACGTCAGGATCGCCCAGGTAGGTATTGCGGTCGACATACGCTAGTCGCATCGCTTCGGCCTGCAGGTGCATCAGCGCCGCGCTGCCGAACGACGGCAGCGAACCGTACCCTTCCATGACGTTGAGAATCTCCGCCAACGCCACGCCACCTCCGCTGGGAGGCGGCATCGTATATATGGAATAGCCGCGGTACCCGATTTGAATGGGAGTGCGCCACTTGGGTTTGTAGGCCGCGAGGTCCGCCTTGGTAATCAGCCCTCCGCCACGCCGCATTTCCGCCACGATGTAGTCGGCGACCGTTCCCTCGTAAAAGCCGCGGGGCCCGCTGTCGGCGATGAGCTGCAGGGTGCGTGCGAGCTCGGGCTGCTGGAACCGGGAGCCGGGCTCGGGGGCACGGTCGTTGGGAAGGAACTGCGCCCGTGACGCGGGGAACTTCGCAAGCCGGTCGGCCTGAAACGCGATCTGGCGGCTGTGGGATACGTCCATGGTAAAGCCGTCTCGCGCCAGCGCGATGGCCGGCGTGACGACCTGGCTCCATGGCAGGCGGCCGAAGCGGCGCTGTGCTTCATACAGGCCCGCGACGCTGCCCGGCACGCCGGCGGCAAGATGTCCGGTTACGGAAGCCTGCGATCGAACGCTATCGGAATCGACGTACATGTCCCGGGCGGCGCGCGCCGGGGCGACCTCGCGGTAGTCGAGCGCGTACACCTGTCCGTCATTGAGGCGAATGACCATGAATCCGCCGCCTCCGATATTCCCGGCGATCGGATGGACCACGGCGAGTGCGAACCCGACCGCGACGGCCGCGTCCACCGCATTTCCACCCTGACGGAGAACACTCACGCCGATATTGCTGGCGAGCCGGTGCGATGAGACGACAACCGCGTGCGGAACTTCGAGTGGAGTAGTGTGCTCCTCGAGCCGCCACGCAGAGTCGATGAATACGCGGCGGGCCGGGGTCGCGGCAGCGGGGTCCGGGGCCTCGGCGCGGGGCGCCGGCGGCTCGGGGGTCGCGGCGGTTCCGTGCGAGCCGCCGCGGCACGCCGCGCAAATCAGCAGGGACAGAATCCACGGCGCTCGCATGCCGAATTGTGCACGTTGACCCGACTCACGGTCAACGCCTAAGTTGGGGCCGAGCTTTCCCTTCATGACCACTCCCGAATATCAGGACGCCCGGCTCACCGAGCGACGCAATCCGCGAACCGGACGGATCGATCTGGCCTCGAGTCTCGAGATCGTGGGCCTGATCAACGCCGAAGACGCGCTCGTGCCGTCCGCTGTACGGCTCGAGAGCGAAAACATTGCGCGCGCAGTCGACCTCGCGGTACAGGCGTTCCAACGTGGTGGCCGGCTCATTTATGTCGGAGCCGGAACATCGGGCCGGCTCGGCGTCCTCGATGCGAGTGAGTGTCCGCCCACGTTCGGCACGCCGCCTGAAATGGTCATCGGCATCATCGCCGGTGGTCCGGCTGCGCTCGTCCGCAGCATCGAGGGTGCTGAGGACGACACCCGCGCCGCCGCCGCCGCGATTGACGAGGCGGCGGTCCGCGCCGGCGATTTCGTGATCGGTATCGCCGCGAGCGGCACGACGCCGTTTGTGCGCGCCGCGCTCGAGCGGGCGCGGGCACGCGGTGCGACGACGGGTCTTGTCTCATGCACCGATCCTCCGCCAGAGCTCACGGCATCCTGCGACGTCGTGATGCTCCCCAAGGTTGGACCCGAGGCAGTCACGGGCTCGACGCGACTGAAAGCCGGCACCGCAACCAAGCTGGTGCTCAACACCATCACGACCGGGGCAATGATCCGGTTGGGGAAGGTGTACGGCAACCTGATGGTCGACCTCAAAGCGACGAGCGCCAAGCTGCGCGATCGGGGCGAGCGCATCGTCATGGAGTGTGGCGGCGTCGACCGCGCCCGTGCCCAGGCGGCCATCGCGGAGGCGGGTGGCAGCGTCAAGCTCGCCATCGTCATGGTGCGCCTCGGAGTAGGTCCGGAAGCCGCTACGCAGGCGCTCGAAGCCGCGGGAGGATTCATTCGGCGAGCGGTCGGCGATCCTCCATGACTGAAACCCTCGCCGTTGGCATCATGTCGGGCACGTCGCTCGACGGCGTCTCTACGGCGTTGGTGCGGCTGAAAGACAATCCTCCCGGGGCGGAGCTGGTCGCGTTTCACCAGGAGCCGTACGGACGCGATGAGCGTGCCCGGATTCTCGCCACAATCGGCCACGGAGGAGCGCGAGAGCTGGCATTGCTGCACGTCGCGCTGGGTGAGCGCTTCGCGGCCGCGGTGCTGCAGCTCCTCGCGGGCGCTCGCGTAGGTCCGCGGGACATCGAGTTTCTCGCATCCCACGGACAAACGATCTGGCACGAGCCTGGGCGAGCCACCTTCCAGCTCGGCGATCCGGCGGTGCTCGCCGAGCGCGTGGGAGTACAGGTGGTGAGCGACTTCCGCTCGCGCGACGTCGCGGCGGGAGGGCAGGGCGCTCCGCTCGTGCCACTCGTCGATGTGCTGCTGTTCGGACACCCCGAGCGCGGCCGGTTGCTGCTGAATCTCGGAGGTATGGCCAACGTCACCTGGGTTCCGCGCCGGGGCCACACCGATGGTGCCGTCGCGTTCGACACCGGACCCGGTGTCGCGATCATCGATGCCGTTGCGCGCCTGCTCGATCCCGCGGCCGCCTACGACCGGGATGGCGCCCGCGCCCGGCGTGGGCGTGCAAACTCCGTTGTCATCGATCTACTGTTGAGCGAGCCGTATTTCGATCAGCCGCCGCCGAAGAGTACCGGTCGCGAGCATTTTGGCGTTACCTTCGCGGAACGGCTGCTCGACCTCGTGCAGCGCGAGGGAGGATCCGCGGACGATGCAGTGGCGACCGCGACGGCACTGACGCCAGAATCCGTGGCGCGTGCCATCAAGCGATGGACGCCCGCAGCCGGCAGCGATGAGCTGGTCGTTTCGGGCGGTGGCGCCCGCAATCCGGTGCTGATGGAGTTGCTCGCGGCGGCGGTCCGCCCCCTGCAGGTCCAAACCTTCGACGCCATGTTTTTCGACGGCGATGCCAAGGAAGCCGTCGCCTTCGCCTTCCTCGGCTACCTCTCGCTGCGCGGCCAGGCGGGCAATCTTCCCGCGGCAACCGGTGCTCGCGGCCCGCGCGTACTCGGGCACATCACACCCGCGTGATTCCGTCGCTGGCCCGCCTCGTTTTCCCGTCGCTGCGTTTTCGACCGGCCGGAGGTGGCTTCAATCATGAGCGATCGAAGATCGACGCGGCCCTCGCCGCCGGTGTCGGCGGATTCATTCTCTTTGGCGGTGATCGAGAGTCGGTTCGCGCCCTGACGTCCGACCTGCGGCGCGCTGCCGGTCGGCCACTGCTCATCGGCGCCGACCTCGAGCGGGGGCCCGGTCAGCAGGTGCAGGGGCTCACGGAGCTGCCGCCGCCCGCGGCCCTCGGTGCGCTGGGAGACCTCGAGACCACCTATGCCGCGGGAATGATCACTGCTCAGGAAGCGCGCGCGGTCGGAATCAATTGGGTGTTCGCGCCCGTCTGCGATCTCGATAACGAGCCCGAGAACCCGATCGTACAGACTCGTTCATTCGGCGCCGATCCCGAGGTCGTCGGTGAGCATGTCGCCGCGTGGATTCGCGGCTGCCAGGAGCACGGAGCGCTCGCGTGCGCGAAGCATTACCCCGGACACGGACGCACCACGGAGGATTCCCACGCCGGTCTGCCGCGTGTCACGACGCCGCTCGCCACGCTGGCCCCAACCGATCTCGTTCCGTTTGCCGCGGCGATCCGGGCGGGAGTCGGCAGTGTGATGAGCGCGTTCGTCGCCTATCCCGGTTGGGATCCCAGTGGTCGCGCGGCCGGGTTCTCACGCCCGATTCTGAGCTACCTGCGTGAGCATCTTGGATTCTCCGGCCTCACGGTCACCGACGCCCTCATCATGGGAGGAGCAACGGCGAAAGAAGCCGAAGGCGCGGCAACGGCGACCGCGGTTGCTTCAGGGTGCGATATCCTGCTCTATCCCGCGCATTTCCAGTCTGTCGTGGCCGCGTTGGACGGGTCTGTCGGACATGTGCTGCCGACGATCCGTGCTGAGGAGGCGCTGGCCCGGCGCGATGCCGCGGCTGGGACGTGGGATCGCCCCCTCGCCGACGAATCAGCTGATCTCCAATCACATGCGGCGTTCGCCGATCGATTGGCGGACCGGCTCATACAGTTCGTGCGTGGTGAACCGGTCTCGTTGCGCGGACCGATCGGCATAACGATCGTGGATGACGACCTCGGTGGGCCCTACACAGTGGGGCCACGCGATGTGTTTCACGCGACGCTGCGCGCGAGTGGAGTGAACGTGGTGGCGAGTGGAACGCCGGGTGCAACGGAGATCGTGCTGGTGTACGCCGAGCCGCGGTCGTGGAAAGGCCACGCGGACCTTGCTTCCCGTTCAGTCCAGGCGTTGCGGGCGCGGGCCGGTCAGACGGCGCTGGTCTGTCTTTTCGGACATCCGCGCCTCGTCTCTCAGGTCCCCCGAAGTGCTCCTATACTTGAATGCTGGCATGGGCAGCCGTTGATGCAACGAGCGGCGGCCCGGCGCGTCTTGGCGTTACTGCGTTAACGTCGGCGTTCGAGCGTTTGCAGGTACTCCGCGAGTGCCGGCCCCGGTACCGCAAACACGATCTTCCCGTGCGCGTCTCGATCCCCGCCGTACAGGACCGCAACGACACGGCCCGCTCGATCGAATACCGGACTTCCTGAAGATCCAGGCGCGCCGTATGCGTCGAGCTGCACGAGGTTCGGCAGCACCTTGCTCACAATTCCCGCCGTAAGGGTCGGATCCGCGATCGTCCCCTCCCGCTGGTGCTCCATGGGCAGGTCCTCCCCGAGCGGATACCCGAGGATTGCGACGGGCTCTCCTCGCTGTATGACGGGCGCGTCGCGCGCGATGTCCGCCACTCGCGGCGTTCCACCACGTATGTCCACCCGGATGGCGCCGAGGTCTGCCTGGGGGGCCACGCCGACGAGTTGAGCGCGAAACCATTGTGCGCTTCCGGAGAACTTCACCGCGATGCGCGTGGGTTGCCGGTTTCCGTCCCTACCGGTGAGGACGTGCTTGTTCGTGATGATGGTCCCCTGGGAATCGACCGCGAAGCCCGTGCCGCTGACGATCTCGTCACGAGAGAATTGCACGATCACGAGGGCTACGGCATCCGCGTTACGGCGGGAGATGCCGCGGTAATCGACCCCGATATTCTCGACGGGTGCTCGTTGCCTGCTGCGGATCCACGCGAATCCCACGGCGCCGATCAGGAGCATCGAAAGAACGACGGTTGTCGTGCGTCGCATCCATACCGGTTGGCGGAAATCGGGGTCCGCGAGCAGTAGCACCTCGAGCGTGGGCCCGTTGGACCCCAACCCAATCACGTCTCCGTTCTTCAGGACGACGTCCCCCGTCACGGCGCGACCGTTCACGAGGGTGCCATTGTTGCTTCCCACATCGCGAATCGCGAACGCACCGTGCTCGTACACAATGGCGGCGTGGCGCGCGGAGACGTCGAGATCTTGCTCGGCATCAAGGCGGACGTCGGATTGCGGATGGCGGCCCAATCCGATGTATGGCTTGGAGAAGACTTCGACGTGACCGGCGCGCGCTCCTGATAGAACGCGAAGCTGAACCCTCACGGATGTTGCACGAGGAAATACAGGCAGAGCCCGATGAGTGCCGCGACGGCAAGCAGCAGCGCCATCGCGCGCCAGCGCGTGCGGGGCGCAGGCTGTGGCGCCACGCTGCCGTGATACACCGGCATCTCCCCAGTACTCGCCTCGGTGTCCACCAGTGGATAGACGTGATGGCCGATATCCTGACCATCGGTCGCTTTGGGAGTCCGCAGTCCCTCGCCCTCGAAGCTCGCGACGATGACGGTGATATTGTCCGGCCCGCCTCGTTCGTTGGCCAACGCGATCAGCCGGTCACAGGCGGCGGGAATGTCGGTCGCGTCACTCACCGTCTCGGCGATCTCTTCCTTCGTTACGAGACCTGAAAGGCCATCGGAGCAGAGCACGAGAATATCCCCGCGCTGCAGCTCCTGGTGCGTGAGGTCGACCTTCACCTTGGGATCGGGGCCGAGCGCCTGCAGGATGATGTTTTTCCGGTCGCTCCGCGCGGCCTGTTCTTCGGTCAGCTCGCCGGCTTCGACGAGCCGCTGCATGAGGGACTGATCTTTTGTGAGCTGATAGGCGGTGCCGCGACGGATCAGGTAGGCGCGGCTATCGCCCACCTGCGTCAGGTAAGCGTGATCACCGAGCACACCGGCGGCGGTCATCGTTGTGCCCATCCCCCGGACTTCGGGATGCGCCTTGGCATACGAATGGATATGACTGTTCGCGACCTCTACGGCTTCTTTGAGACGGTAGGCGAATCGCTGCGCCGATGCCTCGGGCTCGCTGCCCCACATCTTCACCATCTGGGCGTAGATCGTATCGGTCGCCATCTCGCTCGCGAGCTCACCGGCCGCCGCCCCGCCCATGCCGTCGGCCACGACGAGCAGCGAGCCACGCTCGCCGACGCCGTGCTCGCGGACCTGCGGCAGGAGCGATGCTTCGCGGCGAGTCAGATCCGCGACCAGGAAACGATCTTCGTTGTGATCCCGGGTGCGGCCGGCGTCGGTCTTTCCGAAGACGCGGATCTGGATGGCTTTGCGCTCGCGGCCGAACATACTAAGAGCGACAGACGTCCTGCGTGAGCCGGCCATATGAGCGCTCATTCGCGAGGCTCGCGGCCCGGCGCGCCCAGACGCAGCTCTGGTCGCGGTTCTCCAATTTCGCGTACGCAGTTGCGACGAGATACGCAGCCAGCGCGCGATCTTTGGGTTCGACTCCCGGTGTATTGAACACGCGCCGTGCCGAATCGCGCAGCGCCGTTGGCTTCATGCTATCCATGCTGTCCACCCACTCGCTCAACCGGGCGGCGACCGGAACGACGGGGAGCTTCGGCGCGGACACCAGTTGTTGGCCAGACGTGTTCGCACTCGGTGCACTCGCGGGCTGCGGGACCACTGCGCCAACCGCGGGATCGGTCCGATTGCCGAGGAGCGCGTAGCCGCCACCGGCAAGGGCGATGACCGCCAGCGCGACTCCCGCCCAGATCGCGGGCGCCCGTCGTTTCGGCGCCGCTTGTCGGCCGGGATCGAGCAGGTGGGTCTTCTGTTCCGCGGCGTCCCGGGTGGCCGGCAGTGCAGCGGTCCCCGCCTGGCTGACCCCGTTCAGCCCAACAAGGCTCGCGACGTCGCTGGCGAACTTTTTCACCGTCTGGTAGCGGGTCGCTGGACTCCGCGCGAGCGCAGTGTGCAGCGCTTCCTGCAGTCCGCGCGGAAAGACCAGATCGGGCCGGACCGCCGCGAGCGTGGCAGGAGCATCGGTGAGCCGCTTGATCATCGTCTCCTGGATGCTGCTGCCCTCGAACGGAAGCCTGCCGGTCAGCATACGGAACAGAACCAGTCCCAGTGCGTACGTGTCGCTGCGTCCGTCGACCGGATCACCGGCGAGCTGTTCAGGGCTCATGAACTCGGGTGTGCCCACGACCAAACCAGTTCTGGTCACTTTCTGGCTTTCGGCGCCGCTCATGGCCTTCGCGATTCCGAAGTCCACCACCTTCACGACGTCTTCGCCGTCGCGGCCGCGCATCAGCATGATGTTGTCCGGCTTCAGGTCGCGGTGCACGATGTCAAGATCATGCGCGGCCTGGAGCGCAGCGGCGACCTGCACGAAGATGCGCGCGGCGCGCTGCGGCGGGAGCGGGCCCTCGCGCTCGAGCAGCTCCGTCAGCGATTCACCGCCGATGAATTCCATCGCGAGATAGATCAGCCCGTCGGGCGTCTCACCGAAATCGTAAATCGCGCACACGTTGGGATGGGTGATGCGGCTCGCGTTGGCGGCCTCCCGATTGAACCGGGAGACCGCGTCGCCATCGTGTGCCATCGCCGGGTTCATCACCTTGATGGCGCTCTGGCGGCCCATCTTCACATGCTCGGCGAGATAGACCTGGCCCATCCCGCCTTCCCCCAGCTTTCGCAGGACGTGATAGCGGTCCGCGACGATCTGGCCGATGAGATCCGTAGCGGGCTGGTCGGCGCGCAGCGTCTGCCCGTCGGTGGGGCAGAACCGCACGTCATCGGGGTAGTGGGTCGCGCAGACGGGGCAACGCTTCACGGAGGCAGAAGTTACAACTTTGGATGTAGATTTGAAAACGTTATGGTCCGCGCGGTCCTGCTTCTCGCCGCACTCACGCTGGTCGTTTCCGCCACTCCCCTGTGCTCGCAGAGCCCGGCTGAGCGCGCCGGCCTCGAACAGCTGCGTGATTCTCTCAACACCGTCACCGACTCGGCGGCCCTCATGCGTCTCGAGGCTGCTACCATCGAGCAGGCGAAGCGCAACCGGGCAGACCCGATGCTGCATCTGCGGCTGGGGTTCGTCGCGCTCCGGCTCGGTGAGCTGGTGGGAAAATCCCATTTCGACGACGCAGCGGTAGAGTTCGAATGGGCCGCCGAGCTGCAGCCTGGCTGGCCCTATCCCTGGTATGGCGATGGATTGGCCGAGCTGGCGCTCGGTGAGCACGAGGTCATCGGCATCGAGAACCTGCGCCAGATCATGCGGAAGGATCACCTCTCTAAAGCCACTCGCGCCTTCGCCAGGGCCGCCGAAGCCGATCCGAGCTTCGCGCAGGCCACGGTCGATCTCGCCCGGACAGCGCTGAGTCAGCGCATCGCTCCCCGCGTGGACCTCGCCTTGCGGGCGGTGCGTGAGGCCGCGGCGTCTCCCGCGGGCAGAGAACCGGAAGTGCAGCTGGCGCGGGGCAGGGTGGAGCGTGCCACCGGTCACATCGACTCGGCCGTGGTCGCGTTCCAGACGTATCTCGCTGTCGGCGGAGACTCGGGAATCGGCTTTCTCGAGGCGGCGCGCACCGCGTACGACGCGCGCGATCCAGGCGCGGGACGGCGTTTCTATTTCGCGGGCGCGGAACACAGCACGACCCCGGCCGCCGTGGCCCTCTACCGCGACGACCTGGCCTGGATCGCGTCGGCGCTGGAACGGGCTGCGTTCGATTCGCTCACTTCCGCGCCGGCGCGCATGCAGTGGCTGCGGCGCTTCTGGGAGCGGCGCGACGCGGAGGACGTGCGAGACGAGGGGGAACGCCTCGCGGAACATTACCGGCGGCTGCTGTACGCCGAGCAGCACTTCCGCCTCGTCAGCCGCCATCGCCACTACGATGTCAGCGAGCGGTTTCGCTCAAATCAGGACGAGTTCGACGACCGGGGCATCATCTACGTGCGTCACGGTACACCCGATCAGCGTGCCACCTTCGTCGCGTCGGATTCCGTGGAGCCGAATGAGACCTGGTTGTACCGCCAGGATCCGCCTAACGAGCCGTTGATCTTCCACTTCGTCGCCCGCAAGGGCGTGCAGGATTACAAGATGGTGGAAAGCCTGGCCGACGCGCTGGCGGGTGGTCTCGGGCGTGCCATGGCGTTGCAGGGCAATGCGGGGATGGGGTATTACGCCGGCGCGCTGTTCGCGTCGCGCCGGGACCTGAGTCCGGTGTACGCGCGCCTGGGCGATCTCGTGGGCTCCGCGAACGCCCGCGGCGCCCTCGCAGCCGAACGCACCATGGGACAGCGAAACATCACGGCGGGCACCACAACGGACAGCTATCATCGTTCGTTCGACACGTCGCTCGAGATCGTCACCACGCGATTCGTCGTGGGAGCGCGCGAGGGGGACGGGGAAGAGGCGGAGGGTGCGGCCCTGCATGTGGTCTTTGCGATTCCCGCGAAACATCTCACCCCACAACCGGACAGCGGACGGGTCGTGTACCCGCTGTCATTCCGCCTGCTCGTAACCGACGTCCAGGGCACGCTCGTGAAACAGGTGGACACCACTCGCGTCTTCGCATCGCGCCAGCCGCTTCCCGGCGAAGCGTACCTCACCGGCCAGTTGAGCGCACCGATTTCGCCGGGACGATACGTCTATCGGTTACTTGTCGAAGAAGCCGACGGCCGTGCCGGCGACGTCACGCTCGGCGACTCGATCAGCGTCGCGCCGTTGTCGGGACGTGAGTTCGCCGTCAGTGATCTCGTGGTCGGGCGTGTGGGCTCGGGGCTCGTATGGAACGCGCGCGGCGACACCGTATTCCTGAACCCCCTGGATCAGTTCCCCCAGCGCGGCGCCGCGGAGCTGTACTACGAAGTGTACGGAGTGGCTCGCGGTACCCCGTACCAGACCGCGCTGCGGCTCGAGCGCGTGGGCGGGAAGTCACCGCTGGGATTCGTGGGCAGGATTTTCGGCGGCGGCTCGCGCGCCCCGGTCTCACTCGACTTCGACGCGCCCAGCGACGGCCCCGTCACACGCGTGCACCGCCGGCTCGACCTGCGCGACGTGTCGCGGGGCACGTACGTGCTCAGTGTGCGCATCACCGATCCTGCGACCGGTACGAGCCTTACACGACGGCAGCGCTTCACCGTCGTTTCGCGCTAAATCGGTTGATTCTCGTCCCGGCCGACCCTAAGTTAGGCCGGCTTCCCTCGGAGTTTGGATGTACTGTTCCCGCTGTGGCACGCAAAACGAAGACAGCAGCAAGTTCTGCCGGTCCTGCGGCCTTGATTTGGCATCGACGCCGCTCAAGGGCGAGCCGGAGTTGTCCGATGTAGAGATCGTCCGGCGGGAGCTGACGGAAGAGTACGATGTGCTCGATGAGCTGGGCCGGGGAGGAATGGCCATCGTCTTCAAGGCCCGTGAGCGCCAGCTGGAACGCGAAGTCGCGATCAAGGTCCTGCCGTTTTCCCTCGCGTTCGACAAGGAATTCGTCGAACGCTTCCAGCGTGAAGCCCGCACCTCCGCCAAGCTCGAACATCCGAACATCATCCCGATCTATCGCGTCGGAAAATCCGGTCGGGTGATCTACTTCGTGATGAAATTCCTGCGTGGCAAGCCGCTGTCGTCGGTGCTCGCCGCGCGTGGCTCGCTGCCTCCCGCCGAAATCCGGCAGGTGTTGGCGCAGGTGTCCCGCGCGCTGGCATACGCCCACAAGGGCGGGATCGTCCACCGCGACATCAAGCCCGACAACATCATGTTCGACGAGCACGGCCAGGCCGTGGTCACGGACTTCGGGATCGCGAAAGCCGGCACGGCGGGGAAGCTCACAGGCACGGGAATGTCGATCGGGACACCGCACTATATGAGCCCCGAGCAAGCCCGCGCACAGGGAATCGACGGACGGAGCGACATCTATTCGCTCGGCGTGGTTGCTTATCAGTGTCTGACCGGCTCGGTTCCGTTCGATGGGGAGGATTCGTTCTCGATCGGCTACAAGCACATCATGGAAGAGGTGCCCACTCCACAGCTCGACACCCCCGACCGCCGCGAGCTGTTTGCCGTAATCCGGCGCATGATGGCCAAGGCGCCCGATGACCGGTTCCAGACGGCGGATGAGCTGGTCCAGCTGCTGGATGGCGGCGGTACGATCCCCATCAACCTTGCCACAGCGCCAACCAAGGCCATCCCGTCGCTCGGGGGCCCACGCCTGGCGACGGCGCCCACGACGCCGCTCCCGCGTATGCCCGGCGTCCCCACTCCTCCGCCCGTGTCGACGGGGGCGGAGGCGAAGCACTCGGTCCTCGCCACGGTCTTTCTGTGGTTGTTCATCGTAGGATCGGTTGCCGGTGGCGGCGGGCTGTACGCCTACAAGCAGGGTTGGCTCGTTCCGTCGGCAGGCGCGGTCAAGCCCGACAGCACCCACTCCGCTCCCGTCGATACGCTCGCGGCCCATACCGACTCGAGCGTCGGGCCTGCGCACGACAGCACGGGACCCGTGGCAACCGATACGTCACGGGCGCACGTCGCGCCTCCGACGTCTGGTGCTCCAGGGAAGCTCACCCTGCTTGGTGTCCCGACCGGAGCGACCGTCACTCTGAACGGTCAACAAGTGCGGGGAACCCAGCTGGACGTTGCTCCAGGCGTCTACAAGCTGGCCGTGCGCATGCCGGGCTACGATGCCTACGAGCGACAGATCGTCATGGCGCCCAATGCGGGAACATCCGTCAAAGTCGACCTGCAACGGTCGACCGGAGCGGGGGGCGGAGGGGGAACGATGGGTGGCCCGTGCGACCAGTACGGTCCCGCGTACAACCAGGACAACATCTGCTTCGACACTCGCCCCGTGCCACTGTCGTCCACGGTGGTTCCCGTTCCTGGGGACATTCCGATCGTGCCCCGCGAAGCTATTCTGCTGTTTCACGTCTCGCATTCCGGCGAGACGATCGAGACGCGAATGTTTGTGCGGTCCAACGTCGACACGTTCAACGATCAGGCGCTCGACCTGGCCAGGAACCTGCGCTGGAACCCCGCCCAGAAAAACGGCGAACCGGTCGACGCGTGGGTGCAGTGGCCGTTCAAGCCCGTGAGGCAGTAATCAATCTTCATCCCACGGCGTTCATCGCCCCGGGTGCCATCGTCCTGGGGGATGTGACCCTCGGTCCCCACTCCAGCGTCTGGTACCATGCTGTGCTCCGTGGCGATACGGCGCCGATCATCGTCGGTGAAGCATCCAATGTGCAGGACGGCACCATCATTCACGTGGATGAAGGCGTGCCGGCCACGGTGGGGGCGCGGGTCGGGATCGGTCATCGAGTCGTGCTCCATGGCTGCACGATCGGCGACGAGTGCCTCATCGGCATGGGGAGTGTGCTGTTGAACGGCGTTCGCGTCGGCTCCGGGAGCGTCGTGGCGGCCGGCGCCGTCGTGCCGGAGGGGTTCGAGGTCCCCGCTGGCTCGGTGGTGGTCGGGGTACCGGCCCGGATCACCCGGCGCGTGGATGAGGGGCTGCGCGCGCGCATCCGGTCTACCTGGGAGCATTATGTGGCCGAGTCGGAGCGCCACCGTGCCGGGAACTTTCCGATTGCCCCGAGCAGTTTGTAAATTTGTGATGTGAATTGTAGGAAGGGCGCGCAGGGGCGCCGTTTTGGGCCGATTTGCTCGGGGCTCTTGCTGCTCCTACCTTGACCCTCCGCCCTTGCAAGCTTCAATCTCAAGCGAAGACCATGGCCACTTCTAAGGGAACGCTCAGCCTGAGCGCGAACGCGCTCACCGTCCTTGAAAAGCGGTATTTGATCAAGGACGACGCCGGGAAGCCGACGGAAAAAGCCGAGGATCTCTTCTGGCGCGTCGCACGCACCATCGCGGCCGCGGATTCGGCATACGGCGCCACCGATCGTGCCGTGGAGGGTCTCGCGGAGACCTTCTTCGACTTGATGGCGACGCGGGTCTGGATGCCCAATTCGCCCACGCTCATGAACGCGGGCCGCCCCCTGGGTCAGCTGTCGGCCTGCTTCGTCCTTCCTGTGGATGATGCGCTCTCGAACGGCCAGAGCGGCATCTACGACACCCTCCGCTCCATGGCGCTCGTGCACCAGTCGGGCGGAGGGACCGGATTCTCGTTCTCACGGCTCCGGCCGAAAAACGACGTCGTGCGCTCCACCATGGGCGTCGCGTCCGGTCCGGTCTCGTTCATGAAGCTGTACGACGCCTCGACCGACGTGGTCAAGCAGGGCGGAACGCGGCGCGGCGCGAATATGGGCATCCTGCGGGTGGATCACCCCGATATTTTGGATTTCATCACCTGCAAGGACGACCTAACGCAGGTCACGAACTTCAACATCTCGGTCGCCGTGACCGACGCCTTCATGCATGCGCTGTCGGCGGGCGAGAATTACGACCTGATCCATCCGCGCAGCGGCAAGGCGGTCGGGCAGCTTTCCGCGCCGGAGGTCTTTCGCAAGATCGTCCACGGAGCGTGGAAGACCGGGGAGCCCGGGGTGTTCTACATCGATCGGGCCAATGCCTTCAATCCCGTTCCGCACCTTGGCGGCTACGAGGCGACGAACCCCTGCGGCGAGCAGCCGCTGCTGCCCTATGACGTCTGCAATCTTGGCTCGATCAACGTGGGCCTGTTCGTGAAGAACGGGGAAGTGGACTGGGAGCGTCTCGCGACAGTGACGCATCTCTGCACGCACTTCCTGGACAACGTCATCGACGCGAACAAGTACCCGCTGTCCCAAATCGACAACCTCGCAAAGCGGATCCGCCGCATCGGGCTGGGCATCATGGGGTGGGCCGATCTGCTGGTCCGGGTGGGAGTCCCCTACAACTCGGATTCGGGAGTCGAGCTGGGCCGCAAGATCATGGAGTTCGTGGACGAGGAGTCCAAGAAGGCGTCCGAGCGTCTCGCCGACCAGCGCGGAGTATTCGCGGAGTGGGAGCGCTCCATCTGGGGTCCCGACGGGATGTGCGCGCGCGACCCGCGCGGCCACCGGATTCGGCCCATGCGCCGGCTGCGGAACTGCAACCTGACCACCGTTGCTCCGACCGGCACAATCTCGATCATCTCCGGGTGCTCATCGGGTATTGAGCCGCTCTTCGCGGTCGCGTTCATGCGCAACCAGGCCGGGTCACTGATGCCCGACGTGAACGAAGACTTCGTCGCCATCGCCCGGCAGGAAGGCTGGTACTCGGAGAGCCTGATGCAGCGCATCGCGGAAACGGGGCACATCCATTTCGCCGAAGTGCCGGAGCGCTGGCAGCGCGTATTCGTGACAGCCCACGACGTCACGCCCGAATGGCACATTCGGATGCAGGCGGCGTTCCAGCAGTTCACCGACTCGGCCATTTCCAAGACCTGCAACTTCCCGCGTGAGGCCACCGAGGAAGACGTCGAACGGATTTATCGCTTCGCCTACGCTCAGGGATGCAAAGGTGTCACGGTGTATCGCGACGCCTCGCGCGAGAACCAGGTGCTTTCGACCGGCGCGACCGCCAAGAAGGTGCAGGAGCAGGCAGGATCGGGAGCTTCAGCCCCCGCTGCGGCCGTGGAGCAGGTACAGCGGCAGCTGGGGGAAGCCCTGGGCAGGATCGCCGAAGTCGAGGCGGAGCTGGACCGCACCCGCAAGCAGTTGCATGACGTGGAAGCGGAGAATTTGCAGCGCCGCGCAGTGCGGTCGCGCCCTGACGCCCTGCGCGGCACCACGTATCGTCTCGACTCTCCGCTCGGGACGATGTACATCAACATCACCGAGGACGATCGTGGCCAGCCGTTCGAGGTCTTCATCTCCCTCGGCAAGGCCGGTGCTTCGCTCATGGCGGATGTTGAGGCGATCGGTCGTCTGATTTCGATGGCGCTTCGCGCGGGAGTAAACATCCGCGATATCAAACGCCAGCTTCGGGGCATATCCTCGGATCGTGCGACGGGATTGGGAGCCAATAAGGTGCTTTCGGTACCGGATGCAATCGGAATTGCGATTGAGCGTTGGATTCAGGCCAAGGAAGGGGTTCAGCAGGAGCTCATGGGGTCCGGAGGGGTCCCCGCCATTCCCGCGCGTGAGATGATTGCGCAGGGGGGCGAACTTCCGCTGGCCAGCCACGAATCCAGCCAGGAATTCATCGGCGCATGTCCCGACTGCAGCTCGCAGCTCGCGTTCGCTGAGGGATGTGCGAAGTGTCACGTCTGCGGCTATTCGGAGTGCGGTTGATTTAGGGGTCAGGGGTCACGAATGTCGTGCCCTCATGCCTGTGATGGCTGTCACGACTGCGTGCATTCGTCGCGCGTATCATTTGACCCGTGACAAATCCCCAATTCATCGATTCGCCGGGCGCGTCCCGTCCGGTCATGCCGACGAAGCTCCAGGCGAAGGGCTGGGCGCGGGTCGGGAAAGTAGGAGCGCATCTGTTGCGGCGCGGCGCCTGGTATCCTGTCGTTCGGATTTCGTCCAGTCACATCGTGGTCCTCGACGTCAACCGGCGCAACATGCCGGTGGACCGGCGCTTCCTCGAGATCCGCTATCATCCACCGGAGCGGTGGAGCATCGTGCGCTGCGACGCACGCGAGCTGCAGCGCGTCGCGCGCGACTTCCCGCTCACGTACGCCGTCTGCCCGCGTTGCCGCCACCGGCAGCCGTTCACCGGCGACAACCGGGACCTTACCTGTGATCGCTGCCACCACTCGGCGGCGCTGGCGTGGGATGACCTGAGCTGACCGATTGAACGGGGATTTGCGTAGGGGCACGGCATGCCGTGCCCCTACTTTTTTCATCCGGACTTCAGGCTAGTGCGACCGTGTCACCGACCGACACGATGGCTGTGCGTTCCGTGGCCAGCAGGAATCCTCTCGTGCCGTTTTCGAGGAATTGCAGATGCGCTTTGAGGGCATCGGCCTCCACGCGCCGGCCAAGTGCCCAGCCGGTAAACGGGCGGCAGGGGTGAGCGACGTCGAGCGTCGCGAGCCGCATCAGCTCCGCGTGCTGGTCTCGTCCGGACAGGATCGCGATGCCGTTCTGAAGGTCGTCGAGCGTGAAGGAGCGGTCGGTTTCGACGATGATGTTTTCGCCCGCGCAGCCGAGAAAGACGCGTGATCCGAAGCGCTGTTGCATCGCCTGGTAGTGAGCCGTGAAACCGATGGACACGCCGTTTTCACCGGCCGGGTTTTTCGACTCCGGATGCGCGCGGTGGTGCACGTCGACGATCCAGGCATCGTCCGGACCCAGTCCGAACACGCCGTCGGGTCCGATGGTCAGGCGCTGGACGGAAAGAATCGGCGCGGGGTCGTACGTCCGATTCGGTTTCTCGCCGGTCTTGAGCGAGGAGCGTTGGATTTGCAGTTGCGTGATCGTGCCGATCGGACGCATAACGGAATCTAGCGAAAGCTGATATCATGGGGTCCGTTTCCATGGCCACACTCGGCTGGGCGCGGTGCACAGAAAATGTCGCGGATATCCTGCGGCGTGGGGCATGGTATCCGATCATCGAGGAATCGGCGGACGGCCACGTGGTCGTGGCGGTGCGCGGGACGACGATACGACTGAAAGCGGCCGACGTGCGTGTGCGGCGACAGCCGCCGGACCGCTGGAGCATCGTGGTCCGGTCGGGCGTGCTGCGGCCGGCGCTGGGGGGGCAGGGCAGGGAAGTGGTGAACACTTACGCGGTGTGCCCGCACTGCCACCAGCGCGAAGATTTCGAGCGCAAGCCGGCCAGCGTCACCTGCTCGCGATGCGGGGCAACGGCGCCGGTCGACTGGTCGGAGACCTGCTGAATGCCTTGATATGGCGACGGAATATAATTAATATATTAACAGTCAATATGTTAACTATATTCCTGCATGACTGACCGCGCTGAGCTGGCGCTGCTCTTGACCGAGGCGATCGCAAGTGCGCATGCGGCAATCGGTCAGTCCGGAAATCGCGCCTTCCACACCTACGGGCTATCCCACCGTGCGCACCGGGTCCTTACAGCGATCGATCAGGGGGGGCCCGATGGAGCGCGACCCATGGAGGTTGCGGCGCACCTGGGGGTCTCCCGCGCTGCGGCGACGACGTTCATTCAGCGGCTCGAGGCAAAGGGCCTGGTGGAGACCACCCCGGATTCAGCCGACGACCGTGGTGTGCGAGTCGCATTAACGCATCGGGGACTCGAGATTCTGCTGCGGGCGGGGCAGCTCGAGCGCAGGCTCTCCGCGCGGGCCATCGAAGGACTACCGGCCTCGGCGATCGCGCGTACCGTGCAGCTGCTGGGGGAATTCAGGAAGCGCCTCGAGGAGAAACAGATACGCGTGCTTTCGTGAAGCTCATGCGCGTGTGCGTATGTTTATACGCCGCCGCTGCTGAGAAGAGGCGCGCGAGTCGCTTGAACCCAGAAATGTGGATGAAAGGACCGTCTTGATCCGCCGAACCAAGATCGTCGCGACGATTGGCCCCGCGACCGGTACGCAGCAGGCCATCGCCGCACTCCTCGAGGCTGGCACCAATGTGTTCCGCATTAACGCTTCGCATGGGAGTCCGGAGACGCGGGGGAAATGGATCGACAGCGTACGGTGCGCCGCCGACGAGGCGGGCCAGCCGGTGGCCGTGCTCATGGATCTCCAGGGCCCGCGAATCCGCGTCGGCGATCTGCCCTCCCCTCGTCAGCTCGAGCCCGGACAGACAGTGGTATTCGCGCCCGAGGAGGTGGCGGCTTCCGACGAAATACCCACCACATACGCCGACTTGGCCAAGGATGCGCGCGTCGGTGCCCGCATCCTGCTCGACGATGGCCTGCTGTCGGTGCAGGTGGTCCGGATCACCCCCCCGCGCGTCGAAGGGCGCGTCGTGGACGGCGGCTCGCTTTCAGCGCACAAGGGCATGAACCTCCCCGGCCTCCACGTCAGCGCTCCGCCGCTGACCGACAAGGACCGCGAAGACGTGGTTCATGCGGTGCAGCATGACGTGGACTATGTCGCCCTGTCGTTCGTCCGTCGTGCGGACGATCTCGCCGAGCTGCGACGCCTGGTTCCTCCCACGATGAAGCTCGTCGCCAAGATCGAGAAGGCGACGGCGCTGAACACGCTGGCGCAGCTGCTCACCGGCAGCGACGCGGTGATGGTCGCACGCGGGGATCTGGGAGTCGAGCTGCCGTTCGAAAAGGTGCCGCTCGTTCAAAAGCGGCTCATTCGCGAGGCGAACCAGCGCGGGAAGCCGGTCATCACAGCCACGCAGATGCTCGAGTCGATGGTGCATCACCCGCGGCCGACGCGCGCGGAGGCTTCGGACGTCGCCAATGCAATTCTCGACGGCACCGACGCCGTGATGTTGTCCGCCGAGACCGCGGTGGGGGAATATCCGGTCGAAGCGGTCCGTGCCATGGATCGCATCATCCGCGAGATGGAGCGCGAGGGACAGGGACCCATCGAGCGGCGGCTGTCCACCGGTCTCGAGGACGTCTCCGTGGAGGACGCGATTGCGCTGGGGACGAGCGCGGTGGCGCGCATGCTGAAGACGCCGCTCATCGTCACGCTGACGAAAGGCGGCTTTACTGCCCGGAAAGTGGCGGCCCTCAGACCGCCGGTGCCTATCCTGGCGGTGACGACGGAGATGGCGACCTACCGCCAGCTCGCGCTCGTCTGGGGGGTCACTCCGGTGCGCGTCGATCAGGTCCCTGGCTATGATGCGATGTTGACCGTGGTGCGGGATCTGATTCTCAAGCGCGGCTATGCAAAGCCGGGGGATCGCATTGTTATGACCGCCGGTGTGCCGTGGGGGGTCTCCGGGGCCACCAACCTGCTCAAGGTGGAAGAGGTGTGAGGTGCGGCTGACCTTCCTGGGCACGGGGACGTCCTTCGGCGTGCCGCAGGTGGGATGCAACTGCCGCACATGTACGTCGACCGATGCGCGTGACAAGCGAACCCGAACTGCAGCGCTGATCGAGTCGGGGGGGCGTCGGCTGCTGATCGACACCCCGCCCGAGCTACGGCTGCAGCTCGTCGCCGCCGGTGTGTGCTCGCTCGACGGCGTCCTCTTTACTCACGGTCACGCGGACCACGTACACGGCATCGACGATCTCCGGGCCATTTCGGTCCGGCAGCCGGATGGTCTGTCGGTGTACGGCTCAAGGGAGACGATTGCAGAATTGGAGCGGCGCTTCCCCTACATATTCGATCCCAACATCAAAGCGCCGGCCGGCACCACCAAACCGGAGCTTCGGGCCCATATCCTCGAGGCGGATCAGGAGGTCGAGATTGCGGGCATCCCGGTCCGGCCCTTGCGCCTCCCCCACGGCAACCAGGTCGTGTTCGGCTACCGCCTCGGGCCGGTCGCGTATCTCACCGACGTAAAGACGGTTCCCGAGGAGGTCCGGTCGCGGCTGGGCGGCCTCGACGTTCTGGTGTTGAACGCGCTGCTTTCGCGTCCGCACCCCCTGCACCTCTCGGTGCCGGAGGCGATTACAACCGCACTCGAGATCGGGGCACGCCGCACGTTCTTTACGCACCTCACGCACGAAACCCCACATGCCGAGCTGCTGGCGCGGCTGCCGGCCGGTATAGCTCCCGCTTATGATGGGCTGGCCCTCGACGTGAGCGAGGTCTAGATTCGTCGAAATTCCAAAAATACGGAGACGATCATGCCCGGTGTTCCTTCCCTAGACCAGAAGTTGCGCGCCTTCGAGAGCGCGGCGCAGCGCCAGAGCGCGGCGATGGACAAGCTTGCCCGCCAAGTGGCGTTTGGGACGCCCGCCGAGCAGGATGAGGCGCGCTGGATGATCTGGGAGATCGGGCAGCGAGTGGGGGTCCGGCCCGCGTCGATCCACGAGCTCTACATGGCGCATGGCCGCGAGGAGATCCCGGCGTTCACCACGCCGGCGATCAACATTCGCGTTCTGGGCTACGACACTGCGCGGGCGATTTTCCGGGCCGCGAAGAAGCTCGACGCGGGCGCCGTCATCACGGAGATCGCCCGCAGCGAGATCGGCTATACCGGCCAGCGCCCGGCCGAATTCGTTGCCGTAGTGACCGCCGCCGCCCTCCGCGAGGGGTTCAACGGTCCCGTCTTCGTTCAGGGCGACCACGTTCAGGTGAACGCCAAGAAGTACGTCGTGGACGCCGAGACCGAGCTGAACGCGATCCGCGCGCTGATCGATGAAGAGCTGCATGCCGGGTTCTACAACATCGATATCGATACCTCGACGCTGGTTGACCTCTCCAAGCCGACGCTCGACGAGCAACAGCGAGTGAATTACGAGCTGGCGGCGCAGCTCACCCAATACATCCGTGATCGGGAGCCCGAAGGGGTGACGATCTCCGTTGGTGGTGAGATCGGCGAGGTGGGCGGGAAGAACAGCGACGTCCATGAGCTCCGCGCCTACATGGACGGCTATATGAAGACTTTGAAGCGGCTCGGCCCGTACGCGGGGCTCAGCAAGATCTCCGTCCAGACCGGCACAAGCCACGGTGGTGTGGTTCTGCCCGACGGGACGATCGCGCGGGTGCAAATCGACCTCGAGGCCTTGAAAGCGCTCTCCCAGGACGCGCGGGCCCGCTACGGGTTGGGTGGCGCGGTACAGCACGGGGCATCCACACTGCCCCCCGAAGCGTTCGGGCAGTTCCAAGCCTGCAAGGCGGTGGAGATCCATCTGGCAACGAACTACCAGAGCATGGTATTCGACCATCCGAGCCTCCCCGCCGCCCTGCGTAACGAGCTGAAGCAGTGGGTGAAGTCGGAGTGCAAGGAGGAGTGGAAGAAGGGCGATACGGAGGAGCAGTTCTACTACAAGAGCCGTAAGAAGGCGATCGGCCCGTTCAAGAAGCGCATGTGGGAGCTGCCGGAGGACGTACGCGCCGCGATCGGTGCCGACTTGGAGAAGACGTTCGCCTTCCTGTTCGAAAAGCTCCGCGTGGCAGGCTCGCGGGCTGTCGTGGATCGGTTCGTGAAGCCGCCGCTTCAGTCGCATGCGGCCCCCCGGGCCGTCGCCGTGGCCGCGCCGGACGACCTGGAAGCGGGTGAGTGAGCGAACGCGACGTCGGTATCGGACCATTCCTGCTGGGCGTGGCCGTCGGTGCTGCGCTCGGCTTCCTGTTCGCGCCCGAGGCGGGTGAGGAATTCCGCGGCGAGATCGGGCGCAGGCTCAAAGGGCTGCGCGAGCTCGCGTCGGAGAAGGCGGACGAGCTCGAAGAGTTGGTCGGGGATGTGGTCGGGGAGGTCGTCGGTGACATGGCTGGATCCGCGCCGGCTCGACCTGCCCCCCGGAGGCGCGCGTTGCCGCGGCGGCCCCGCCGCAAGCGCGCTGCTACGCCGCGTGAGACCTCGGATGAGTGAGGGCGATCCGGTCGCTTGAATCGCGACCGCGGCTGGCATAGTTCGATCATCGGGGTCCTGCGCCGCACGTATGAGGCGGCACACGAGGACAATATTTCGTTTCTCGCCAGCGGGCTGGCGTTCGACGTCCTGCTGACCGCGATCCCCTTCATAGTCCTGTTGCTTGCCGTCATTGGGTATCTCGTTCAGCATCAAGTCACGACTCATCAATACAGCCTCGAGGAGCTGCTCGCACGGTTCCTCCCGGCGGGGACCGGAGGCGCCCCCGGTGTCTTCGAGACCGTGGAGAGCGCGCTGAAGGCGGTCGTTGAGCGACGCGGCCGTCTCACCCTGGTCGGCGTGCCGCTGTTTCTGTGGTTTTCCATGCGATTCGTCCATGCGCTACGGGTCGCGCTCAATGACGTGTTCGATACCGACGAAACGCGGCGCTGGCATTCGCTGCGGCTGGTCGACTTGTTCATGGTCGCGGTCGCGGGTGTGTACCTCGTCGAGAACGGCCTGCTGTCCGCTTACCAGGCTCGCTATGCGGAGGCGCTGAAGCACCGGTTCCTGCTGTACTGGATGTGGAGCTTCAGTGTAGAGCTCATCGCGTTCGGGCTCGGCATCGCGGTGTTTTATCTGGTTTTCAAACTCCTTCCCAGCCGTCGCATCAACTGGCGCACGGCCCTCGTGGCGGCCACGTTCTGCTCGCTGGGGTTCGAAGTCGTGCGCCGGCTCTACGCGCTCTACATCACCAGATTCTTCACCTTCGATCGCCTCGCCTCGGACGCCAACGTCGTCGCGCTGTTTCTGTTTCTACTCTGGATTTATTACAGTGCCTTCCTGTTTCTCTGGAGCGGCGAGCTGGCGGAGACGTATGATTTGGTCCGCATGCGGCGCGCGCAGCAGGTCCGCCTCGGATGACCAGGGCCAAACGTGATCTGGTTCGCAGCGCGCGCTGGGCTGCTTTCGTACATACTTGGGGAATCCGATGAACGCCCCTGGCGTGGTTACAGAACCGGCACCCCTCGGCCACTCCATCCTGTGGAAGCCGGTCAGCGGCGCCGCGCCTCCCCGTACGGGTCCGGCCAGCCAACCCATTTTCATCTTCCAATCGGTCCTGGCCGCCATTCGCGAGCATATGGCGGCGGGTCCAATGCTCGGATTCCTGTTAGGCGACCTGTGCGAGTCGTCCGACACCGGCATGCGGTACATCCGTGTGACCGACACGATCCGGCTCGATGAGCCGCTCGCGGGCGACCGCACCACGGTCGCCGTCAAGTCCGTCTGGGATCAGGTGCGGGCGGAGGTGCGTTCGGCGAATACGCGCTGCGTCGGCTGGTATCACGCCCACACCGATCTCGGGATGGAGATGTCGTCGTACGACGTCGAGACGCACGAGCGCTACTTCGCGGATCCCTGGCAGCTGGCGTTGATTGTGGGCACGGTCGCCGGTCATCCGGCGGGCGGCGTCTTCCGCGCCGGCGGGCCGGCGGCGCTGGTGCCGTTCTATGAAGTGCTGAAGGAGGATTCCTATCGGGAGGGAGGGAAGCAGCGTTCCCATGTGACGTGGAAGAACTACCGCGCCTACAAGCCGAGTGCGGCGGCGCCGGGAAGCGTCACCCAGCCGATGGCCGTTCCACGCCAGTCGGCGCCCCATGCAAAACCCGCGGCCGCGCCAGGTCGTCCCGCGCCGCCGCCGCCACCTCCTCCGCCGCCACCTCCGCCGCCGCCTCCGGTGCTCGAAACATCACGGGCCGAAGCCACAGCGCCGCTGCCGTTGACGTACCCGCCGCCATTGCCGGAAGGGATTTTCGACGACGTGGAGGGCGCTGCCGCCGGACAGGATCCGTTCGAGCCCGTTTCGACCCCGGTCGAAGCTGAGCCGGAAGCTCCGCCCCCGCCGCCCAAGCCGCGCCGCCCCAGCAAAGTGCTGGCATTCATGCGCCGTGTGCGCGGCCCATTGCTGCGCGGTTCTGCGCTCGTGGTAGTTGTCGCGGCACTCGGAATTGCAGGATGGCAGTACGGTCCGGATCTCGTGCAGCGCATCAAGGTGCCGAAGTTTCACCTTCCGAAGTTCCATTTTGGCTCGACAAAGAAAGCTGCCGCTCCGGCGGCGCGTCCCGTTCCGACGCAACCGCCGATCACGGCGCCGGCGCCGCCGCCCCCCACGCCTCGCGTCCCGCCTCCTGTCGCGGTGCCTGTGCGGTCCTATCCGCGACTCGATCTGGCGGCGGACTCCCTGTCACTTGCTGCGCAACGCTTCGAAGCACGCGCGCGTCTCTTCACGCGCAAGCAGCTCGATTGTCCCGAGCTGGCCCGCGGAATGGTGGTCCTCGAGGGTCGCCTGTCGAATTATCAGCGCGAGCGCCAGATGATTGCGGGTCCCCTGGACGGCGGCCGCGCCGCGCGCGAAGACAGCTTGCGGGCTGCCGCCGATTCCGACCTGCGTCGCTTCCAAAGCTCGGGGTGTCCCAGGCCCTGAGCCCAGGTTAAGTTTCCGGTGCCCCAGGTCCGCAGGCTTTCCGCTCGTGAACCGCGTCAGGCCCCCGCAGGGAGCAGCGCTTAGCGATGTCGGATTTCGTTGCGGGGTGCCTGGGGCACTTTTTCTGTTCGGGAGAGAGATGAGGGACGCGGGAGGCGTGTTTGGCACGTCCCTCCTCCTGCGTCCCTCCTCCCGTTAAGGTTCTCGCATGATCGCTCTCGCTCGCAAATACCGCCCGAAGCAGTTCTCCGACCTTGTTGCCCAGGACCACGTCGCCACCGCGCTGCGTGGTGCCGTGGCGCAAAATCGCGTCGCGCACGGGTATCTCTTCGCGGGCCCGCGAGGAGTGGGCAAGACGACCGCCGCGCGGATCCTCGCGATGGCGCTGAACTGCCAGCGGCGGTCTGCCGCACGAGGCGGGGAGCCGTGCGGAGAGTGTGAATCGTGTATGCGTGTCTGGGTTGGAGCGGCGAACCTGGACGTGGTGGAGCTCGATGCCGCGTCGAACCGCGGCGTGGACGACGCGCGCGACCTGCGGGAGCGCGCGATGTATGCGGCCAGCACCGAGACGAGCTCCAAGGTCTACATCGTGGACGAAGCGCACATGCTCACCCGGGAAGCATGGAACGCGCTGCTCAAGATTCTCGAGGAACCGCCTCCGCGCGTGGTATTCGTTTTCGCCACGACCGACGCGCAGAAGATCGCGCAAAGTGCCGCCCCGATCCTGTCCCGCCTGCAACGCTTTGATTTCCGGCGCATCGGGCCGCAGGCGATCGTGCAGCGTCTCAAGCACGTCGTGGCCAGCGAAAAACTGACCGTCGACGACGACGCGCTGCGACTCATTGCGAAAGGCGCGGACGGCGGCATGCGGGACGCCCTCTCGCTCCTCGATCAGGTCCTTTCCTTCGGCGAAGGTCCGGTGACGGCGCAGCGCGTGCGCGAGGTGCTCGGTCTCATTCCGGACGACGTGTACGGCGAGCTGCTGCGGCTCGTTGCCGAGCGCGACGCGGCGGCGGTCTTCCCGCTCATCGACCGGTTGGCGGAAGGGGGCGCCGACCTCGGCGAATTCGTGGGGGGAGCAGGGGAGACGCTGCGCACGGTTCTGCTGGTGGGAATGGGGGGCACGCCAGAGGGGCTCACGGAGGGGTTGGACGCGCTGGTGCGGCGCTACGCGCCGGTCTTGCCACCGGCGGATGTGGTCCGGCTGCTTACCGTATTGGCGGAAAGCGAAGAGCAGATCAAGACGAGCGGCAACATGCGGCTCTCGGTCGAGCTGTTGCTCTTACGCTGGGCACTTATGGATCGGACGGTCGAGCTCGAGGCCGTCCTCCGTGCCCTCGGAGGTGGGACGGGGGACGAGGGACGGGGGACGAGTAGTCCGGTGCGTGTGCCGGCAACGACGCCGTTACCAGCCGTCCCTCGTCCCTCCTCCTCCGTCCCGGAAAAGGGCGCTCTCTCTCTCGATCGACTCCGCTCGCTGTGGCCTCAACTCCTCGCCGACGCTCGCGCGCGCAGTCCGTTGCTCGGCACTCTGCTGGGCGCGGCATCGATAGGAGCCGTAGACGGCGAGCAGGTCACCATTCAGCTTGCCGACGATAATCCTGTCCATATCGAGGGCCTGGAGCGTCAACGAGAAACCCTCGCGCAGATCGTACGGCAGTACGTCACTGACCCGGTGCGAATCGTTCTCGCCGCCGCGCGCGCCGCGGAGCGGGACACGCCGGCAGACGGACCGCCCGCCCCCCGCGTCAAGCCGGCGCGGCTTACCGAGGAATCGGCTCGAGCCGAACGGCTCAGCCGGTTGCGGGCGGCCGATCCCAATCTCAACGCGGCGGTGGACGCGCTGGATCTCGAGCTATTGGAATAGCTTGCAACGCTAGCTAACCCTCGCTAACTTTCGGCGTATGGCGGATTTATCCAACCTGCTCCAGCTCGGCCAGCAGATGCAGTGGCGGCTCTCGGAGATCCAGTCTCAGCTCGCGCAGCAGACGGTTACCTGCTCGGCCGGCGGGGGCGTCGTGGAGGCCACTGCGGACGGCCGCGGCCAGATTCGCGCCATCAAGATCGCTCCCCAGGCGGTAAGCCAGGGCGACGTGGAAATGCTCGAGGATCTCGTCCTTGCCGCAGTTGCGGAAGCGCAGAAACGCGCCGCCGAGATGTATCAGGCGGAGGTACGTAAGCTCGCTTCAGGTCTCCCGTTTCCGTTTCAGTTGCCGCTGTAGTTCGTCGTGTCGGCCATCGAAGATCTAGTCGGGGAGCTCGCCAAGCTTCCCGGGATTGGACGCAAGACGGCGCAGCGTCTCACGTTCTATCTGTTGAAGCAGCCGCCAGAGGCGGCGGAACGCCTCGCGGATGCCATCCGCCGGGTTCGCGACCAGGTCACGGGATGCCGGATCTGCGGCAACATGACGGATACCGACCCGTGCGCCATCTGCGGCGATCCGCGGCGCGACGCGAGTGTGCTGTGCGTGGTCGAGGAAGCCTCCGATGTGGGGGCCATTGAACGCGCGGGACGGTTTCGCGGTCGCTATCATGTGCTGGGCGGCCGGCTGAGTCCGCTGGAGGGTGTGGGGCCCGAGGGGCTGCGGCTCGAGACGTTGATCGCGCGCGTCGGCAATGGCTCCGGGATCCAGGAGGTTATCGTGGCCACGAATCCATCCATGGAGGGAGAGGTCACCGCGACCTACCTGCAGCAGGTGCTGAAACCCACGGGCGTTCGGGTCACGCGCATCGCGCGCGGCTTGCCGGTGGGAGGCGATCTCGAATACGCCGATGGTGTGACCATCGCGCAGGCACTCGAGGCGCGGCGCGACATGACGGACGCGGGCTGACGGGGAGCGGGATGCCCGGGGCCGCGAGTTGGTCGTTTTCCGAGAATGATTTCAAGCTGATCCAGCAGCATCTCGCGGCGTTTCTGCGCGATTCGAATGCCCGCTGCGCTCTCCTGGTCGATCGTACCGGCCAGCTCGTTGCCACGGTCGGCGACCCCCCACAATTCGATTCCGCCGCATTCGCCTCACTCACCGCCGCCGACTTCAGCGCGAACGATCAGCTGGCAAAAATGATCGGCGAGGCGGAGTTCGCGTCGCTGGTTCATCAGGGCGAAAAAGAATCGATGTTTCTCGCCGATGTTGCGAAGCGAATCATTCTCGTGGTGCTCTTCGATCAACGCACGACGCTCGGGCTCGTGAAGCTCAAGGGGAAGGGCGCCGTGGAGGTGCTCAACAAGGTTTTCGAGGACATGTTCAACCGCGTCGGGGCAGGACCTGCCCCCGAGAAGGGACTCCTGGAGGGAGCGGAAGACGAAATTGACAAGCTGTTCGGTTGAGAAAGGGGGGACGCCGCCATGTCGATGATCAACTATGCGTCCCGCGAGATCAACTGTAAGCTCGTCTACTATGGTCCGGGGTTGGGTGGCAAGACCACGAACCTCGAGCACATCTATGGGAAGGTCTCGCCGAATACGCGGGGGAAAATGATCTCCCTTGCTACCGAGACCGAGCGCACCCTCTTTTTCGATTTCCTCCCGGTTGATCTGGGCACGATCCGCGGCTTCAAGACCCGTTTTCACCTGTACACCGTGCCGGGACAGGTGTACTACAACGCCAGCCGCAAACTCATTCTGAAAGGCGTGGACGGCATCGTCTTCGTGGCCGACAGCCAGATCGAGCGGATGGAAGCGAACGTGGAATCGATGCAGAACCTGTACGACAACATGTCGGAGTACGGCTACGATCTCACGAAAATTCCCTTTGTGATTCAATACAACAAGCGCGATCTGCCGAACGCCGCGCCAATCAAGGACCTCCAGGCGTCCCTCAACCCGGGCTGGCCGATCGACGACGCTGCGCAGCAGAAGATCACCCCCGACCCCGGCCACCCCGGCGAGAATCTCACTGAGAAGGTCAACGGCGAATGGCTCGGCCGCGCGCCGTATATGGAAGGCGTGGCGGTCCGCGGTGATGGCGTGTTCGACACGCTCAAGTCGGTGAGCAAGATGGTGTTGAAGACCCTGAGTTAACGGGGCCCCCATATGAAGTGGACCATTCCGAACATCCTGACCCTCGCGCGCATCTGCCTGACGCCCGTGATCGCGCTGCTGCCGTTTATCGAGGGCTATTGGCCGAAGGTGATTGCGTTCCTGATCTTTCTCGCTGCCGGCGCCTCGGACGTCATGGATGGCTACCTGGCCAGGCGATACAAACAGGTGAGCGATCTGGGCAAGCTGCTCGATCCCATTGCCGACAAGCTGCTGCTGTTCGCGACACTGATCCCGATTTTCTGGCTGACCAACCATCCGACGATCCTCGTGGACTATCGAATCCCGTGGTGGGGAAGCCTCCCGGTGTGGGTCGCGCTACTCCTTGTCGGGCGCGAGGTGCTGATGACCGGGGTTCGATTCTTCGCGCAGCGACGCGGGGTGGTCATTGCGGCGAGCGGTGAAGGCAAGCTGAAGGCGCTCGTGCAAAACGTGTTCATCGGCGCGACGCTGTTCTGGTTCGCGTGGAAGGACGCGATTGCGGTCCACCCCGTCGCCGAGTGGTTTCGGAATTTCTGGGATCAGTTCCATGGCGCCGTCGTTGCCGTGACGCTTGCGGGGGCGATTCTGCTCACGATCTACTCGCTGATCGTCTACCTGTATCGCTATCGCGACGTCTTCCGCAGCGGTGGCGGTGCTGGCGGAGCGCGGGGGACGAGGCACACCAAAGCCAGCGTGTGAAGCTCGAGATCCTCACTATCGGCACCGAGCTGCTGCTCGGCCACAACGTGGACACAAATAGCGCCGAGCTGGGGCGCGCGTTCGCGGCAGTCGGGGCGCAGGTCGTGCGCCGGACAAGTGTCGGTGATCGACCCGACGAAATTCGTTCGGCGCTGTCGGAAGCGCTCGAGCGCACGGGCTTCGTCGTTACGACTGGCGGGCTGGGACCCACGCGAGACGATGTGACGAAGGTGGTCGCGGCGCAGCTGTTCGGCCGCGGCCTGCGGCTCGATGAAGAATTGCTCGCGGCTCTCGAGGCACGCTTCAAACGCATCGGCCGCTGGCCCATGCCGGCGATCAATCGCAGCCAGGCCGAGGTCCCCGAAGGAGCAATCGTGCTGCCAAATCCCCGTGGCACGGCTCCCGGCCTCTGGCTCGAGGACCCCGGGGGCCGTGTCGCCGTTCTGTTGCCTGGGGTTCCCCGCGAGATGCGCGGGCTGCTGGTTGACGAGATGCTGCCGCGGCTCGTGCAGCGCTCGAGCGGGGAAGCGCTGCGGGTGGTACGCTCGCGCACCGTGCGCACGACGGGGATCGCGGAATCCGCGCTGGCGGAGCGCGTCGCGCCGCTCGAAGACTCGCTCGCGCCGCTGACGCTCGCCTATCTGCCGTCCATCCCCGGAGTGGATCTCCGGCTCACCGCGTGGGGGATGGAGCCCACTGAAGCCGACGCGCTGCTGGCACGCGCGGCCGCCCGGCTCGCGGCGGCCGCGGGCGAGCATCATTACGGCGACGACGAAACCGATCTGGCGTCCGTCGTGCTCGAGCAGCTGCGTCGCGCGCGCCATCGCCTGGGGATCGCGGAGTCGTGCACCGGGGGCCTCGTGTCGGAACGAATCACCGCAATCCCCGGCGCGTCGGACACGTTCATCGGCGGCGTGGTCGCGTACGCGGATTTCGTCAAGACCGCGGCGCTCAGGGTACCGCTCGAGACGATCCAGGCGCACGGCGCCGTCTCGGAACCGACCGTGCGCGCGATGGCCGAGGGCGCGCAGCGGTTGTTTTCGGCGGACTGCAGCATTGCCGTGACCGGCGTGGCGGGTCCGAGTGGCGGCACGCCGGAAAAACCCGTGGGCACCGTCTGGCTTGCGTCGCGTGTGGATCAGGACACCCGCGCCGTGCGGCGTGTGTTGCCCGGGGATCGGGATGAAATTCGCCGGCGCGCCGCGCAGGCGGCCCTCGATCTGTTGCGACGACAGCTGTCCGCAGCCTGATGCCGTCGTTCGCGGCACCCGACGGCACCCAGCTCATATACGATGCATGCGAGCCTCCCAGCCCCCGCGCGGCCGTCCTTTGGCTGCACGGGTGGCTCGAGCATGGGCGCCGCTGGATGGCCGTTGGCGAGCAACTGGCAGCAGCCGGCTACGCGACCTATCTGCTCGACCAGCGTGGTCACGGCCGCTCTGGTGGCAAACGCGGGCACCTCTCGCGATTCAGCCAGCTGCTCGGCGATCTCCAGGCGTTTCGTCGTGCTGTGCGGCGGCGGCAGGCCGGGCTTATCCAGTTTGTGATCGGTCACTCGTTCGGCGCGCTCGTCGCGTTGCGCTACCTCGAAACGCAGCCCAGCGATCCAATTGCGGCCGCCGTGATGTTGAGTCCCTGGCTTGGACTCACCTCAGCACCCCCGACCTGGAAGCTCCTCGCCGGACGATTGCTCGCCGATCTGTGGCCCACGCTGCCCCTGCCGGCGGGGCTCGACGCAAGCCTGCTGTCGCGCGATCCCGCAGTCTGCGCCGCGTATGAAGCCGACCCCGACGTCCATGGCGTCACCACACCGGGGGCGTGGCGCGAGATTCAATGGGCGCAGCGTGCCGTTCCGGCGGACGGCAACCGCATTGAGACCCCCATGCTCTTCCTGCTCGGGGGTGAAGACCGCGTCGTCGATAGTCACGCCGCGCGCGCGTTCGCGGACGGACTCAACGCCCCAGCTCACGTGTGCTGGTATCCCGAGATGTTTCACGAGCTGCTGCACGACCCGCAGCACGAACGCGTCATGCGAGACTTGCTGGGTTTTCTCGCGACCCACCTGCCGCCCTCCTGAAGGGCCGACTAGGTTGTGCTTTGGGCAGTATCCGCCAGAACGGCATGCATGGCCGGGCACGGGGATTGCGCTTCCGGAATCACCACCATGGATGACATTAAAAACACGTCGGACAGCACGGACCAGGGTCCTGAAGATTCGAGTGGGACGCCTGAGACCGGAACGGCGGAGCATCCGGATTTCACGGCGCTGCAGGACAAGTATCTCCGTCTAGCCGCTGAGTACGACAACTTTCGCAAGCGCACCGCTCGCGAGCGCACGGAGCAGTGGGCAAAGGCGCAGGCCGACTTTCTCGAGCACATTGTGGACGCGCTCGATGACCTGTCGCGCTTCGCACAGATGGACGAGGGCCTGGCCCTCGTCGATCGGAAATTCCGCAAAGAGTTGAGCGCCATCGGCGCGCAGCGGGTGGACCAAGTGGGCGTGCCGTTCGATCCCAACGTTCACGAAGCGGTGACCACGCGCCGCGCCGCGAAGCCGGACCAGGATCAGACCGTCGGTTCGGTGCTGCAGCCGGGATACAAGCTCGGCACAATCCTCGTCCGACCCGCTCGCGTCGAAGTGTTGACCTGGCAGGATGATTATGGCAACGGGGAGGAGGGAAGGGAGAGCACGGACGCGTAATGGCGCCGCCTCGTGACTACTACCAGACCCTCGGTGTCTCGGAGTCGGCCTCGGTAGACGAAATCAAGAAGGCGTTTCGACGCCTGGCCAAGCAGTATCATCCCGACCGCAACCCTAACAATCCACAGTCCGCCGAGCGCTTCAAGGAAATCAATGAAGCGCACGACGTGCTGAGTGATCCCGAGAAGCGCGCCAAGTACGATCAGCTGCGGCGCTACGGAGCATTTACGCCAAATGCCGGCGGGGGCGGGGGCGGCGGGACAAGTCGTGGGCCCGGCGGTCCCGGTCCCGACTTCGACTATTCCGACCTCGGCTCGTTCGGACTGGGTGATCTGTTTTCGTCAATTTTCGGCAGACGTGGAGCAGACCGCGGTCCGGAAGGTGAGGACGAGGTCGAAGCGGTCGTGACCATCCCGTTCCGCGTGGCCGCCCTCGGCGGCCAGGTCCCAGTGACGCTGCCGCTCACCGATGCGTGCCCCACCTGCAGCGGTAGTGGAGCCGCGCCAGGCGCGACGATCTCCACCTGCCCGGAGTGCCATGGCCGCGGCACTGTTTCCTTTGGACAGGGGGGATTCGCGGTAAATCGTCCCTGCCCTGTCTGCCGAGGAAAGGGAAAGGTGCCGTCGCAGCGGTGCCCGACATGTCAGGGCGCTGGAGAGGTGCGAGTTGACCGGCGGCTGATGATTACGGTGCCTCCGGGTACCGATGAAGGGTCGCGGGTGAGATTGAAGGGGCAGGGTGCCAAGGGCCGCGGCGACGTGGTCGTCGTATTCCGCGTAGAGCCGGACCGGTTTTTCCGGCGCGAGGGACTCGACATCTACTGCACCGTACCCATCAACGTTGCGCAGGCGATGCTCGGATCGAGAATCAAGGTCAAGACGCTCGAGGGGCGTCGCGTCGTGTTACGCGTTCCTCCCGGGACCCAGCATGGTCAGAAATTTCGGATTCCGGGGCAGGGCATCGAGCTGAATGGTCGTCGCGGCGATCAGTACGTCGAGGTGCGCGTTGAAATTCCTGAGCAGCTTACTCCCGAGCAGGAGGCCGCCGCGCGCGCGTTTGCGGAGCAGGCGGGGATAAAATATTGAGCCAACTCCCCTTGCCGAGGCTCAATGTCGATGCTAACCTTTGCCCCCATGACGCTGCGAAACTCACGCACTAATCGAAATAATCGGTCGAGGACCCGGCCGGCGTAGCGTCGCAAAGCCCTTGAATGCACGCGCCCCCGGCTGAATTCGACCGGGGGCTTATTGTTGGCTCGTGCAACGTAGCGACGTACCGTCGTAGCGACGGCCTATGGGGTGTAGCTCAATGGCAGAGCGCCCGGCTGTTAACCGGGAAGTTGGAGGTTCGAGTCCTCCCGCCCCAGTTCTCCCACTCCCTCTCTCAGCACTCCTGCGGTGGAGATTCGGGGTTGCCGCCGTTGGCCTGGATCACCTCGACGGTAATTTCGCAGGGCTTGGACTGCACCGCTCCCGGGTTACCATCTTGAGTCACTTGCCAGACGATCACTCCGGTCATGGCGGCCACAGGAACGCCCAACACCAGTAACGTCTTCAGGTGGTCCGTTCTACTAGCCTGCATCGACCGGACCTCGGTAACAGGAAGAGAAATCCGTTTCAGTCTGCCTGCATCGCGCTCGAAGCCGCGAATCGTATCCTGGAGCAGCACGGGCTGCATGATCTGCATGAACGAGCCGTCATTGCGCGTGATGAAGACTTTCTCGGGCTTGTGCGCCGGGATGAACTGGGGCTGAACCGCTTCCGTTCTCATGCACGCGGCCGCGCTGCACAACAGGCCCAGCACTGCGAGTCGCTTGAGCAAAGTGATATCTCCCAATCGCGAATGTTTGATGGAGACGCTCAGCAATACGGGTACGGTTGCCCCTCCGGATCGACTCCGCACTCGGGCGCCTTAATGGCCTTGGGACTCCCCGGGGCCAACATCTCATACATCCAGTATCCGGCAATTGCGCCAAGAGGGACGCCAAATACCAGCACAGTCTTCATGAGGTCGGGCGTGCGGGCGCGAACCGCTTTGACTTCTTTCAACGGGATCGCCACCGGTTTTTGCGCCACCCCGACGCGTCCCCGCAGGGTATCGTCCTCCACGAGGGGGTCATCGACCTCCAGCGGGGTGCCATCGGCGCCGGTCACCCACACCTTCTCGGGTTGTTCACGGGGGATGTACTGCGCCGGCTGCACCGGACGCACCGTCTTACACCCTAGGGGAGCGAGGAGCGAGGCAATACCGACAATGTGCTTGAGACGCATGGTCTCACGTTCGCGCTCCCCTCGATACCGTGTCAAGTCCATAGCTCTCCTACTGCAAAACGGTGCTCAAATACTTAGCTTGGTGCGCCCCGCAGACCAGGAGATTGGATGCGCAGGAGCTGTGCCGTGAACCTGACGATGTGTGCTCCCGTACTCGCATTGTTGCTTGGGGCATGCGCCTGGTGGCGCACTCCCGACCCGCCGCCGCGGCCGAAGAACATCAAGGCGGCTGTTGAAACCGTAACGGTGCGTGACCCCGAGCTCGAGCAGCGGGTGGCGCGCCTGCAACTCCGTCTGTTCGAAGACGACGCGCAGCTCGAGGATCTGCAAATGCGCCTGGACGATGCACGGCAGGAAGTCGTGCGGGCGATGGCGAAACTGCAAAGCCTGGCCAGTCGCGCCGAAGCGGCGTCGGGTATGGCGGAGGCTGAAATTGCGGTGGACTCGCTGCGGGCGGCGGCCGCGCAACTCTCCATTCCAGAGGTCACACAGGCGACCACGCTGATGCAGATGAGCAGCGCCGAGTTCGAAAAGGAGAACTACGGCGGCGCGCTGTACCTCGCGAATCAATCCAAGGCCGTCGCGGCAGCGGCGCACGGACATCTCGCCGGTCGCGCCCGGCTCACCGCGCGGCAGGGTGAGGTTCAGTTCGCGTTGCCGTTACGCCTGCGAACGATCGGGAATGGCAATGTCCGTGAGGGGCCGGGCTCGACCTTCCGGATTCTCGTCAAGCTCGAACCGGGGACCCAGCTCGTCGGGTACTCCTACCTGGATCAATGGGTGCGTATCGCCGACGGGAATGGCCGCAGGGGATGGATCTTTTACGGCCTCGTCAAGCGTGCGACTGTGGAAAGCGACTCTGCTGTTTCGAGTGGTCCGGCCACGGCGGAAGAATGAGCTAGGCCGTCCGGCTGGGTGCGCGCTTGCCGCCTCGCGCGGCGCGGCCCACCCGATCCCCGCCTCCCCGCTTCGCGTCGTACATCGCGGCGTCAGCGCTCGCGATCATGCTTTCGGCGCTGTCCCCGTGGGCCGGGAACTCCGCGATGCCCATACTGATCGTGATCTTTCCTCCCTCGAGCCGCTCCGCCGCGAGTCGCTGGCGCACGCGCTCGCAGACCTCGCTTCCTCCCTCGATGGGCGTCTCGGTGAGAATCACGACGAATTCCTCACCGCCGTAGCGGGACGCGCAGTCGATTTCCCGGATCGAATCCCGCAGGACGGACGCCACGCGGACCAGGGCGTGATCGCCCGCGACGTGGCCGTGCGTGTCGTTGTAATGCTTGAAGCGGTCCACATCGGCCATGATGACGGTGAGGACCCGTTTGTGGCGGCGGGCGCGATTGATCTCATCGGCCAGGCGCTCCATCAGATACCGACGATTGTAAAGCTTGGTGAGCCCGTCGGTGAGAGACAAACGCTCGAGCTCTTCCCGAGTTTCGCGCAGGCGCGAGACCATGTTGTTGAAGACGGTGGTCAGATAGCCGATTTCCCCCCCACCGGGAACCGGGAGGGCCACGTCCAGGTCGTTCGCTGCGACACGCGCCGCCGCCCGGGCGAGCCGGTTCAAGGGACGGACGATGAGAAGGCTCAGGAGGTACGCCAGGAGGCCCACTCCCACCATCAGCGTGCCCACGATCAACGCGGTCTCATTGCGGAGGCGGCTGATCTGTTGGAACGCCTCACGTCGCGGGATCTCCGCGATCACCGCCCAGTTCAGACTCGGAATGCCGCGGAGCGCGCCGACCACAGGAACCTGTTGCAGTCCCGTGTAGGCGACGGTGCCCGCCGCATGCTGCTGGAGTGACTGGACCGTTTCAGGGGGAAGGTGAGCCCGCATCGGCTCTTTGGAGCCGGTTCGCGCGCTCGTGATGAGCGCCCCATTTTCGGTGGTGAGGTAGAGATCGGCCGTCGAGGCGGTCGCGAAACGTTTCAGGATATCGTCGACGCTGTGCAGGTTCAGCCGGGCCGCGAGCGCGCCGATCGTGCGGCCAGCGGCCCCGCGAATTGGGACAGCCACTGTCACCACCACCTGGTGCACCGTTTCATCCCAGACCGGCTCGCCCACTCCAGGATTCCCGCCCCGCACTTCACTCAGCAGACTCGCGGGAAGCGACGCGCCACCGGTCTGGCCGGTCGTCGCGACCACGTGCCCGTCGCGATCGACGACCATGAATGCCTCGTAATCCGTGAAGCGATCGCGCACAGAGCCGAGATAGTCCCGCAGCCGCCCCAGCGCCTGTCCCCGCACCCGTGAGGCCCGGTCCAGGTTTTCCGAGACCTCGTAGGAGCTCGCGAATACACGCAGGTCGTAGAGACGCTCTTTCAGCCAGAGATCGATCTCGCGCGCGGTCGCCGCACTCATGCTCTGCAGCTCGCCGGTGATCTTCCCCTGCAGCGATCGTTTGTTCTGCGAATACGACAGATAGGTCGTCGACCATGAGGGGATCAGCGTGGCCAGCACGGCAAAGACGAGCAACGTCGTCCGAATGCCGTCCAGGCGAAGCAGGCGAACGAGCTTGGAGAGACCGCCGGGGCCAGTCATGGGCCCCTACTATAATGAACGCCCCGCCGGGCTCCTAGGCTCGCGCGATCCCGAGCGCGAAGGCGAGCCAGCCGATGATGAAGCAAAGACCGCCCAGCGGCGTGATTGCTCCCAACCAGCGCGACCCGGTGAGCGCGAGCAGATAGAGACTGCCTGAGAAGAGCAGGGTCCCCGCGATAAAGAGCCAGCCGGCCGTGCGTATGGGCGGTGCGGGCCAGCGAACCAGCGCCGCGGCAACGGCGAGCAGGCCGAGCGCGTGGTACATCTGGTAGCGGGCAGCAGTCTCGAAAACGGCCAGCAAATCCGCCGCGAGGCGGGCCCGCAAGGCGTGGGCTCCAAACGCCCCGGCCGCGACGGCGATGGCGGCCGACAACGCGCCCGACAACATGAACGCGCGATCCATTACTCGACGCGGCGACCCCGGACTTCGACGCGATGAATGTGTTCGATCCGTCCGGTGCTGCCGACGAACGCCGACCCCAGCCAGCTCGTGAGGCTCACCACAATCGCCCCCAGCGTCGCCGCCCACAAACCGCTCACGCTGAACCCGGGAACGAGTGCGGCCACCAGAGCGAGCGAGATGCCGTTCACGATGAGAATGAAGAGGCCGAGCGTGAGCAGGGTGAGCGGCAGGGTCAGAATGAGAATGAGCGGCCGGATGACGGCGTTCACGATGCCGAGCAGCAGTGCTGCGATGATCAAGGTGCCGAAGCCGCTGAAGACGATCCCGTGTACGATTGCCGACGCGGCCCATAAGCCCAGCGCCGTGATCAGCAAACGAAGCAGGAATCCCCTCATCGACTGTTCCAGGCCTTGAGGTTGCCTTCGAGCTGGCGCGAATGCTTCTCCAGGTGTTCGGCGTAGATCGTAAGCCACTGCTCGGTCCCGTAGGATCCCGACTCCGTATGGCGGCCAACCCGGTGCCATTCGGCATCACCCATGCGCCTGAGAATCGGGACGGTGTTGGCCCGCACCGCGACCACCGCATTGAGCGCGGGTTCGAGCGGCAGGGCGTGATAGTCGAGCTGCCGGGCCCAGCGATCCTGGTCGTAGCCCTGGATGACCGGTTCCGGTTCGGCGAGCAGGTAACGCAGCCGCATGTGCGCGTTCGTCTCCGAGTCTGCGCAATGCACGATGATTTCGTGCGCCGACCAGCGTCCCGGGGCGGGGCGCCATTTGAGCGCTTCGGCCGGGACGCGCGCGAGCGATGCCTTGAGGAGCTCGGGACCGCGTGCGTACCGCTCGATCAGAGCGGCACGTTCGGCGGAGGAGAAGGGCATACGGCGAATCTACTGTGACGGCACACGCCGAGCCACGAACTGCGCGGTCACGCCAGGCGGGACATTGACGTTCAGACGGGAGTCGAACAGCAGTGCGGCGCGCACCGAATCTCGCGCGCCGAGGAATGAGAGCCCCAACCCACCGAACGGCCCCAGGTCCGCGGGCCATCCATACACGTACGCCTCTCCACCCTGGCCCATCCACGCGACATCGAAGCGCTCGCGGCGCGGGAAGGTGAACACCAGTGTTCCGCGAAACCGGCACAGGCCGCCGGAGTTCAATCGGGCGGTGTCCAGCACCAGCTCGCTCAGCTTGAACCGGTCACCCATCTGTGGGAAGGTGACCGTGTCGCCACGCACCACCTGCCATGTTCCGACGTATGGCTTCGAGGCTTGCTCCACGAGGCGAAGGCCAGGGGAACGGCACGGATCGCGAGGAGGGCCGCAGCCAGCGAGCGCCGCAATCGCAATCAGCATTGCTGCCTGACATCGGCGCATGTGGCTACTCGGGTTCTGAGTCCGCTTTCCGAATCCCCGACGACGTGGCGTCCGCCGCGCGCATGGCCGCTCCGACCCCTCTCGCCCCCGGGATGGACGATTGCGCCAGGATGCTGTCGCGCTGCCGCTCGGTCAACGAATCCGTGGTCCCAGCCGCCGCGCCCGATTTCTTGTCGCCGCATGCGGTGGCGGCGAGCGTAAGAAACGTGAGCGCGATGATGGTGCGTATCTCCATTCAGCTCTCCTTTCGCCTGCTCCAGAGAAGCAATCCGTACGCAGCAACGTTGACGAGGGCGGCCACCACACCGAACAGCCATTGGGCTGGACGGGTCAGACCCGCAGGATAGAGCAGCGGCACAAGATAGTGCTCGATGAACCCGCCGCGGTACTGCGCCAGCCCGGCGCGCGCGCGCAGCGCGTTCTCGAGCGGCGTCAGCGGGCAGATCCAGCCTCCGAACTCCAGGGCGACACCCCAGACCGCGGCGGGGAGATGGATCCAGGCGAGCCGCGGCCAGCGCCGCAGCAGCAGTCCGCCCAGCATCACGAACAGCACGAACGCGGCGTGCAGCAGCAGAACGGCGTCGGCGAGGAGCGCGAACAGCATGGGTGTGCGGGTTATAACTGCGAAACCCCCCGCCGGGCCAGGCCCGACGGGGGGTTTCGATTGTCCTCTCGACTGCTAGAAGCCGAGGATGTTCTCCGCCGGCGCGAAGATATCGCCGACTCTTTCACCCAGTTCCGAAGCGCCCTCGAAGACGTGCCCGATCGCGGTGAGCTCGGCGGCCGTCAGCTGTCCACCGCCGCGGCGCGTAAAGTTCGGGCTGCTGAGCGTTCCCGTGATCGTGGCGTACTGGCCACCATTCACGGTGAACGTCAGGTTGATGGTTCCGTCACCGGTCGCGTCATTGATCGCGATGGTGCCGTTGAGGGAAACCGTCTCGCCCGCCCGCGAGAATGTAAAGTTCACCGTCAGCGTCGTCGTGGTGCCGTTGTCGCCGACGCTCAAGGACTCGCTCACCGATACGGCGGGATTGTTCAGCGTCCACGTGCTGGTCAGCGTGGCCGAAGACGCGCCGCCCGCGATCGTGACGTTGAAGGTCAGGGTCTTGTTGGACGAGCCACCCAAACCATTGGTGACCGTGCCTGAAGCGCTGGCGTTGAAGCTCGTGCTCGAGCCTGAGCCGCTGAACACGTAGTCGAGGTAGGTGATGCTCGACGCCACGTTCTTCACCTGAATGTGGAGCCGCGCGGTGCCCCCGACGGTCTCATCCAACAGATCGACGTAGCCGATTTCCGTGAGCGGCAGGACCGGCTGGCCACTCAAATCCACGGCGTACAGGCGGAACTGAATGCCATTTGCGGGGCCGCCGGAGCCCGTATGCACGTAGGTGCCGCTGCTCGTACTCCAGGTGAACACGGCGCCGTTCAAGGAGTCCGGGAAGATGAGCGGGCTCAGCGCGGCAAAATTCGGGACTAGCTGCCGCAACGCGAGGCTTCTAGCCGCGAGTGCCGCATAACCAGTTCTGCCGGCTTGCACGCGTGGCACGCGCACGATCCCAATCGCGGCTCGCGCCACTGGGGGTGCAGCGTGAATGCTGCTGCCAAGCGCCTGGAAGCTCAGGAGTGCCTGTGAATTGAACGCGCTGTCCATCGCGGCCATGTGTGCCGCGGTGGCGGTCGGATCGCTCAATGAAGGTGCATTGGAGTCGCCGCAGCCCGCCACGAACGTAGCGAGCGCAAGCAATGAGCCCATGAGGGCTCCCCCCCGGTAACGCAACGGCATGTCAGCCTCCCCCCGATGAAAGTGCGGCTACAGGCGCGGCCCAAGATCTCGCCGCCAGACCGCGGCGGCTGTGACGCGCGCTACGGGACGGCGGGCTAGACGATGATGCCACCACCTAGCAACTGGTGATCGGCATTGTACAACGCGCCGGACTGACCCGGCGTGATCGCACGCACCGGCTCCGCGAGACTGAGCCGCAGCGCGCCGGGCCCGAGGGCACGAACCGTGCCCGCCACGGCCTTCGCGCGATAACGGCACTGCACCCACACTTCGGCGTCGGGGGCGAGCGGCTCGGCCAACCAGTTGACCTCTTCTAGAGACAGGTCGTGTCCAAACAGATCGCGGTCCGGTCCGATCACGACGGTGCGGGTCTCCGGGCGGATCGCCACGACGTACAGGGGTTCAGCCGAGCCTCCCGGGAGGCCGCGCCGCTGCCCGACCGTGTAGCGCGCATAGCCGCGATGCTCACCGACCACGTCCCCCGTGGTTGTCACGAGCGGACCGGGCAGCAGCGCGGGATCGTTGGCAGGCAGGTGCTGCTCGAGGACACCGACGTAATCGCCATCAGGCACGAAGCAGATCTCGACGGATTCCGGCTTGTCGGCGGTCACCAGGCCCAGGCGGCGGGCGACGACGCGGGTTTCGCGCTTGGTCAGCTCACCGACGGGCGCGAGCATCCGCGCAACCACCGCGCGATCGATGCCCCAGAGGAAATAGGACTGGTCCTTGTCCGGATCGCGTCCGCGGAACAGCGCGCCGTGTCGCGCGCTGACATAATGGCCCGTGGCGACGTACGCGCAGTCGAGCGCGTCGGCATGATAGAGGAAGTCGCGGAACTTCGTGAACGAGTTGCAGCGCACGCAGGGAATGGGCGTCCGGCCGCGGGCATACTCGCTGACAAAATTCGCGATCACATCGCGGCCAAAGCGGTCTTCGAGATTCAAAACGTAGTGCGGGATCCCCAGTGAGTGCGCTACGAGCTGCGCGTCGGTGATGGAGTCGAGTGAACAGCACGGCCGATCGGGGACTGAATCGCCGTAGCAGAACAGCTTCATGGTTGCGCCAACCACGTCGTACCCCTCCGCAACAAGTATTGCGGCGGCTACGGATGAATCGACTCCACCCGACATGGCAACTAAGACCCGTTCCTTCACCGCGTCCCCCCATTCCAATGCGGAACCCGCAATTGCTTGTCTCTCATCGGTGCAGAACCGTCGTGAGCGCTCTCACCTTCTCGACAATCTTCGGAAGGGCGACGATCAGCGCGTCAACGTCCTCCGCGGTGTTATCTCGTCCGAGCGAAAACCGCAGCGCGGCGACTGCCATTTCGCGCGACACCCCCATCGCGCTGAGGACGTGCGACGGCTCGACCGCTCCTGTGCTGCACGCGGATCCCGCCGAGCAGGCGATGCCGGCGAGATCGAGGTGCATGAGCATGGCTTCGCTGTCGGTACCCGGAATGGAGACGTTCGACGTCTGCGGCGCGCGCGGGACGTCGCGGGCGTTCACGATCGCATCGGGGACCACCGCGAGCACACGCCGTTCGAGCTCATCTCGCAGCGCAGCGAGACGCGGTGCAAGCTGCGCCTGTTCGGCGACCGCCAGCTCGACGGCCTTTCCCAGTGCCACAATTCCCGGGACGTTCTCGGTTCCCGGACGAATGCCGAACTGTTGACCGCCTCCGTGCTGGACCGCCGAAACCGCGCGCCGATCACGCACAATCAGCGCTCCGATCCCCTTTGGCGCGCCGATCTTGTGGCCGGAAATGGTGAGCAGGGTACACCCCGCTTCCGGCACCGAGACCGGGACTTTGCCAAGCGCCTGTACCGCATCCGAATGAAAGGTGACGCCGGCCGCCTGACAGCGCGCGGCGATGCGCGCCACGGGCTGGACCATCCCCGCTTCATTGTTCACCCACATGACACTGACGACGCCGACGCCACCCGCGATCGCCGCCTCGAGCGCGGAGTCGATGACGATGCCGCTCGAGTCCACGGGAAGCTCGACCATCGTGCCACCGAGCTGCGCGACGAACTCGGCGGCCGCGAGCACAGCCTTGTGTTCGATGGCGGAGACGGCAACGGCAAAGGGTTTGCCGCGCTCTCGGGCGGCGAGCGCTCCGCCGACTACCGCGAGATTGTCGGCTTCGGTGCCGCCGGACGTGAAGATGACCTGATTGGGTTCCGCGCCGAGCGCGGTCGCGATCGCTCGCTTGGCCGCATCGACGCCGGCGCGCGCGGCGCGGCCGAAGCGATGCGGGGAGGAGGGGTTGCCGAACGAGTCCTTGCCGAGGAACGGCAGCATCGCGTCCAGCACTTCCGGCCGAACCGGGGTAGTGGCCGCGTTGTCGAAATACACGAGCCGCTTCGGCGCCATGTGGCGGGAATCTAAGGACTACATGGAAGCCACGCCAAGCTTCAGCACGTCATCGACTTCAATTGTCTCATGACAGAAATACGGCTCGCCGTACGGGCGCCGGATGAGCGATCCGTAGTGCGCCGACTGAATGCGAATCTGCTCCACGAGATCGTTGCCGGCGGGGAAAATCTCCCCGGCGGCTTTCGCGCCGGCGAACTGGGATTCGTAGCAGCGCACCGCGCGCATCTTGATCTCGAAGCAGTCCGTGATGTCGACGACGAACGACGGCTCTTTCCAGCACAGTGGGATCCGAAGCTTGGAATTCACGTGACTTGAAGTCGCGGC
>JADMIO010787526.1_pt1 | contig 74690 bp, 79 predicted proteins | sample 8958161 | NCBI WGS metagenome assembly JADMIO01 (sample SAMN16585339, study PRJNA669376) | soil metagenome | isolation source: Crop rotation soil | place: USA: Cullars Rotation, Alabama | collected 2011 | reverse complement strand
GCCGCGACTTCAAGTCACGTGAATTCCAAGCTTCGGATCCCACTGTGCTGGAAAGGCGCCTCGCGGGCAGTGGCTGGACCGTCTACGCCGCTGACCTGGACGGCCCGTCGTTGTACGAGCTCGCCGGTGAGCAGGTCGTGCCGGTTGCCGTCGACGTGACATCCGGCGAAAGCGTCGCGGCGTTGGCCGATCGGGTGCGCGCCGATACGGGTCGCGTCGACGCGCTGGTGACCTTCGCGGGCATCGTCGGCATCGGGCCGATGGTCGAGATGAGCGAAGCCGACTTCCGTCGCGTGGTCGACGTCAACGTCGTCGGGTCGTTTCTCGCGGTGCGCGAGCTTTTCCCGTTGCTGCTTGCGGCCCACGGTCGCATCGTGTTGCTGTCCTCGGAAACCGGCTGGCAGACGGCAATGCCGTTCAACGGCCCGTATGCGATGTCGAAGCACGCGGTCGAGGCCTTCGGTGACGCGTTGCGGCGCGAGCTCGCACTGCTCGGAGTCGATGTCGTGAAGCTGCGACCCGGGGCCTTCAAGACGGGCATGGTCGCGTCGATCATGGGTCGGTTCGAGAAGCTCGCTGCCGAGTCGGAGCACTACCAGCGCGTGCTGCTCGCGGCACGCAAACGCGTCCCGCAGGAAGAACGCCGGGCGGGCGACCCCGACGACCTGGCCGCGCTCGTCGAGCGCGTCCTCGACGCAAGGCGGCCGAGGGCGTCGTACCGGATCAACACCAACCCGCAAGCCGCGGCACTGTCGCGACTGCCGACGCCGGTCCTCGACCGGCTGCTGCACGCTGCGCTGAAGCGTGCCTGACATGTCAACCGGAGGCGAGATGAGCGACCAGTACGACGTCCAGGGGCAGACCGTGACGATGCCGGTCGAGGTGCGTGCGGCCACCACGGCGACCGTCATCTTCGACGTCGACATCGATGCTGCCCGCGCCGTCGCACCGGACGGTTTTGACGTGATCGAGTCGGCGCCGGGACAGGCACAGCTGGCGATCGCTCTCGTCGACTACCGCGACAACGACCTCGGCAGCTACCACGAAGTCGGAACGATCCTGTTCGTGCGACCCGCGGGCGGCGGCCCTGATGGCACGTTCATCACGCATCTGCCGGTTGACCAGGAGTTCACCTGCGCTGCGGGCAACCAGATCTGGGGCTTCCCGAAGTCGGTCGAACGGATCGATGTGACCGACACCGACACGTCGTCACGATGGGTGCTGACGATGGACGGCGAGCTCGTGCTCGACCTGACAGTGCCGCGGGGGAGCGGCTCCGACGAGATGCCGGTGATGCCGATGACGGGGTACACGCTGATCGACGGGCGACCGCACGCGACCGCGTTCAGCCAGGGTGGCTCCGGCTTTTCCATGACGTTCGGCGGCGAGGGCGTCTCGTTGCGGCTCGGCGAACATCCGATCGCGAAGGAGCTCGCGTCGCTCGGGCTGCCGAAGGAGCCGGCCCTCGCGACCTGGCTCGAGCACATGCGCGGGTCGTTCGACTCGCCGCAGCCGCTCTAGTCCGCAACGCTCTTCCGCACGCGGAAGCGCAGGATCGTCGCGTCACCCGACCGCGTGCTGCTGACGGGTTCGAGGTCGGTCCTCGGCGTGCCCGGCGACGAGAAGCGAATGCCGTCACCGAGCAACAGGGGCAACACGTAGACCAACATCTCGTCGACCAGGCCGCGCGCCAGGCACTGGCCCGCGACATCGGCGCCGAGGATCTCGAGGTTCTTCTCGCCGGCAGCGGCAAGCGCGGTCGCGACCGCCTCGCCGATGTCACCACTGAGGATCGTCACATCAGGATCCGGCGGGTCCAATGGGCGATGGCTGAGCAGGAACATCGGCCCGGTGAACGGGTAGTCGACGCTGCCGGGCTCCGTCGCCTCCATTTCGTCGCCGACCTCCCACGTGCGCCGGCCGATGAGCATGGCACCGGTAGCTGCTGCGATCGCCGCGAAGTCTTCCGGGGCGACGAAGTCGGCGAGAGCGCGGCCGCTGCCCCAGTCCATCGAGTGACCGGGCGCGGCGATGTAGCCGTCGAGCGACATGCACCTGTTCACCACGACCTTGCCGCTCATCCCTCGACCACCGCTCCTCGAGTAATCGCGCGCTTGTCACATGTCACCGCCACTATGGTCGACCGATGGCATCGGTGAAGCAGTTCCAGGTCACTTTCGACTGCGCGGAACCCGAACGTCTCGCTCGCTTCTGGTGCGACGTGTTGGGCTACGTCGTGCCGCCGCCGCCAGAGGGCTTCGCATCGTGGGAGGACTTCGACCGGGCGATGCCGCCGGATCGGCAAGGTTCTGCGTACGCCTGCGTCGATCCCACCGGTGTAGGTCCGCGGCTGTTCTTCCAGCGGGTGCCGGAGGGCAAGGTCGTCAAGAATCGCGTGCATCTCGACGTGCGGGTCGGCACCGGGCTCGTCGGTCCGGAGCGGCTCAATGCCCTGGAGACCGAGTGTGCACGCCTTCTTGCCCTCGGTGCATCACGCGTGCAGCTGTTGATCGCCGACGAGTACGACGAGTCGTGCCTGGTGATGCAGGACTTCGAGGGCAACGAGTTCTGCCTCGACTGATTCGCTCGCGTCAGGCAGGGAGCAGCTCTACGTGCGCCGAGCGCAGGCCGAAGACGAACGCGTTCGGCATCTCGACCGGCTCCGACAAGAGGCGCATCGACCGCACCCGTCGGACGAGCTCCTCGAAGAAGACGCGGATCTCCAGCCGCGCGAGTCCCGCACCAAGGCAGAAGTGCGTCCCCACACCGAACGCGAGATGGTCGTTGGGATGCCGGGTGACGTCGAAGCGCTCGGGGTCGGTGAAGTGCTCGGGGTCACGGTTCGCCGACCCGTAGAGCAGCACGACTTGCTGCCCTTTCTTGATCGTTACTCCGCCGAGGTCGTAGTCCTGCGCGGCGACGCGGCACATGTTGTGGATCGGTGACACCCAGCGGATGAACTCCTCGACCGCTGTCGAGATGTCGGCGCCACCGCGTAGCAGTTCCCACTGGTCGGGTCGCGCGATCAGCTCGAGCATCGCCCGCGCGATGACGGTGCGCGTCGTCTCGGCGCCTCCGTCGAGCAGTGCAAGGCAGTCGCTTGCGACGTCTCGCTGTGAGACCGGTACGCCGTCGATCTCCGCTTGTGTCCAGAGCGTCATCACGTCGTCGGCGGGGCACTGCTTGCGCTCGGCATAGAGCTCGAGAGCGACCTGCATGAACTGCATCGCCTGCTCGACGCCTTCGCGGTTCATGTAGCGCGGCCCGCCGCCGAGCATGATGGTCTGCTCCGACCAGTCACGCAGCTTCGGCCACTCGTCGTCCGGGAAACCGAGCAGGCGGCCGATCATCCGTGCCGGCAACACCGAGGCGAGCTCGTCGACGATGTCCACGTCGTCCTTGGCCAGCGCCGCGTCGAGCAGGGAGGTGACGATGCGCCGTACCTCTTCTTCATGTCCACTCACCGCGCGCGGCGTGAAACGACGGCTCACCAGCTTGCGGCGCTTCGCATGCAGAGGGTTGTCGGTGCCGAGCAGCGCAGGGTCAGCCGGGATGTTGGGGCGGTAGCCGCCCTTGGTCGTGTCCGAGCTGATGAAGACGTCGTCGCGGGTCTCGACGTGCTCGATGTCGGCGTAGCGGAACACGCCCCAGAGCTCGTTGACGTCGTCCCACGCGACCGGCTCGTGCTCGCGGAACCAGGCGAAGCGCTCGCGCGCGCCGTGCACGTAGGACTCGCCGTCGAGCAAGTCCAGGGCCGGCCGCGTCATCGGAGGAGCCACCGTTTCTGACATCGCGTCAGAAACTACCGGGCGGGCCACGCTCGGTCACGTCGCACCGTGGGCTAGGCCCGATGGCGAGAGGGCATGGCCCGGCTGGAAGCCGAGTCTGCGCCGGGTCGCTGCCCCGCTGGCAGGCTTTGCGGCTTTTCCCTAGTCAATCTTCGCCATAGCGGCACCCCCCGCTCGTGTCGCACCATGCCGACGGCCCACCACTGCGCGCATGCGCGCTGCTACGGAGAGTGAACATGCACCGACGGCTCGCCCTGCCCCCGCTCGTCGCCGCCGGCGTCGGCGCGCTCCTCCTGGCCAACCCCGCCAGCGCCGGCCCTCAGGCCAACCGGTTCACCCCCGGTTTGCACCTCACCGCCGACTTCCCGTACGGCCTCGTCCAGGCCGAGCCGAGCGTGCAGGTCATGCCGGACACCGGCGCGATCTTCGTCGCGGCTCCGGCATCGACGCCGATCGGCTGCGAGGTCTGGAAGCTCACGCCCGACGCGCGCACCTTCAGCTTCCGCGGCGCACCGGACAACGGCGCCGGCGGTGGCGACTGCGACCTGTCCGCGGTGCCGAACGGCAGTAGTGAGCCGACGATCGCGTACTCGAGCCTGACGCTGCCGAACCTGACGGTCGGCAACTCCACCGACGGTGGACAGACGTGGACCACGCCCAACCCGCTCGCGAGCCAGATCGTCGGCACTGACCGGCAGTGGATGCTCACGGCGACCGACGGCACCGTCTACATGAGCTACCACATCGTCGAGACCAACAACATCGCCGTCACTGCTTCGACCGACGGCGGCCAGACCTATCTCGACCGCGGCCTGGCTATCGACGTCAACCACATCGCGCAAGCTCTCTACAACAACGAGCTCGGACCGATCGTGGAGGACGCCACGTCGACGTTGTCGCCGAAGCCGATCTACACGATCTTCACGGCGCCCAAGACTGCGCTCGAGAACGCCAACAGCGTGGCCGGCACCTTGCAGACCGCGAACGACGGCGTCTACCTCGCGGCGTCGTACGACGGTGGTCACACCTGGACCGACACCCCGATCTACGAGGGCAACGGCAGCGAGACCTACGACCACATCTTCCCGGCGCTCTCGGTCGACAAAGAAGGCGGACTCTGGGCGGCATGGGCCAGCGTGAGGCACGTGTACGCGTCCTACCGCGCGCCGCACTCGCTGACGTGGACTGCGCCGATCCAGGCCGACAACGGCAGCACCGCGAACCTCTACCCGTGGATCGTCGGCGGCAAAGGCGGCCGCGCTGACGTGGTCTGGTACGGCGGCACCGGGGTCGACAACAGCGACACGACCAACCAGTGGAACGTCTACATGGCGCAGCTGCAGGTCAACCACTTCGGCCCGGCCACCAAGAGCCTGACGGTCGCGAGCGACCACGTCATCCACTACGGCGCGATCTGCACGACCGGCGTGACATGCACCGGCAACACGCGCGCCCTGCTCGACTTCTTCCAGGTCGACCTCACAGCCGACGGCCGCGCTGTGATCGCGTGGGCCGACGACTCGCAGGACACCAGCGGCAGCGGCGCGTCTCAGATCTATGTCACCGAGCAGTGCAGCGGCACCAGCGCGACGACGGGCAAGGCCCTCACCGACAGCTGTTGACCCGGCAGGACGTCGTACGACGTCAGCGCCACGCCCAGGTCGGCTGCTCCAGTCCGTCGACGCGGGTGGTCCGCCCGAAGAGTGCGAGCTCACGGAACTGGTAGAGCACCGCCGCAGTGGGCGCGTGGATTCGGGTGCCGAGCATCGGCAGCTGGATGACCGGCCGCTCCGACTCCGGGATGGTCAGGAAGATCGGCTCGACGCCGAGCATCTCCCAGGTCGCGACGTGCACGCTCGCGACCTCGGACGGATTGGGCGCGAGATCGTCGAGGCCGCCGTCGAGCCACATGACGACGGGCGTGATGCGGTAGCCGGACCGGGTCGGGTAGTCGTCGATCTCGCCCAGCACGGTTGCGTGGTCGAGGCGCAGCCCGAGCTCCTCGTCGAGCTCACGCAGTGCCGCCACCCGAGCCGTCTCGCCCGCGTCGATCCGGCCGCCGGGCAGCGCCCACTGGCCGGGGTGGGCACGCATCCGCGGCGCGCGCTTGGTGAGGATGACGCCGCTGTCGGCGCCGGCGTCGGGGGAGCGGAGGACGACGACAGCGACGGCAGCCGCCTTGCGGCCGTCGAGCGGATGCTCCTCGCGTGGGAATGCCGCGACCCGCTCGGCCAGCTGCCCGCGGTCGACAGCCGATGCGTCAGGGAGCGCCACGCCGGCCACGCTAGCGACCAACCTCCCTTGTGGCGGCGGCTGCGGCCCGACAGGATTCCGGACGAATCGGACCCAAGGAAGGACTGCTCATGCGCCGTCGTCTCGTTCTCGCCTCCGTCGCGGTTGCCGTCGCCGGATTCTCCGCCGTGCCAGCGATGGCCAAGCCGGACATCCCGGTCGGTGTGGGCGGCGAGCCCAACGGCGGCGTCTGCGTCTACGCCTTCCACTGGGTGCCGCAGTGCGTCGACACCGGCCAGATCGGTTCGTCGGTGAAGACGCCGGCTGCGCCGAACTCCTCGCCGGCCGGCGGCCGCATCTTCTGCCCGATCTTCCCGGACCCGACCGTGCAGACCGTCGCGCACACCGTCTGCACCCACACCCCCCACTAGAGCTGTTGAGTGTGACGCAATCCCCCTTATGAAGACGGCGAATTCAAGCGGTCGTCGCAACACGTCCGTCTGGTGGCGCTGAGAGTAGTCGTGCGAGGGCTTCGGCTGGCGTGTCCCAGTTGAGGGTCTTGCGGGGGCGTCGGTTGAGCTTGTCGGCGACGAAGTCGAGGTAGTCGGCAGCAAACAGCGACAGGTCGGCCCCCTTGGGGAAGTACTGGCGTAGCAGGCCGTTGGTGTTCTCGTTGCTGCCGCGTTGCCAGGGGCTGGCCGGGTCACAGAAGTAGACCGGTAGGTCCGCCGCGACGGTGATCTCGGTGTGTCGGGCCATCTCGCTGCCCTGGTCCCAGGTCAACGATCGACGCAAATGCTCTGGCAACTGCTGCATCGCCGCGATGATCGCGTCGCGGACGGTCTCGGCGGTGTGATCGTCGGGCAGGTGCAGCAGCATCACGAACCGGGTGGAGCGTTCGACCAGAGTCCCGATCGCGGATCTGCTGTTGGCGCCGATGATCAGGTCGCCTTCCCAGTGGCCGGGGACCGCTCGGTCGGCCGCCTCAGCAGGGCGTTCGCTGATCATCACCATGTTCTTCGGGCCACCGCCGCGCCCGTCGACGCGGCGCTGCGGCTTGCGCAGCGCCCTGCCGGTGCGCAGGTTCTTAGCCAGCTCGCGGCGCAACTCGCCGCGGCCCTGCACGAACAGCGACCGGTAGATCGACTCGTGCGAGACACGCATCGCCTCATCATCGGGGAACTCACGCAGCAGCTGCGCGGCGATCTGCTCCGGGCTGAGCTGGTCAAGTAGGTGCTGCTGGACCCGCTCCTGCAGCACCGGGTTCGCGGCGATCTTGCTCGGCTTGGGCCGACGAGCCCGCTGCTCCGCCTTGTGCTGAGCCAGCCGAGGCCGGTAACGGTGCGGCCGTTTCACCGAGACGTTGCGACGCAGTTCCCGACTCACCGTCGACGGATCCCGGCCGATCATCCGGGCGATCGCTCGCACCCCGAGGCCGGCCGCATGCTCCAGACCGATCGTCTCCCGCTCATCCGCCGACAGATAACGACCCGACGGCTCCGCCAACTCCACCGGTGACATGCCGCCAGCGTTGGTGAACCACGCCTTACCGGTATCGAACGACACGCCAGCGACAGCAGCTGAACCGTCCCGGGTTCAATGCAGGCTCGGTTCTCCCGGACTGATGGTCTCAGCCGGGCCTTGCTGGCGGTAGTAGGTGGCTTCGCACTCGGCCGGCGGCGCGTGGCCGCAGTGGCCGTGCAGCCGGCGGTGGTTGAACCAGTCGACCCACTCGAGGGTCGCGAGCTCGACGTCGTCGAGTCCTTTCCAGGGTCCGCGGGAACGAATGAGCTCGGTCTTGAACAATCCGATCAGCGATTCAGCGGCGGCGTTGTCGTAGGAGTCGCCGCGGGAGCCGACCGAGGTCACCGCGCCGGCCTCGGCGAGCCGCTCGGTGTAGGCGATAGACAGGTACTGAACTCCGCGGTCGGAGTGGTGCACCACTCCGGTGACGTCCTGGTCGTCGTGCTGGCGTTGCCAGAGCGCCTGCTCGAGCGCGTCGAGCGCCAGGTCGCTGCGCAGCGACGTCGACGCGCGCCAGCCGACGATGCGGCGGCTGAACAGGTCGGAGACGAACGCGACATAGACGAACCCGGTCCAGGTCGCGACGTAGGTGATGTCGGCGACCCAACGCCGGTTCGGCGCCGGGGCGGTGAAGTCACGGTCGAGCAGGTCCGGTGGTGCCGGCATCGGCGACTTGCTCGCGACGGTGGTGCGCTTGACCTTGCCGCGCACGGCTCCGCGCAGAGTCAGCTCGCGCATCAGCCGCTCGACCGTGCAGCGCGCGACCCGCACCCTCTCGCGGTTGAGCTGTCGCCAGACCTTCTCAGCGCCGTAGACACCGAAGTTCTCCCGATGCACCCGAGCGATCTGCTCGCGCAACTGCGCATCGGACAGTGCCCGTTTCGACGGCGGCCGCGTCTTGGCCGCGTAGTAGGTCCGTGGGGCGATCTTCACGTCGGCGCTGGTGAGCACCTCGCAGATCGGCTCGACCCCGAAGACCTCGCGATGCGTATCGATGTAGTCGATCACTGTCGTCAGTGGCGGTCGAGCTCCGCCGCGAAGAAAGCCGACGCCGTCCGCAAGATCGCGTTCGCCCGGCGAAGCTCGGCGTTCTCCTTCTCCAGCTGGCGGATCTTCGCGGCATCAGCAGAGGTCACCCCGGGACGTTGCCCGGTGTCGATCTCCACCTGCTTCACCCAGCCGCGCAGCGTGTCCGGGTTGATCCCGAGCTGCTCACCGATCCGCGTGCAGGCGGCGCTGATCGAGCCGGCCTCTTCCCTGATGTCGAACACGAGCCGGACCGCGCGCTCACGCAACTCGTCCGGATACTTCCTCGGTGCTGGCATGGCCCCAAGCCTCTCTCGTGGCTTCGGAGCCTGCACGCATCCCGGGGCGGTTCAAGCAGCAACCTCCGTCGACACCCCCGCCGCGATCGCCCGCCAGAACAACCGCCTCACCGACAACGGCAAAGGACGACCCACCCGCAACACCCCGATCACTCAGGTGTTGCGACCACCCCTTGAACCCAAGCCCGCCATAACGGGGATTGCGTCACACTCAACAGGGGTTAGAGGAGCGGGCCGACCTCGTTGCCGAAGGCTTCGACCTGCGCGACCAGCTCGTTGACGTCGCGGCTCGGGAAGCGCACCTGCAGGTGGTTGACGCCGACCTTGCCCCACGCGCGTAGTGCGTCCGCGATCTCCTCGGGAGAGCCGCTGACGCACTGCCGGTTGACGTCCCACGACGGCTGGCCGACGTAGAGCCACTCCGTGATCGCACCGATGTCGCCACTCTCGTCGCCACGCTCTGCTCGATAGACGTCGACGAGCTCCGGCATCTGCTCGAGCGGCGTGCCCTGCGGAAGCCATCCGTCCGCCAGCCGAGCGGCGCGACGCACTGCCGCCGGTGCCGACCCCCCGACCCAGAACGGCAGGCGCGGCGTCTGCACCGGTCGCGGCTCCAGCTGCATGCCGTCAATCGCGCCTTCGGTGAGTACGACGTCCAGCACCCGCAACGCATCGTCGGTGAGACGTCCACGAGCGGCGAAGTCGACATCGAGCGCAGCGAACTCCTTCTCGACGTGCCCGGCGCCGACGCCGAGGATCGCCCGACCGCCGGAGATGACGTCGAGCGTCGCGAACGACTTCGCCGTCACCAGCGGATGCCGGTAGCTGAGGTTGAACACGCTCGACAGCAACCGCGTCTTCGTCGTCAGACCCGCCAGCCACGACAGCGTCGCGACGGTGTCCCACCACACAGCGCTCATCCGTGGCGCGAGGTCATCCGGGATCACGACGTGGTCGCAGACCGCGACGTAGAAGAAGCCGCTGCGGTCGGCTGCCTGCGCGACAGCTGCGATCTCGGCGGGCCCCGCAGACAGCTCCCACGGCTCGACGAAGTACTTGCTCTGTGCCTGCACCGGCAGCTGGATGCCGTAGACGAGCGATCCGGGCGGGACGATCGGCGGCATGGGGTGCCCCCTGGCGAGATGCGACGGGATAATCTGACGGGGTGTCAGATTCTTCCACATCTGCCCGCCCGCGCGTGCCCGCGGTCGACGGCTGGTTCACCACCGACGACGAGCCCGCGCTGCTGGGCAACCGCTGCACCACGTGCAGCACCGTGTTCTTCCCGAAGGCGTCGTTCTTCTGTCCGAACCCGGCCTGCAGTGGCGAGGAGTTCGAGGAGACGAAGCTCTCGCGACGTGGGCGGATCTGGAGCTACACGGACGCGCAGTACCAACCGCCTCCGCCTTACGTGCCGCGAAGCGACACCTACGCACCGTTCGCGATCGCGGCGGTGGAGCTCGCCGACGAGCAGATGGTCGTGCTCGGCCAGGTCGCGGACGGATTCACCGTCGACGACCTCGAGGTCGGCCAGCAGGTGGAGCTCGTCATCGAAGAGCTGTTCCGCGACGACGACAACGACTACCTCGTCTACAAGTGGAAGCCGGTGACCTCGTGAGTGACGTCGTCGTTGCCGGTGTCGGCATGCACCCGTGGGGCAAGTGGGGCCGCAACTTCGTCGAGTACGGCGTCGTGGCTGCGCGTGCTGCACTTCAGGACGCCGGCGTCGACTACCGCGAGGTGCAGTTCGTCTCCGGCGCCGACACCGTCCGCAACGGTTACCCCGGCTACGTCGCCGGCGCGACGTTCGCGCAGGCCCTCGGCTGGACAGGTGCCCGGGTCGCGTCGTCGTACGCCGCCTGCGCCTCCGGCGCAACGGCGCTCGAGGTGGCACGTGCGGAGATCCTTGCCGGACGTTGCGACGTCGCGCTCGTCGTCGGCGCCGACACGACGCCCAAGGGCTTCCTCGCGCCGAATGCCGGCGACCGGCCGGACGACCCCGACTGGCTGCGTTTCCGGTTGCTCGGCGCGACCAACCCGACCTACTTCGCGCTCTATGCGCGACGCCGGATGGCGTTGTACGGCGCCACCGAACGCGACTTCGCCGAGGTCAGGGCGAAGAACGCGCGTCATGGCTTGAGCAACCCCAACGCGCGCTACCGCAAGGACTTCTCCGTCGACGACATCCTCGCGTCGCCGATGGTCGCCGACCCGTTGCGCCTGGTCGAGATCTGTGCGACGAGCGACGGGGGTGCGGCGGTCGTGCTGACGAGTGCCGACTACGCCAAGCGCAAGGGCATTGCGCAGCCGGTGAAGGTGCGGGCCGTGTCGACGGTCACGCCGGCGTTCCCGCAGACGGTCATCGAGATGCCGCACTTCGCCACCGACTCAGGCGCTGCGGTCAACGATGCCGTGACGCCGTTCAAAGACTCGATCGCGCAGGCCGCATATGAAGAGGCGGGGATCGGCCCCGAGGACTTGTCGCTCGCTGAGGTCTACGACTTGTCGAGTGCGCTCGAGCTCGACTGGTACGAGCACATCGGTCTCTGCAAGGCAGGCGAGGCAGAACGGCTGTTGCACGATGGCGACACGACGATCGGGGGGCGAATCCCTGTCAACCCGAGCGGTGGCCTTGCCTGCTTCGGCGAGGCGGTGCCGGCGCAGGCGCTCGCCCAGGTGTGCGAGGTGACCTGGCACCTGCGCGGGCAGGCAGGGGAGCGTCAGGTCGCGGGTGCGACGGTCGGCATCACTGCCAACCAGGGCCTATTCGGCCACGGCTCGTCGGTGATCCTGTCGACCTGAGCGGGTGAGCGCCCACGCGCTCGCCATGACGACGACCAGCTCGCATGTCGTCGCGATGATGTCGAGCGTGCCGACCTCCTCCACCTCGCCGCGCTGCGGACCGAGTGGGATGCCGGCGGTGCGCGTGACGGCCCACAGGGCGATCAGCGCGAGCGTCGCTGCCAGCCCGGCACGGATGACTCTCGGGTCAGGTCGGAACATCAGCAGGGCGGCCCACACGAGCTGAGCGGAGGCCGTCGCAGTGAAGAACGCGCCGTAGAGCCAGCCCTCGCCGTAGTGCTCAGGGCAGACGGCGACGTGCACGCCCGCGGCCGCGAGGGTGCCCAGAGCGGCGAGCGTGAGTGCCGGGTCAAGGTGCCGTCGTCGCAGCCAGGCGCGGGCGTCGGCGACGACGCCGAGCAGAGCGACCGCAGCCACCGGTGCGAGGACGAACAAGGTGTGGGTGCCGTGCTGGGCCCACCAGGTCGGAGCTGCGACTGCCATCAGACCGCCATCTTCGTTGCGACGGTGGCGAGCCACTGCGAAAGCGCCTCGACCGGCATCGGCCGGCCGGTGTGGAATCCCTGTACGACGTCGCAGCCGGCGAGGGTGAGTGCGTCGAGCGTCTCTTCGTCCTCGACGCCCTCGGCGACGACAGTCAGGCCGAGGTTGTGGCCGAGCTCGACGACCGAACGCACGAGGACCTCGTCGTCGGCGTCGCCGAGCATGCCTGAGACGAACGAGCGGTCGACCTTGAGCTCGCTGACCGGCAGCCGCTTGAGGTAGCTCATCGACGAGTAGCCGGTGCCGAAGTCGTCAATCGAGATGCCGATGCCGGCGTCGTGCAGTGCCGTCAACGTGGCGAGCGCTCGCTCCGGGTCGCTGGCGAGAGTGTTCTCGGTGATCTCGAGCTCCAGCCGGTCTGCCGGGATGCCGAAGCGGGCGAGCCGCTCGGTGATCTCGTGCGTCAAGTTGGGCTCGGCGAGGCAGCGCGGCGAGAGGTTCACGGCCATCGTGAAGTCGTTGCCTCCGGCTCGCCACTCCGCGAGCTGACCCAGCGCCTGGTCGAGCACGTTGAGTGTCAGCGGAACGATGATGCCGCTGCTCTCCGCGGCTGGGATGAACTCGGCCGGGCTGATCAGGCCGCGCTCGGGGTGCCGCCAGCGAGCGAGCGCCTCGACGCCGACAAGCTCCAGCGACGGCAACGCGAACTTCGGCTGGTAGTGCAGCTCGATCTGCGGGCCGACCGCGGCCTGCCGCAGCTCGCCCAGCAGGTTGAGCCGCTCGCGGGTGCTGTGGTCCTGGTCGACATGGAAGACGGTGTGACCGAGTCGCTGGTTCTTGGCGGCGTACATCGCGATGTCGGCCTGCCGCAGCAGACCATCGATGGTGTCCTCGCCACCAGGGACCGAGACGGCGATGCCGACGCTGCCGTCGACCTGCAGCGCGATGTCGTCGATCTCGACGGTCTGCGCGAGCAGCTCCGTCAGCCGCTTCGCAACATTGACTGCGGTGTCCTGGTCGGCGTTGTAGAGAACAGCCGCGAACTCGTCGCCGCCGAGCCGCGCAAGGACGTCGTGCTCGCGCACCGCCGTCGCCATCAGCGGGCCGACCCGTGACAGCAGTACGTCGCCAGAGGCGTGTCCCAGTACGTCGTTGATTTCCTTGAACCGGTCCAGGTCGATGAGCAGAACCGCGACCGGCATCTCGTTCTCCTCGGCGCGGGCAAGCAGCCGCTCACCCTCGACGAGGAGCGCGGTGCGGTTCGGCAGACCGGTCAGCGCGTCGTGGTGCGCCTGGTGGCGCATCTGCTGTGCAAGCGTCTGCTCGGCGTCGCGCGCCTTCTCATGGATTCGCCAGTTGATGATCGCGCCGAGGCAGGCAGACGCGAAGAACGCCGCGTGGATGAAAGCGAACCGCCACGGGTGCGCCCAGGCGTCGGAGTGGTCGTAGACGGTCTTCGGCGCGACGGTGCCCATCAGGCCGTGGTGGAGGAGCACCACGAGAACCGCGAGACCGAACGGGACCCAGTCCTCGTAGAGCGCGATGATCGGAATCATCGCGAAGAAGTGGAAGTGCGCCTCGATCGAGCCGTTCATCAGGTGCACGACCACCGCGGAGGTCAGCATCGACGAGGTGGCGCCGATGGCGCTGCGCAGGCCGCGAGGCAGGGTCTTGCGGGAGGCGGCGTACGCGCCGAGCGCGGGGACCGCGACCGTCGACATGGTGGCGGCGACGGACTGGTCACTCACGAAGCCGTAGATCGCGAAGACCGCCGCGTGAGCGATCAGCAGCCACGTGACGGCCCGGTGCCGGACCTCCCACGAGGCTTCGGGCAGCGTCCGACCTTGCGGCAGCCAGTCGGTCAGGGACCGCCAGCTCAGCGCGCCGGATGGCAATGAGATTCGCACCTTTTGGGTATCGGCGGCGGAGCCGACGAAGATCACCGGGATCTTCTTAGTAGGTCCGGTAGCCCGCCAGAACTAGTTACTGCTTGTCGGCGTTAGGGTCGCCGGCATGGCGACGATGATGGTCGTGACGACCAACGATCTGCCCGGCTACCGAGTCGACGAGGTGCTCGGCGAGGTCTGGGGCCTCACTGTCCGTTCGCGGAACGCCTTCTCGCAGATGGGCGCCGGCCTGAAGTCCATCTTCGGTGGCGAGCTCAAGGGCATGACGAAGGCCCTCTACGACAGCCGCAACGAGGTGATGAACCGGATGGTCGAGGAGGCACAGGCTCGCGGAGCCAACGCGATCCTCGCCATGCGTTTCGACACGTCGGAGATGGGCGAGACCTGGACCGAGATCTGCGCCTACGGCACCGCCGTCCGCGCCTCGAAGATCTAACGCGTCAGGCGTTGGGCTCGAGGAGGAAGACCGGGATCTCGCGTTCGGTCCGCTGCTGGTAGTCGGCGTACGGCGGGAAGGCTGCGACCGCACGCTCCCACCACTGCGCGCGCTCCTCACCTGACAGCAGTCGCGCGGTCATGTCCCACTTCTCGCCCTTGTCCTGCAACTCGACATGCGGGTCCGCGAGCAGGTTGTGGTACCAGACGGGATGCGTCGGCGCACCACCCTGCGACGCGACGGCGAGATATCGACCTTCGTGCTCGACCCGCATCAGCGGCGTCTTGCGGAGCTTGCCGCTCTTGGCGCCGACACTCGTGACGATGACGACCGGTAGGCCGGTGTCCCGCAGCGTGTTCGCGCGAGCCCCACCGGACGCTTCGTAGGCCTCGACCTGCTCGCGGACCCAACCGATCGTGCTCGGTTCGTACTCACCCTCTAGCGGCATGCCATCCGAGGCTACTTCAGCGCTACCGGCGCAACCGGACCGCCGCAGGCGCCGACGAACGGCTCCGGTGTCGCCACCAGGAAGAACGCGTAGCGACCGTCGTCGGCGCAGTCGGCCGCGAGTGCCTCGAGGTCGAAGTTCTGTCCTTGCAGCAGCCCCATCTCGACGATGTGCAGCATGTGCACCGGCAGCATCAGCCCGTCGATCTCGCCGGGGAACACCTCGAACGACAGGTTGTCGGTCGCAACCGCCGCGACGTCGCGCTGGTGAAACCATTCGACCGTCTGCATCGACGGACCGGCAGTACTGATCGCGTAGCCGAGCTTGTCGCCGTCGCGCAGCAGTTGCATCTGCCCTGTCCGCAGCAGTACGACGTCACCCGGCCCGACCTGTACGTCACCCATCGCCTCTGCGCGTTCGAGGTCGCCCGGCGTCAGGGCCGTGCCGCCTTCCAGGCGGTCGACACCGGCGGCGCGCGCAACGTCGAGGAGCACGCCACGCCCGGCGACGGCGCCGATCTGGTCGGCACCCAGCCGCGTCGCACCCGTGTCGTCGACGACGCTCGGCGGAAAGCCGTTGTACATCCGGCCGCCGTAGCTGACATGCGCCAGCGCGTCCCAGTGCGTGGCCGCCTGCAGCCCCATCTGCACCGCGTCGTCGTTGAACCGCACGCCTTCGACGTCGTCACCCAACGGTTCGTGGACGGCGACCATCGTGCGCGTCGGGTTGGTGCGACCGCGGACGAACCCGAGCTGCGGGCCGTCCGCGGACAACGGAATCGCGAGGTCGATCCGCTTGCCGTCTCGCACCTGGGCAGCAGCGTCCCGCACGTGGTCAGCGGTCAGCAGGTTGAGTGTGCCGCGCTGGTCGTCCGGACCCCAGCGGCCCCAGTTGTTGACCTTGCGGGCGAGCTCGGCGAACTCCGCGTTGTCGGCGGGCGCCGTCACCGGCCGTCGTCGAGCGGGTTGCAGATGCGGCAGGGCGCGAGGCCATCCCGGTCAGGATCGACCCGTCGCACGTCGGTGCGACCGGCCACCACCGTGCACTCCTGGCGGTGGAAGATCGAGCCGTTCGCAGTAGCGACGAAAGTCGTCGTACCGGCGCTGTCACCGGCCACGGCGGATGCACTCAGCAGCGCCTCGAGCCGACCGAGAGCGGACGTGAGCTGCTGCGTCTGCTCACGCGACTCGCGGATGCGCACGGTCTGCCAGTAGGCGAAGTAGACGAAGCCACCCGCGAAGACGAGGCCGAGGCCGAGCAGGCCGCCGGAGATGAGGTACGGCGTCTGCTCGAACGGCAACGGCGTGCGGGAGGCGCCGACCCAGCCGAGGAGAATCAGCAGGACGCCCAGCGGCATCAGGACGCCGCCGACGATGAGCAGCCACTTGTCCGCCGAGGTGAACCAGGTGCGGGTGCGGAGCGCACGCATCTGCGCGCTCATCCGCGCGAACCGGCTCTCCCCGTGCAAGCTGCCCACCTGCGTCGATGTCGTTGCCGTCATCAGCTTTGCCCCCTGAGTGCGCAGGACGTGCCCGTCGACGTCAGCACCTCGGTCGGCAGCCTACGCAGGCCGACCGCGACAATCGCTGCGCCGAGGATGGTCAGGACGACCCAGCTGGCCGGGATGCCCTTCGGAAGCGGTGAGCCCTGCGCGGCGAGCGCCGGCGTCCCCGCGACCACCGGTGGGGTGTTCCCGCCGACCGGCGCGGTCCCCGGAGTGCCGGGAGTGCCCGGAGTTCCGGGCGTGCCCGGGGTGCCTCCCGTCGACGTGGTCGTCGGGGGAGGCGGGTTGAAGCTGAAGTTGCCCAGGCCGCCGAACCCCTTGCCGGTGTTGGCCTGGATCGACGCCCCGCCCAGCACCAGCATCGTCGAGGTGTCGTTCGCCTGGTGGACGTACTGACTGTTCTCCTGGAAGAGCACGAGGTTGCCGGAGTCGAGCGTGATCGCCGCGCCCTTCACCTGCTTGCTCGGCTTGGCGACGAACACCTGGAAGCCGGACTGCTCCAACGCCTGGTTGAGCTGGTCGACCGGCGGCAACGAGCCACCCTGACCGGCGACGTGGATGCCGTCCTGATCGACCGTGACCGGCACGCCTGCGATCTTCATGCCGTTGACCGTCGTGTGTGCGGTGCCCGTCGCTGTCACCGTGTTGCTCACCGCGTGCGCGACCGAGGTGATCGAGTCGATGGTGATCGCGCCACCGCCGATCGAGATGTTGTGCATCACGCTGGTTGCGTCGATGACGACGCTCTTCGCACCGACCTCGCGGATGTTCGTCACGACGGTCGTCTTACCGAACTGGCCGCCGGCCTGCGGGACGATCGACCCGTCCATCGTTGTCTGCGCCGTGGTGCTGGTGTCGTGCGCCGCCGCGTGCATGGTGACGCCCTGACCGTTCTGGTCGTCGACGCCCTTGCCGCGACCGCTCTGCGCCTCGGCCTTATAGGGGTCGTTGAGTGGCTGGTACTGGCTCGGCGGCGGCTGCGGCGGCTGGTAGACACACGGCGGGTCGACGGGGATCACGCCGGCAGGGTTCGGGACGATGCACGGAACTCCGAGCAGGTAGAGGGTGTCGCCGCCGTGACCGCCGGTGTCGCCCGGCCAGTAGACGGACGTGAGCGAGTGCGTCACGCCGCCGGTCTGCATCGCCGTCGTGGCCCACGGCGCCTCACCGGCGACGTCTTCTCCGCTGTTGCTGTACATCGGCACGCGCACCCCTGACGCGCTCGCCGAAACATCGACAGCGCCGAGTCCGGAGCCGACCGCGGTGGCTGCCTGCGCTCCGGCGAGGCCCGCGATGCCGCTGCCGACGGTCGCAAGCCCGAGGAGAGTCGTGGCGATCGCCGTACGACGCCGCCAGCGGGGCCGCGGGGAAGCGTGTCGTGCTGACCTCATGCGGCACCTCCGAGGTATGCCGCCGACACCTGTTCGGCGATGTCCTGGGGCTGTCCCACCGCGGCGATGCGGCCCTGGGTCATCACCGCGGCGTAGTCGGCCACGGCCAGGGCCGTGTTGGCGAACTGTTCCACGACGAGCATGGTGATGCCCTCCTCGGCAAGCTGCCGAACCAGTTCGTAGAGACCCTGCACGATGATCGGCGCGAGCCCCATCGAGATCTCGTCGAGCAGCAGGATGGCCGGGTCGGCGACCAGCGCCCGTGACATCGCGAGCATCTGCTGCTCGCCGCCACTCATCGTCCCGGCCCGCTGGTTGCGCCGCTCGGCGAGCCGTGGGAAGCGCGTGAACGCCTTGTCCCTGACGTCAGCGTGCGAGAGCCCCGCGGCGTACGTCCACATCCGCAGGTTCTCGTCGACGGTCAGGTTCGGGAAGACCCCACGGCCCTCGGGGATGCGGCTGACACCTGCGCGCGCGAGCCCGTCCGGCCGCGCGCCGTTGACGTGGCTGCCGCTGATGTGGACACAGCCGGACTTCGGCGTGAGCTCTCCGGAGATGACCTTGAGCGTCGTCGACTTGCCGCCGCCGTTGGGGCCGAGCAACGCATAGACGGTGCCTGCCGGGATGGCGAGGTCGACGCCGTGCAGCACCTCGATCCGGCCGTAGCCGGCCCGGACGTCGATCAGTTCGATGGCGTGCGTCATTCGGCCGCCTCTGCCGCCGTCGTGTCGGCGCCGAGGTAGGCCGCCTGGACGTGCGGATCGCGTTGCACTTCTGCGGGGGTGCCGGTGCAGATGATGCGGCCGAAGTCGAGGACGTGGATCACGTCGCACACGGCCATGACCAGCTCCATGTCGTGCTCAACGAGCAGGACCGAGATGCCGTCACGGGCAAGTGACACGAGCAGCTCGCCGAGCGCCTCGGTCTCGTCGTGGTTGAGCCCGGAACCGACCTCGTCCAGGAGCAGCAGCTTCGGCCGCGTCGCCAGGGCGCGACCCAGCTCCACCAGTCGCGCAAGACCGGTGGGCAGCGCGTCCACCCGGGCTTGCGCGACGCTGCCGAGCCCCACTCGCCTGATGACCTCGCGGGCGATCTTGCGGGGCGGAGTGTCATCGTCGGACCAGCTCTTGTGGAACTCCGCCGCCGCCAGCACGTTCTCGTACGCCGTCAGCGACCCGAAGACCTCGAGTCGCTGGAACGTCCGCGCCATGCCGAGCCGAGCGCGCTTGTGCGGCGACAGCGAGCCGACGTCGCGGCCGTCGATGAACACGCGGCCGCTGGTCGGTTCCTGCAGTCCGGTGATGACGTTGAACAGCGTCGTCTTGCCGGCGCCGTTCGGTCCGATCAGTCCCGTGATCTGGCCGTGCTTCGCCGTGAGGCTGACGTCGGTGAGAGCGCTCACGCCGCCGAACTTGACCGCGACGCCAACGACCTCGAGTACGGCGTCGGTGGCGGCCGCGTCGTCGTTGGGCGGAAGCAGGTCAGCTGCCAGCGTGGACAAGGCCTGCCTCCTCTTCGAGGAACACTGCTGCGGGGCCGCTCGCCTGCGTCGGCACGTCCGGTGTCTCCGACTCCGTGCGGTTCGGCCGGAGCCGTTCCGCCACCTGCGCCACCCGGCCGCCGAACCCGTTGGGGTCGCGGCCGACGCTGATCGCGGCCAGCCCGGTCAGCAGGTAGGCGTTCTGGAGCAGATGCGGCAGGTGCGGCGAGTAGCCCTGATAGACGGCGTACGTGAAAGCGCCGAACAACGCGCCGGTCGCGGTGTTGATGCCGCCGACGCGGGCGATGAGCAGCATCACGAGGCTGAGCAAGGCAGCGAAGTCGATCGCCGACGCAGAGCGGGGAACTCCGCCGAGCAGCACGCCACCGAGACCGGCGATACCGGCGGAGGCGGTGAAGGCGATCAGCTTGGTCCAGTTGACGTTCACACCGAGCGTCGCGCAGGCAGCGGGGGAGTCGTTCACGGCGACCAAGCGCCGACCGAACGGGCCGCGCCGCATCGCGAGCAGCCCGATCGCCGCGCCGGCGAAGACGACCGCCGTCAACACGAAGAAGGCACGGTCCGAGGTGGTCGGAATGCCCGGGATCTTCACGCGGTCGACCTCGATGCTGCCGCCGCTGCCGAGGATCTGGTTGAACACCGCCTGGTCCATGACCGTGGCGAAGGCGAACGTCGCCAAGGCGAGGTAGAGGCCGCGCATCTTCAACGTCGGAAGAGCGACGGCCGCGCCGACCGCCGCGGACAGGGCCACGGCGGCGACGACGCCGACGAGGGACCCGCCGTGACCGAGGTGGCCCATCATCGTCGCCCCGAGACCGACGAATGCCATCTGACCGCCGGACACCATGCCGCCGTAACCGGTGAGCAGCACGAGCGACAGCAGGATCAGTGCGAACGCGAACCCGTTGGCGCCGATCTTCAGGTTGGACACGGACAGGTGCGCGGAGATGATGAACGCGACCGCGACGAGCACGAGCCCGCCGATGAGCGATGTCCGCAGCGAGGCGACCCGAGGAGGTACGGCGCCGGCGAAGCTCGCGGTGCGCAACCGGTCCTGCGGCAGGACGATGAGAGCAACGAAGAGCACGACCATCGGCAGGATGTTGTAGATGCGCGACAGGAAGCCGCCGTTGCCGCTGGCGAACTCGATGATGTAGTTCTGCCCGAGACCGATGCCGATGGCGCCGGCGATTGCGACCGGCAGGCTCCGCAAGCGCCCGATGATCGCGGCGGCGTAGCCGTCGACCACCAGCAGCGTGAGCAGGATGACGTTGAACTGGAAGATCGGTGCGATCAGGATCCCTGCGAGTGCCGCGAGGGACGACGAGAGCGCCCACGAGCTCTGCTGCACGAGCGTCGGGCGTCCGCCCGCCATCGCGAGCAGCGCCGGACTGTCCACCGCTGCGCGCATGGCAATGCCGAGCCGGGTGCGCTTGAACAGCAGGGCGATCAGGATCGCGGCGATGGCGGTGGCGACGATGGCGATGACCTGGTGCCAGGACACCCGAACTCCACCCAACGGGAAGCCGCTGCCGTTGAAGAACTGGGGGAGCCGCCGGAAGGTGTTGGGGTTCCAGATCAGCTGCGCAGCGCCGACGAGTGCCAACAGCAGACCCAGCGAGACGACGATCAGCACGTCCGGCGGCGCTCCGTGCAGCGGCCGCATCAGCAACCGCTCGATGATCAGACCGAGGGCCGGCGCGATGACGACGAGTGCGAGGACGAACGAGGCGACTGCGTTGACGTGCCAGCCCTGCCACAGCTGCCAGAACGCGAACGCCGAGAACATGCCGACTGCGCCGTGGGCGAAGTTGAAGATGCCCGTGGTGGTGTAGGTGACGACGAGGCCGGTGCCGATGAGCGCGTAGATGCAGCCGGTGACCAGACCGACGACCGTGAACGACAGGAACTCCGACATGGCGTTAGCTGTTGACCGTCACGAACTGGCCGTCGCAGCGGTAGCTGGAGGCAGGGTCGTCGACGCGCCCGAACTTGCCCTGGTGGATCGCCCACAGGACGTAGCAGGTGACACCGCTGGACTTGTTCGTCGGCGTGAACGGCGCCATCGCGCCGTTCGTCGTCCAGTTGTTCACCTTGCGCAGCTGGTCCATCAACGTCGCGCGTGTGACGTTCGGAGCGGCAGCCTCGAAGGCGTGCTGGAACAACCGGCCACTGCACCAGGCGAACAGCGCGTAGAGGTTGGCCGGCTTGCCGGGGTAGGCCTTGGCGAACCAGCTCTGGAACAGCCTCAGCTCGGGGATGCGCGACGCCTCGTTGGCGTTGAAGAACAGTGAGTACTCGTTCCAGCCGAGCAGGCCCTCGAGCCGCGGTGAGTTGCCCACGTCCTGAAGGAACGCCTGGTCGTAGGCGATCGGGATGATGTTGATGAGGTCCTTCGGGCAGCCGGCCTGGTCCTCGTCGTTGACCATCTTGGCGGCGTTGGCCGCGTTGGTCGACGAAGTGAAGAAGATCTTGATGTGCTTCTGCTGGCACATCTTGACGAAGTCACTCGTCCAGTCGGACTCGGTCGCGTCGTTGCCGCGGCTGTAGACGAAGTTCCAGCCTGCCTTCTCGGCGGCGGCGACGAACGCGTGCTGTTTCGGTACGGCGCCACCGACGTTGGCATACATGGTGCCGACCGACTTGACCGCGTCGCCGAGCTTCTTCGTGTAGTACTCCATCATCCCGGTCGCGTAGCCGAGGTGCCCCGTCTCGAGGTCGAAGTGGTTCGGTGGGGTGGCCGCTTGGGTCTCCAGCGCGACGTGGATGTCGGGGACGTCCTTGTGCTGCTGGAAGTACTGCGCGCCGCAGCCGTCGTACAAGGAGAACGAGCCGACGAACGCGAAGACCTTGCTGCCCATCTCCTGGGTGGCGTTCTGGTTGTTCGTGCAGTTCGTGCTGTCGTCCTGGAAGTTCACCTTCACCTGGTGACCGCACAGCCCGCCTTGGCTGTTCATGTATGCAGCCCAGGCCTGGATGCCCTGGATCGCGCCCTCGAAAAGGCCGCTGACCGGGCCGCTGGTGCTCGACACGTTGCCGACGACGACCTGCGACGAGGTGAGCCCGACGTCGGTCGAGGTCGTCTTGCAGCCGCCCGATCCGCTGGTCGACCCGCCGTTGTTCGAGCTGCCCTGCGTGCCCTGCGTTCCTTGGGTGCCTTGGGTGCCCTGGCTGCCGCCGACGAGACCTCCGGGGCCGTTGCTCGCGACGGCGCCCGGCTGGCCTGCGGCCGGCAGCCCGTTGCTTCCGGTGCCGCTGCCGCCGGCGTTGAGGATCGCCGCCGCAGCCTGCCGCCGCTCGCTCGAGGGCAGCCGGGCGCCGCAGGCACTCGCGAGAAGCCCGAAAAGCAGCACGAGGGCGACGGTCCGGACGTTGCGCATCAAGGTCCTCCGCTGGGAAACGGCGATGCCGGCAGGCAGCCGCGGCAGGTGACGGCGGTGTTGCTTGAACGTTATGAGGGGTCGTCTTTGCGCACAAGGGACGTCCCTAGCGGGCCTAGACATGAGGCCTTACGCTTCGCGGCGATGGCATCACGGGTTGGTCTCGACCGTGCAGCGGTGGTGCAGGCCGCCATCGACATCGTCGACCGCGATGGGGTCGACGCGCTGACGATGGCGCGCCTGGCGGCGTCGCTCGGCATCCGCGTGCCGTCGCTCTACGCGCACGTTGCGGGCCAGGCCGGGCTGCGCCGCGAGCTCTGGATGTGGACCGTCAACGACCTCGGCGAGCGACTGCGGGAGTCCGTGATGGGCCGCAGCAGCCACGAGGCGCTGGCGGCCTTCGCGACGGCGTTCCGCGACTACGCCCGCGCGTGGCCTGGCCGCTACCAGCTCACGCTGTCGCCGCCGACGCCGCTGGACGACGCCGCGCTCGACGTCGGCCGCCGGGCGAACTCGGCCTTCGACGCGGTCATCAGGTCCTTCGGGTTGACGGGCGAGGAGGCGGTCCATCTCGGCCGCGCGGTGCGCTCGGCGATCCATGGGTTCATCGGTCTCGAGTCGCGGTACGCCCTCGGCCCGGAGAGCGTTGACGAGAGCTTCGACCACCTGCTGACGCTGCTCGCGCGCGGTCTCGTGCCGGCCGCCGTCGCGGCTGCGGGCTGAGCCCGCTGTCATCGCGGGCGCCGACCTGGCACCCCGACAGTTGAACCGGCCGGCTCGCCGGTCGACCCCATGCCGAGCTTGCGGTGGTCCCACGACCGGACGCGGTCGGTCTTCACCCGCACGGCGACGCGCTTGTTGAGCATCGCCTCGACCATCGGCTTGAGGTCGTCGGTGTAAGGACCGTAGTAGCGCTCCCAGATGTTGACGCCGATCCGCCAGAGCAGGTCCGCATCGTCGGAAACCTCGGCCGTGCCCTCGATCGCCGCGCCGCGCAGGTCCTCGTACGTCGTCCCGTCCTCGACGAGACAAGTGATGCGAGGGTCACGTCGGAGGTTGACGGCCTTCTGGCTCTTGGCCTTGGTCTCGAAGCAGACGTCGCCGTCGATCAGCGCGAACCACATCGCGACGAGGTGTGGCTGACCGTCGGCGCCGATCGTCGCCATCGTCATCGTGCGGCTGCCCTCGAGCAGCTGCTGCAGCTCCTCGTCGGACAGCACGATCTGCCCGCGCTGGTTGACGCCCACGGCCGCCCGTCAGCTCTCGTCGATCAGCCCGCACATGCGCTCGACCGTCGCGATGCACTCCTCGACGAGCTCGAGCACCACTTCCTGGGTCGGGCGGATGCGGTCCATCCGGCCGACGATCTGGCCGACCGGGAAGCCCGCCAGCTCCTTGTTGTGTGCGCGCGAGACGCGCCGGGCCATCTCGCCGTACAAGATGCCCTGCAGTGGCATCGGCAGCGTCTTCGGGGCGTCGTCGGCTTCCCACGCCTCGGTCCACGCGGTGCGCAGCTGGCGGGCCGGCTTGCCCGTCATGGCGCGCGAGCGGACGGTTGCGCGCGAGTCGGCGGCGAGAATGTTCTGCTGCGCCTCAGCCGGGGTGTCGGCTTCGGCGACCGTCAGCCAGATCGAGCCGGTCCACGCGCCTTGCGCGCCGAGCGCGAGCGCCGCGGCCATCTGCCGGCCGGTGCCGATGCCGCCGGCGGCGAGCACCGGGACGTCCTTGCCGACTGCGTCGACGACCTCGGGAACGAGCACCATCGTCGCGATGTCGCCGGTGTGACCGCCGGCCTCCGTGCCCTGCGCGACGATGACGTCGACGCCGATCTCCACCTGCTTCTCGGCATGGCGCTTGCTGCCGACCAGAGCCGCAACGAGGACGTCGTGCTCGTGCGCCTTGTCGACGACCTCCTTCGGGGGCGGGCCGAGGGCGTTGACGAGCAGCCGCACGTGGTCGTGCTTGAGAGCCACCTCGACGGCGCGCGTCGCCTGGTCGTCCACGCCGAGACCGGCGGCACGGGCGCGCTCGTCATAGTCGTCGGGGAGCGGCGGGATGCCGTACTCGCTGAGGATCTTCTCGGTGTAGTCCCAGTGCTCTTGCGGGATCATCGCGCGCAGCTCGTCGGCGCTCGGCTGCACGCCGCCCTTGCCGACGTAGTTGGCCGGCATGACCAGGTCGACGCCGTACGGCTTGCCGTCGCAGTGGTCGTCGATCCACGCGAGCTCGACCTCGAGCTCCTCGGGCGTGAAGGCGAGTGCGCCGAGCACGCCGAAGCCACCGGCGCGGCTGACCGCGGCGACGACGTCGCGGCAGTGCGAGAAGGCGAAGATCGGGAACTCGATGCCGAACTTGTCGCAGACAGGCGTGCGCACGGGCGGGCCTCCGGGGCCGGTTTCTGACGGGTCGTCAGGTCTGAGGGTACGGTGCGTGCTGTGACGTCTCAACCGGGTGGTCAGGGGGTGACGGCGGAGTTCGAGACGCCGACGCCCGAGCAGATCGTGAAGATCAGCGGCAAGCATGTCGCGCTGATGGAGACGTCGGACGCCGACGACACCTGGATCTGGGTCGGCATGGAGCACCTGCTGCTCCGCACGATCGGTCGTCGCAGCGGCAACGAGCACAAGGTGGCGCTGCCGTTCTGGCGCGACGCCGTGGGGGACAGGGTCGTGGTCGCGTCGTTCGGTGGCGCCCCGACCGACCCGGCGTGGTTCCTCAACCTGTCGGATCGATCTGCCAATCCGGAGGTTCTGGTCCGGGTGCAGCGCGGGTTGTTCTGGTCCGACCAGCAGATCCTGGACGGTGACGACTACGCGTCGACGTGGGCCGGGCTCGTCGCCGACCGACCCTGGTACGACGACTACGTGAAGAAGGCGGGCGGCCGGCGCATCCCGTTGGTCCGGCTTCCGGAGTCCCGACCCGCGTGAGCTCAGGTGGCCTACGGCCGCCACACCGAAAGTGACGCCGGCTGCAACGCGCGCCCGGTCACGTCGACGAGGTCTCCGATCACCGCTTCGGTGGAGACGGCGTCACGAACGCGTCCGGCGAAGCCCTCGACGATCCGTGCGACGTCGTACCTCGTGCGGTTGAAGCGACGATCGACGACGGCTTGCACGCGCCGGCGCATGGGCTGGAACAGCGCTGCCGCGACGAGCGTGCCGGCCGCGACACCGGCGTTGTTGCCACCGGTAACGAGGCCGGCAACGGCGGCGATCGCGACGTAGACCGCGACGAGAACGGTCGTCAGCAGCAGATAGCTGACGGTGCGGCTGACCAACCGGCCGAGGTCGTAGAGGCGGTAGCGCAGCACCGCGATGCCGATCGACGCGGGGATGGCCGCGAGCCCGAGCGACGACACCACCGTTCCCCAGCCGGCCTGCGACGTGACCGCGCCGGTGACGAGCGCGAGTACGGCGCCCGCGCCACCGACGGCGAGCCAGCGCAGCTGCTGGCGTTCGAGATCCTTCGCTCGTCGGTACTCACGCACGAGGCCGCCGAGACCGATCACGGCGACGACCATCAGTGCGACCGCGGCGACGACCAGCGTGGCCGTGAGCGCTGAGCGCGATCCGGGAATGCCGGGGTGGTGGACCTGCGGGAAGGACTCCGACTGGCCCGGCATGAGCATCAGGCTGAGCGTTGCCACGACCATCGCGGCGATAGCCGCCTTCGCGACCGGTCGCCAGCGAGGCGAGCGCAGCCGTCCGTCCGGCAGCAGGAGCAGCGGCAGCTGGATCGCGGGAACCGCCACGATCGGCCACGGCAGCCACTGGTCGTCAGCGACGAAAGCGGCGAGACCGTGCAAACGGCCGCCGCTGTCGACGATGTGCTGGGGCCAGACGTTCCAGAGTCCGGCGGACCAGAGCACGCCGCAGAAGAGAAGCAGCCAGCCGATGGGCACGTCCGCTCGCCGTGAGACGATGACCGCCCCGACGACGCCGTACACGCCTGCCAGGATCAGCGACGACGCGAGGCCAGGTCCGCTCTTGCCCGTCCAGGTGCTCGCTGCGACCGCGTAGACGGTCACGCCGACGATGTTGAGGCCGAGCAGGGCGATGCCGAGCGCGCGCAGCACGCGGGCGGTCGCTCCGGTCGGCAGCATGTCCACCTCCGCAGGCAGCCTGCGCGGCAGCCGCTACGCAAACGTTACGGCGCACCCGTCTCAATCGCCTGCTGATCGCGCTAGCTCGCGACGAGCAGGCGATCGGATGAGGTTGCGGACGATCAGGACGAGTGCGGCCAGCGGGAGCAGGCCCAGGACGACGAGAACGATCGGCAGGACGAGGCTCCGCGAGTAGGCGGTGTCGCCGCGCACGGTCACGTCGACCGTCTTGCCGACATCGCCGATGTCGACCCCGTCGACCGTGCCGACGACGACATGACCGCCGCGAGTGAGCGCTCCGCCGATGGTCCAGGTGCCCTCGCAGTGAACCCGGCGGTACTTGCCGGCGCCGCTCGCGTCGCATGAGCTGATGTGGGCTTGCGTGCGGGTTCCGGTCGCGCGCTGGACGAGCAGGAAGATGCCGCCGCCGAGCACGCCGGCCGTCAGGGCGAGCATCACGATGGTGACGAAGAGGGTGCCGCCGATGCCTGTCCTGTTGCGCCGCGGCGTGCTGGTCGTGACTGCCATCTGTCCCCCCGGATCGGCGCAGCCTACGGCCGATGTCGTCCTAGATTCGCTGAATGCCCGAACGCGACGCGCTGCCGACCTACGCCGTGTTCGACCTCGGCGGCGTACTGGCTGACTTCGGGGGCCTGGGCCCGTTGCGACAGATGTCCGGGATCGAGTCGGACGAGGAGCTGTGGCGGCGATGGCTGACGTCGGAGCCGGTACGTCGGTTCGAGAGCGGGCTCGGCACCGACGAGGAGTTCGCGGCGGCGCTGGTCGACGAGTGGCGGCTGCCGATCTCCGCCGGCGAGCTGCTGGCGCTGTTTCCGGGTTGGCTGGTCGGTGCGTACGACGGCGCGGTGGAGCTGGTGCGGGAGACCGCGGCTCGGACTCGGGTGGCGTGCTTCAGCAACAGCAACCGCGTGCACTGGGAGGCCGGCGTCGAGAGGTGGCCGCTGTTGCGCGAGTTCGAGCGGGCGTTCGTGTCGTTCGAGATCGGTGCGGTGAAGCCGGATCGCGAGGCGTTCGAGATCGTCGTGCGCGAGCTCGGTGTGCCGGCTGCCCGGACGTTGTTCCTCGACGACAACCAGCTCAACGTCGACGCTGCGCTGGCGGTGGGCATGCAGTCGCGGCGCGTCTCGGGTGTGGCCGGGGCCCGCGCCGCTCTCGTCGACGCGGGCGTCCTCGGTTAGAAGTTGGGTGTCGGGTAGGAGCCGTGGCGGGGCCACGCGCCGTTGGTGACGTGGACGTCGTAGAAGCCGCTGGCCCCGTCGGTGTACCAGATGTCGCCGCGAGCCGGGTCGAACGCCGGTGCTGACATCGCGTGCGCACCGCCGGACGCCGGCATGTTGAAGTACGCGACCTCACGCGGGTGTCGCGGGTTGCGGATGTCGAAGACGCGCAAGCCGGACAGGATCATGCTGCACGCGAGGATGCCGGGGTTGTTCTGACGCGGCACCGCGCAGTAGTGCGCGGCGTAGCCCTGCGTCCCGCTGGTCGCGCCCGGGTCGTTCTGCTGCGAGCTCGCACGCTCCTTGTTGTTGTGCACCGCGAGCCGGATGCGGCTGACGACAACCGGGTCGTGCTCGTCGGTGATGTCGATGATGCGCGCGGCTCCGACGGCGCTCTCGGGGTTGTACTGCATGACGTTGGAGCTGAACTCGTCGAACTCGACGAGGTACTTGCGGCCCTTGATCGTCACCGGGATGACGTTCTGCGGAATGCTGATCTCCGGCCACGTGATGCGCGAGATCTCAGGAACGCTCGCGTTCGGGCTGCTGATCGTGCGGTTCTGGATCTTGCTGATGTCGAGGATGATCACGCCGCCGGACCGACTGTCCGGTCCGTAGCCGGAGATGGCGGTGAAGTAGCTGCAGCACGGCGAGGCGAGGTAGGCGCGCTTGCCGTCCGGCGAGATCGCCATGCCGTGCGAGCCGTAGTCCTCGGTGTGCCAGATGATCTGCGGCGCAGCCGGGTCGGTGAGGTCGATCGCGGTGATGCCCTGCCGTGCCGTTGCGGTCGCCCAGAACGTCTTGCCGTCAGGAGAGAAGCCGCTCTCGTGTCCGAGCGGGCCGATCGGCAGCGTGCTTTCCCACGTCGGGTGCCGGCAGTCGTCCTTGACGCTGTAGACGTCGACGATGCCGACCTGCGTCGCCGGCGAGCCGGCTTCTGCGACAAGCAGGCCGCGCTTGGAGTTGAGACGCAGCGACTCGTGCGGTGTGTCCATGGCCGGCGTCGTCAGGTTGGCGGTCATCGTCGGCTTGCGCACGTTGTCCATGTCGAGTGCGTAGGTGCCCGCGGGGTTACCAGCCGCAGCATCGGTCGGGAAGAGCAACGTGCTGTCGTAGAACGCGCAGACATGCCCGTGCGTGTCGACGTACCTCGCGACGCGGTAGCCGCCGGAGCTGCCGAAGTGCGACACCTCGGTCGTGTTGCAGGTGTAGCCCTTGGCAGCGCGACCGCTGGTGTAGTCCTTGGCCGGAACGCGACCCTGCCAGCTCGTCTCCGGCTGCGAACCCGGCCCGCACTTGCCGTCCGGCGTGTGGCCGAGGTTGAGGTCGCGCGACGTGTCGAACGTCGACGGCGGGTCGGCCAGCTGGTGCTCGGCGGCCATCCACCCGATGTCGTTGGTCGGGCTGTGTGAGGTGCGCTGTACGGCGACAGCGCCCGTGGCCGCCCCGACGGAGGCGATGGTGGCGGCGATGAGACCGGTGCGGAGAGAGGGACGACGCAGAGGGGCCATACGAGCGATGTTCGACGCCAGCTGGTCGATTCCTGGCGAGTCACCCCCGGCCTGGATGCGCTCGCGATCTCGGCATTTGAGGAAGAGGCGCTCGTGTGCTCACAAACGTGATCAACATCGTGACTACGCGCGCCTCGTGTCCGTGTCTGCGGCCGAAGTTGATCACGTTTGTGAGTTGGAGCACCCGCGCTCGCCGATCTGGGTCAGCGGTGGGCCGCGGCTGCCAGTCCGTGGCGGAGGGCGGTGACCTCGATCTCGACGGCAGCGGTGATGCCCGCGGTCTCCGGGCGGGCGACCGAGAGCAGCGCATCACTCGCGACCTGGTGGACCTCCCCCGCAGCTCGTACGACGTCCGCCGCCTCGGCGCGCGCAGCGGCTGACCGCCCGCCGACGCGAAGCGCAGCGTCGACCGACCGCGCTGCCGACCGCAGCTGCTGAGTGAGGACGCGCAGGTCACCTGTCGGCGCACCGGCCGATCGCGCGGCTCTGACGGCCCGTTCGGCGCCGCTCACCGCACGCCACATCTGGTGCCGTTGCTGCTGGGCCAGCCACCAGTGGCGGTCGGCGACGGGCGAGGCAGCGACGAAGCCGACGAAACCGCTTGCCCCGCGTGCGGCCCACGGCACGGCGGCGCGCACGTGCCGCCAGCGGCTGAGCCGGCGCCGCGCCGCGCGGATCGCAAGCCAGGTCGCGGTCGCCGCGGCGACCGTGCCGGCGAGGAAGACGACCGCAGCCGTCTCGACCAAGACCTGTCCAGCGCTCGCGACCACCATGGTCGAAGCCTAAGCCGCGGGCGTGAGCTTCACCGGCAGAGTCCGAAGTGAGTTGTTGAGGTTGCTGCGGACCCAGCGGTGCGGGCCGGCCGGCTCGATGTGACGGAACGTCGCGAGCAACTCGGTGAAGAACACCTTCGCCTCCAGCCGGGCGAGATGGGCACCGACGCAGAAGTGCTCGGCATGCCCGAACGACAAGTGCCGGTTGGGAGAGCGGCGAACGTCGAACTCGTCCGGCCGGTCGAAGACGCGCTCGTCGCGGTTGGCGGAGGTGTAGTACATCGCCACCTTGTCGCCGGCGCGGATCGCAACGTCCTCGACGTCGGTGCCCGCTGTCGCCGTACGACGGAAGTAGTGCAGCGGGTTCGCGAACCGCAACATCTCCTCGACAGCACTGTCGACGAGCGACGGATCGTCGCGAAGCAGCTCCTCCTGCGAGCGATGCTCCATCAACGCGAGCACACCGTTGGCGAGCAGCGTCTGCGTAGTGTCCTGGCCCGCGGTGACCAGCTGCACGAACAACGACGCGTACTCAGCTGCCGACTTCGTCGACAGCAGTACCGACGTTAGGTCGTCCGGTTGCTCGTCGACGGCCAGCCGCTCCGTCGCGAACTGGAACGCGTACAGACCCATCTCCTGGCTTGCGGCACCCGCAGCGCCGGGCTCACCGGCGAACTCCGGGTCCTGCCCACGGGTGATCCGTTCCGCTAGCCCGTGGATGCGCTCCCAGTCCTCGCGCGGCAGCCCCATCAGCTGGCCGACCACACGCGTCGGCAACGGGGCAGCCAGATCCGGTACGACGTCCACGACCGCCATGTCGCGCGCGGCAGAGAAGACCTCGCGACAGATGGAGCGCACCTGCTCCTCGAGACCGGCGACCGCACGCGGTGTCAGTCGCGCGACCACCGGCCGGCGTACCTCCCGATGCGCAGGCGGGTCCATCGCGAGCAACATGCCGCGCATCTGCTCGAGCTGCGGCGGGGCGAGCTCCTCGAGCATCACGCCACCGGTGGCGGACGAGAACAGCAGCGGCTGCCGCGCGACGGTTTCGACACCGGCGTGCGACAGCACGGCCCAGAACTCAGTTCCGTCCGGCGCCTTCTGCCGATGCAGCGGCGACTCGCGACGTAGCGTGGCGAACAGCTCGTGCGGGGGACCGGCGGCGTAGGTGTCCGGGTCGGCGAGGCTCACCGACGCGGTCGTCGCCTCCACGTCAGCTGACGAGGACGTCGGGGCGGCCGAGGCCGGCCGCCTCGCACAGCGCGTAGTAGGCGGCCAACGTCGACGGCCCGTCGGTGATCGACTCGACGCTGCCGTCCTCGCGCAGGTTGAGGTTGGCGCCGTACATGTGGAACCACGCGCGCGTGTCGTCCTCGAGCACCTCGAGCGTGTGCACCGATCCGGCCGGCTCGTAAAGGAACGAGCCCTCGCGGTTGACGTAGTCGTACTCGCGGTACTTCCACGCGCCCGACGTCGTGTAGCCGAACACCGGCCCGGTGTGCCGATGCGTCTGCACGGCGAACCCGCTCTGGAAGACGTTCTCGACAATCCAGAGACCCTCGGCCTCGTCGACCCGGATCACCTTCAGCAGGTTGCCGCCGCCGATGTCGACGAACGGCAGGTCGTCACGACCGACGTGAACAGCGAGCGGCATCGCTTGTGTCGTCATGCAGGCACCGTACGACGTCCTACCGCAGCGAGGCTGCGAAGCCTGCAGTGTGGTTGTGCTGCTTCACGCAACCAGCCGAGTCGTACGACGGTCCGCAGTCCTGGTTGAACGAACCCCAGGCGCTTCCGTCTGGGGCAATCGCCACACCGAGGAAGTCGTTGCCCGCCTGCTGCTGGTTGAACGGCGGCGGATACGGCACCGGCGTGCCATCGAAGTACCCCGAGCCCTGCACGTTGTCGCCGTACAGCATCGGCCGGTTCGCCGGGTTGACGCGCGCACTGAACAGCAACGGCCCACGCGCCGAACGGAAGCCGCGCTCGACGTCGCGCGTCGATGTGAGGTAACCGTCCCAGGTCGTCTGGCCCTTGCGCTGGCCGAGATAGGCGAACGCCGCGTCACCGCGCGGCGACACCGCGAGCGACCACATCTTGATGCCGGCGACACCAGGCGCCGTGACGTCGACCGGCTTCGACCAGGTGATGCCGCGGGTGTGCGACAACCGCAGCATCAGCTTGTTGCCGTCCTGGTAGGCCAGAAGGAACGTGCCGTCGCGGGTGATCCGCAGCTCGGGACTGCCGCCGATGCCGCCGAGCTGCGGGCTCGGCACAGGCAGCGTCACCGGCGCGGTCTGCCCGCGCAGGATCGGGAACGTCATCGCCTCGTCGGTGCTACGCGCGAGGTACGTCGACCCCGCACACGCCACCATCACGTAGAGCGAACCGTCCGGCGCCGCCTGCGGGTAGTAGCCGTCGATTGCGGAGTAGACCTCGCCCTGGCCGTTGCACTCGGTGTGCTGAGGCGCCGCCCCGGTGAAGAGCACCGCGCCGCGGTCCCATGTCGTGCCGCCGTCGAGCGAGCGGAAGCACAACCGGCCCGCGATGACCGGACTGACGAAGCCGACGTTGGTGTTGGCGCAGAAGTAGAGGACGTCGGCGTAGCCCTTCGGCTTCGGCTGGCCCGCCGGCGCGCGGCCGGATGTGAACCGCGGGTTCTCCGGCAAGGTCAGCCCGCTGATCACCGTGTGATGCCAGTGCTTCATGTCGTCGGACCAGTTGACGTGCGCCGGGCCCTCCTGCTGCGCACCGGCCGACGGCGCCAGCGGGATCGGGCCGTAGTCCTCGAACAGGAACCGGCCGGTCGCCGGGTCGACGTAGCTGCTGTGGTCGGTCGGGTTCCAGGTGATGCCCGAGGGCTTCACGACCGACCAGTGCGCGCCGCGGTCACTGGTCACCGCAAGAGCGCCCGGGCTGGCGTTGGACTGCGAGTCTGAGCTCGCCGGGACCGGCGCGGTCCCGGTGCCGATGAAGCCGCTCGGCAGCACGGCCGGCGTGTAGACGACATCGCCGTCGTTGCGCACGACGATGTGGCTCTCCGCGCCCGGATAGCCGGTCGGCCGGCCACAAGCGCGGGGAAGTGCCCGCGGCTGCGGGCGCAGCACCTTCCCGCCACCGAAGTGTGCGACGGCCACCGTCCCAGCGCATGCGGGGACCGGTTTCGTGCCGGTCGATGCGGTCGCGGGAAGTACGGCGGCGGTGAGCGCGACCACTGCGGCGGACGCGCTGAGCAGGCGCTGCATGGCCAGGACTTCGACGCTCGCGGGAGGCCCTCCTGCCCCGGCCTCCCCAAACCTGACGCCCCGTCAGGTTTCAGTTAGGCTCGCCGCATGGCGCCAGCGGACAGCACGCTCGACGAGTTCCCCAAGATCATCTCGGTTGACGACCACATCGTCGAGCCGCCGGACCTCTGGCAGGCGCGGCTCCCCGCCGCCATGAAGGAGCGCGGCCCGAAGGTCGTCTACGCGCCGAAGGGCGACGTCACGTTCGTCGGTGGTCGGCTCACCGTCAACATGGGCGAGCCGGGCAGCGGCCCGGACGTCGCATGGTGGATCTACGAGGACCTCAAGCGCCCGCTCATGCGTCTCGACGCCGCCGTCGGCTTCGACCGCGACGAGGTCGACCTCCGACTCGTCAACTACGACCAGATGCGCAAGGGCGCGTGGTCGGTGCCGGAGCGCCTGCAAGACATGGACGACAACTGGACCGACGCCCAGATGTGCTTCCCGACGTTCCCGCGGTTCTGCGGCCAGACGTTCTACGAGGCGAAGGACAAGGACGTCGCCCTCGAGTGCGTGAAGGCCTACAACGACTTCCAGGTCGACGTCCTCGGCAAGGAGTCCGGCGGCCGGCTGATCCCGCTCATCATTGCGCCGTTGTGGGACCCGGAGCTCATGGCCGACGAAGTACGACGCAACGCCGCCCGAGGTGTCCGCGCAGTGTGCTTCAGCGAGATCCCGCCGCGGCTCAACCTGCCGAGCATGCACACCGACCACTGGGACCCGTTCCTCGCTGCGTGCGACGAGACCGGCACGGTCATCAACATGCACATCGGCTCGTCGTCGCAGATGCCCTCCACGTCCAAGGACGCACCGGCCGCAGTCGGCTCGACGCTGACCTTTGCCAACTCCTGCTTCTCGCTCGTCGACTGGTTGATGAGCGGCATCTTCGAGCGGTTCCCGAAGCTGAAGATCGCCTACAGCGAGGGATCGATCGGCTGGATCCCCTACGTCATCCACCGCGCCGACGTGGTGTGGGAGGAGAACCGTGGCTGGGGCGGCGTCGCCGACAAGGTGAAGCGCCCGCCGAGCGAGTACTACTACGAGCACGTCCTCGGCTGCTTCTTCGACGACCCGCACGGTCTGCTCAACCTCGACCACATCGGCGTCCGCAACGTCGCCTACGAGAGCGACTATCCGCACTCCGACTCGACCTGGCCCAACACGAGGGCTGTCGCGGAGGAGCAGATGAAGCACCTCGACCGCGGCGTCGTCGAGCAGATCGTCCGCGGCAACGCCATCGAGTGGTACGAGCTGTCGTCCGACGGCCGCTGGAAGGGCTGAGCACTTGTCTCTCGACTACCTCATCAAGGGCGCAACGATCGTCGACGGCACAGGCTCGGCGCCGTACGTCGGGAACGTCGGCATCAAGGACGGCAAGATCGCCGCGCTCGGCGAGGTCGCCGAGGATGCCGCGGAGACGTACGACGCCGCCGGGATGGTTGTCGCCCCGGGTTTCATCGACAACCACACCCACTACGACGCTCAGCTGTTCTGGGACCCGTTCATGACGCCGTCGAACGTGCACGGCGTCACGACCGTGCTCGGCGGCAACTGCGGCTTCACGCTTGCGCCGCTGAAGGCGGAGGACGCCGACTACATCCGCCGGATGATGCAGAAGGTCGAGGGCATGCCGCTCGAGGCGCTCGAGGGCGGCGTCGCGTGGGGCTGGGAGACGTTCGGGGAGTACCTCGACCGGGTCGAGCAAGCGCAGCCTGCGGTCAACGCCGGCTTCCTCGTCGGACACTGCGCGATCCGGCGCTACGTCATGGGTGCGGAGGCGACCGACCGGGAAGCAACCGACGACGAGATCAAGCAGATCGTCGCGCTGCTGCACGAGTCGATCGAGGCAGGCGGCCTCGGCTTCTCGACGACGCTGTCGTCGACGCACTCCGACGGCGAAGGCAAGCCGGTCGCGAGCCGGAAGGCGAGCAAGGAGGAGCTGCTCGCCCTGTGCCAGGCCGTCGGCGAGCACGAAGGCACCTTCATCGAAGGCATCGTCCCCGGCTGCCTCGACAAGTTCTCGGACGACGAGATCGAGCTGCTCGCGCAGATGTCCGCTGCGGCCAAGCGCTCGCTCAACTGGAACCTGCTGACCATCGACTCCCGCGAGCCCGACCGCATCCCGCGGCAGCTCGAGGCGTCCAAGCGGGCGCGTGAGCTGGGCGGTCGCGTCATCGCACTGACGATGCCCGTGCTCGTGCCCATGAACATGAGCTTGCGCAACTTCTGCGGTCTGTGGCTGATCCCCGGGTGGGGCGAGATCCTCAACCGCCCGGTGGCCGACCGGATCGAGAAGCTGCGTGATCCCGAGGTCCGCGCGCACATGGTCGAGCGGGCGAACAGCAAGGAAGCCGGCGTCTTCCGCCGGCTCGGCAACTTCGGCCGCTATGTCATCGGCGACACCTACAGCGACGCCAACGCCGGACTCAAGGGGCGCACGGTCAAGGAGATCGCTGCCGAGCGCGGCCAGGAGCCGTTCGACGCCCTCGTCGACATCTGCATCAACGACGAGCTGAAGACGATCCTCTGGCCGATGCCGACCGACACCGACCCGGACACCTGGGCGCTGCGCGAGCAGGCCTGGCGCGAGGACGACATCATGCTCGGCGGTTCCGACGCGGGCGCGCACCTCGACCGGATGGCGGGCGCGCCGTTCCCGACCCGGTTCCTCGGCGACATGATCCGCGGCCGCAAGCTGGTGTCGCTCGAGCGCGCGGTGCAGATGCTGACCGGCGCGCAGGCCGATGTCTTCGGCCTGAAGGAGCGCGGCTATCTCCGCGAGGGCTACCACGCCGACGTCGTCGTCTTCGACCCGCAGGAGATCGGCTCGGAGGATGCGAGCCTCGTCTTCGACCTGCCAGGCGACGCACCGCGACTCACTGCCGGCGCCATCGGTGTGAAGCGCGTGCTGGTCAATGGAGTCGAGACCCTGCGTGACGGTGTCGCGACCGGCAACCGGCCAGGCACGCTGCTGCGCTCCGGCCGCGACACCGCGACCGTCGCCACCAGCTAGTCCGCCGCGGATCCTTGGTGTTCGGCGAGTAGCGCTTCGGTCTCGCGTCGCACGTTCATCGCAAACGTCGCGATCAGCACACTCGCGGTCAGCTGCTGTAACCGGTCGAAGCGCTCGCGCACCTCGTCCCACTTCTCGGGTGCCGGCGCGCCGTCGTACGGCTCCAGCGCGCAGCGCAGACAGGTGTCGACGAACCGGCGGGCAAGCTCCCGCGTCGACTTGGTGACGTCGAGCTGCATGTCGTAGATCTCGAGGACGGGCATGCCGAGCCTGGAGAGGTCACGTGCCGCCTCGAGCACGGACCGGCTCGGCATGCGGTAGCGGTCGTCGCCGAGGTCGATGAGCAGGCCGGTCTCGAGCGCGTCGGCCAGCCGCTTCGGATCGCGGCTGACGTCGAACATCGACGTGATCTCGTCGCGGGTCAGCTCGATCTCGTCGGCCTCCAGCAGCGGCGCCAACACCAGCCGGGCCAACGCCGCGCGGTCGTCGCCGCCCTCGGCCAACAGCGCGGCGATCGCGGCGAGGTTGTAGCCGCGTTCCTGCAGCGCCTTGATGCGCCGCAACGCATGTTCGTGTGAGGGGCCGTAGAACGCGACCCGCCCGGTGCGCTCCGGCGGTGGCAACAGACCCCGCGACTGATGCGCGCGGATGTTGCGAGGGGTCATGTCGACGCGGCGGGCCAACTCCTCGATCGTGATGCCGGGCACGAGAGGAATATGTATCGCATCGAGAGGTCGTATTCCACGACCTCGAAGCCGGGTGTGCCGCCACGGGGGTAACGGCACACCCGGTGATCATGAGAATAGCCGACGCTGACACCAAGTCATGTAAAGGTCGGGAAACTATTCGCGTGTCGGCAGCTGGTCCCTGATCGGCGTGACCGGCGGCATCGCGAACTCACGCCGCAGCCAGTTGCCGCCGTCGACGACGAGGACATGACCGGTGACGAAACCGGCGTACGGCGACGCCAGCCACGTGACGGCCCAGCCGAGCTCGTGCGGCTCGCCGACCCGACCGGCCGGCTGCCGCCGCGCGTCGACGCGTTCGTCCCGCGCCGCGCGCAACGCTGCCGGCATGTCGTCGTGCGGAAACAGGCCGGGTGCCAGTGCATTGACCCGTACGCCGTCCACTGCCCACTCGACGGCGAGCGACTTGGTCAGGCTGATGACGCCGGCCTTGGCTGCGGCCGAGTGCGCCATGCCCGGCCCACCGGTCATCGCCGCCGTGGTGGCGATGTTGACGATTGCCGCGGCATCTCCTCGCGCGGTGACGCGGCGATGCAGCTCCTGCGAGCAGAAGAACGTGCCATCGAGCACGATGCGCTCGACAGCTCGCCAGCCGTTGGGTGAGAGGTCGGCAGCGGCGACAGGAAAGTTCGCCGCGGCGTTGTTGACCAGCACCGAGATCGGGGTGCCGAGGCCGGACTCGGCCGCGTCGAAGGCGGCGGCGATCGACTCCGGCTCGCGCACGTCGAGCTCGACGCCTACGGCCTTCGCGCCGGCCGCTTCCGCGGCGGCAACCCCGGCATTGCGATGCTCTTCCTTCCGGCTCGCGACGGCGACGGCTGCCCCGAGCCGGCCGAACTCGACCGCGATCGCCTTGCCGAGACCGGTGCCGCCGCCGGTGACGAGGACGCCCTGGCCGTCGTACGTGCCCTCGGGCAGCATGCGGGCGCCGAGCGGCGGCGGGGGCGGCAACGGCATGCGCGGCTACTTGCCCTCGAACTGCACCGGTTGTTTGGCGGCCTTCGCGGCGTAGCCCTTCGGCATGTCCTCGGAGACGAACTCGACCGACGCACTCATCGCCTCGAACCGCAACGCCTCGGCGAGACCCCGGTCGGCGAACGCGTTGATCGTGCGCTTGATGCTCTGCACGGCAAGTGGTGCGTTGTCGCGGATGTCGCGGGCGATCCCGTAGGCGGCGTCGTCGAGCTGCTCGCGAGTGGTGACGGCCTGCACGATGCCGAGGCGTTCGGCGGTGGTGGCGTCGATGCGGCGGCCGGTGAGGGCGAGCAGCTTCGCCCAGCCGGCACCGACCTCGCGCGCAAGACGCAGGTCGCCACCTGCGTCGACCCCGACACCGACGGTCGCCTCCGGCAGGGCGAAGACCGCGTCGTCGGAGGCGACCCGGATGTCACACATCAGCGCGAGCTCGAAGCCGAAGCCGAGGCAGTAGCCGTGCACCGCGGCGACGATGGGCTGCGGCAGCTCGCTGAATGCGTGGAAGCGCTCGTGCACCCAGCGGATGCCTTCGTAGTAGTTGCGGACCTTCTCGGCGGGGGAGCGGCCGGTGACCCGGTCCTCCGGCATGCCGAGGTCGACGCCGGCGCAGAACGCGCGACCCTCGGCGCGGACCACGACGACTCGGACGCTGTCGTCGAAGCGGATCTCGTCGGCGCGCTTGCCCAGCTGGCGTGACGCCTCCCACGACCAGGCGTTGAGCTTGTCCGGCCGGTCGAGGGTCAGCGTGGCGATGCCGTCGTCGATGTCGAGCCGCAGCATCCAGTCGGACTCGGCGTCGACCGGCTCCATGCGGACCATGGTCGCGACAATATGACGACCCGTCAGAAAACTCCCACCCCGGCCTTGATGGCCAATGTTGGAACGTGTTCTACTGCCGCGGTGGGTCGGATGAAACTCGTCGTTGACCACGACGAATGCGAGGCCAATGCCGTCTGCGTCGGAATTCTGCCCGAGGTCTTCGAGGTCGACGACGACGACAACCTGCACGTGCACGTGGACTACCCGCCGGACGACCAGCTCGACAAGGTCCGCGAGGCCGTCGACTCGTGTCCCAAGCGCGCACTCGCGCTCAAGGAGGTTGACGAGTGAAGGCAGCGGTCCTGCACCAGGTCGGCGATGAATCGCTCGACATTCGCGATGACGTGTCGTCGACGCCGGTCGGTGCGGGCAAGGTGCGCATCAAGATCCGCGCGACGGGCGTCTGCCACTCCGACCTCTCGGCGATGACGGGGACGATTCCTGTAGCGGTGCCGGCGGTGCTCGGTCACGAAGGTGCGGGAGAGGTCGTCGAAGTCGGCGCCGACGTTACCGGTCTGGCCGAAGGCGACCATGTTGTCGTCTGCTGGTCGCCGCAGTGCGGCGCATGCAAGGACTGCGTCAACGGTCAGCCGCAGCTGTGCATGGCCTACATGCTCAACGCGTTCAGTGACGCGCACTTCATGATGGGTACGACGCCGGTCTTCGGCATGGCGGGTGCGGGGACGTTCGCCGAGGAGCTCATCGTCCTCGAGCAGGGCGCGATCAAGATTGACAAGGACGTGCCGCTCGACGTGGCGTCGCTGCTCGGTTGCGGTGTGATGACCGGTGTCGGCGCGGCCATCAACGCCGCGAAGGTCGAGCCGGGCTCGTCCGTCGTCGTCATCGGTTGTGGCGGTGTCGGCATCAGTGCCATCCAAGGCGCACGTGCTGCGGGTGCGGCGGTCATCGTCGCGGTGGACATGGTCGAGCAGAAGCTCGACTGGGCGCGGAAGTTCGGCGCCACGCACGCGGTCACGCCGGCTGACCTGCCGCAGGCGTCGCGCGAGCTGACCGGGGGATCTGGCTTCGACTTCGGCTTCGAGGTTGTCGGCCGCAGCGACACCATCAAGGCGGCGTATGACAACACCCGTCGTGGTGGCACGACCGTCGTCGTCGGCGTCGGCCGCGCTGACGACATGCTCGAGCTCAGCTCCTTCGACCTCTTCTACAACGAGAAGAACCTGCGCGGCAGCTACTACGGCTCGGCCAACATCCAGCGCGACTTCCCGCGGCTGATCGCGTTGTGGCGCGCGGGGCGGCTCGACCTCGACAGCATGATCACCCGCCGGCTGAAGCTCGACGACGTCAACGACGCCTTCGACGTGATGAAGGCCGGCGAGGCCATCCGCCAGGTCATCACGTTCGACTGAGTCTCCGCGTGCATCTCGGTGTCGCGCTGTTCGCGACCGACCTGACCAGTGACGTCCGCGATGTCGCGCGGGCCGCGGAGGACGCGGGCTTCGAGAGCCTGTTCGTCGCCGAGCACACCCACATACCCACGTCGCGGCGGACGCCGTACCCGATGGGGGGTGAGCTGCCGGCGGAGTACGCACGGACGCAGGACCCGTTCCTCGCGCTGATGGCGGCGGGTGCGGTGACCTCGCAGCTGAAGCTCGGCACCGGCGTCTGCCTCGTCGTGGAGCGCGACCCGATCGTGCTAGCGAAGGAGGTGTCGACGCTCGACGTGCTGTCCGGCGGACGGGTGCTGCTCGGTGTCGGCGCGGGTTGGAACGAGGAGGAGCTCGCGCAGCACGGCGTCGCGTTCGCGGACCGGTTCGAGGTCCTGCAGGAGCGGGTGGAGCTGATGCAGCAGCTGTGGAGCCAGGACGAGGCGTCGTACGACGGTCAGCACGCCCGGCTCGAACCGTCGTGGCAGTGGCCCAAGCCGGTGCAGTCCTCTGTGCCGGTGCTGGTGGGCGGTGGCGGGAAGCGCGCGATGCGGCTCGCCGTCGACCTCGGCGGCGGCTGGATGCCGATGCCGTCGACGACGAAGCTCGCCGACCGGCTTGCGACGTTGGCTGAGGTGGCGGAGTCGGCCGGTCGGCCGACACCGCCAGTGACCATGTATCTCGTGCGACCTGACCGTGGCGTGATTGAGCACTACGCGTCGCTGGGCATCGAACGGTGCGTGTTCCTGCTACCGACGCAAGGGGATGCCGTGACTGCGGTGCGAGAGATCGCGGGGAAGGTGCTGTGAAGGGCCGGGCGCTGGTCCTGGGCGGCGGTGGTGTCGCAGGGATCGGCTGGGAGACCGGCGTGCTGTTCGCTCTTGCCGAGGGCGGCATCGACCCGACGGCGGCCGATGTCGTGATCGGCACGTCGGCGGGCGCGGCGGTGGGGGCCCAGCTGTTGAGTGGCACGCCGCTGGCCAAGCTTTATGACCGCCACGTCTTTCCCGAAGGGCCGTCGACGGAGATCGCCGCAGAGCTCGACGTGCAGAAGATGGTGGCCGACTGGACCGCGCTGCTGTCAGAACACAAACCGGGTCCGGAACTGCGGGCGGCGATCGGGCGCTATGCGATCGCGGCGGGGACGGTGCCCGAGCGTGCGCGTCGGGCGGTGATCGAAGCTCGGCTGCCGTCGCATGAGTGGCCCGACCATGACCTGCGGATCGTCGTGGTCGACGCGGCATCGGGTGCAGACCGGATTCGCACGCGCGACGACGGCGTGCCGCTGGTCGACGCTGTTGCGGCGAGCTGTGCTGTGCCGGGCATCTGGCCGCCGGTGACGATCGAGGGCCGTCGCTACGTCGACGGTGGCGTACGCACGGCGGCCAACATCGACCTTGCTGCTGACCACGACATCGTGCTCGCGCTCACACCCGTCAACGACCTGACCGCGCCGGAGAAGGACATCGCCAAGCAGGTGGCCAAGGTCGAGCGCCGCAAGGGTTTTCTCCGAATCAGCCCCGACGAGGCGTCGTTGGCGGCGATGGGCACCAACCCGCTCGACCCGCAGACCGCAGGTCCGGCAGCGCGCGCCGGTCGCGAGCAGGGTCAGCAGCTGGTCAATGAGGTGCGCGCGTTGTGGCAGGCGTGACCAGCGGCGACCTGCGCGTCGGTGTGCTCGGCGCGGCGCGAATCGCGCCGCTCGCGATCGTCAAGCCTGCGCAGGTCGTGGACGGGGTGGCGGTCACGGCCATTGCTGCTCGCGACCCGTCGCGGGCGCGTGCGTTCGCCCACAAGCACGACATCCCGCGGGTGCACACGTCGTACGACGACCTCGTCGCCGACCCGGAGATCGACGCGGTCTACATCCCGTTGCCGAACGGCTTGCACGCCGAGTGGACGTTGAAGGCGATCGCGGCGGGCAAGCATGTGCTGTGCGAGAAGCCGTTCACGTCGAACGCGGCAGAGGCCGAGCACGTCGCGGACGTTGCCGAGGCGTCGGACGTTGTGGTCATGGAGGCGTTCCACTACCGCTACCACGAGCTCGCGAAACGCATGCAAGCCATCACACATGACGGCACTATCGGCGACGTACAGAGCGTGCGGACGTGGTTGTGCTTCCCGTTGCCGAAATTCAGCGACATCCGTTACAACTGGTCGCTCGCAGGTGGGGCGTCGATGGACTGTTGTTATCCGGTGCATGCGATGCGGCTGCTGGGGCCGGGAGAGCCGGAGGTCGTGTCAGCGTCGGCGAAGCTGCTGGGCAGCAGTGAAGGTCGCATCGACCGGGCGATGACCACGCACTTCCGATTCGCGAACAGGGCGGTAGGGCGGAGCGAGGCGTCGATGTGGTCGCACCGGCTGCTCAGGGTTGCGGCGCATGTCGAGGGCACGCGCGGGCGGATGAAGGTGCTGAACTTCGTCGCGCCGCAGATCTACAACTCGCTGAAGGTGACGGTCGACGGAAAGACGACCCGGGAGCGGGTCCGCGGCGACGCGTCGTACGTCGCGCAGCTGAAGGCGTTCGTCGCGGCCGTGAGGGACGGGACGCCGTTCCCGACGACGCCGCGAGACGCCGTCACCACCATGCGGCTGATCGACGACATCTACCGCGCGGCAGGGATGCCGCTCCGCGGCACGTAAGGACTCAGGCTGCCATCGGCAGGGTGAGGCGCCAGGACTGGAAGGCGGCGGTGCTTCTCACAGCGGCGAGGTCTTCGTCGCCGTCGATCTGCGACCAGTCACACCAGCCCGACTTGACTGCGCGCATCAGCGCGGACAGCGCGAGGTCTGAGTTGCCGGCGCGGGCCCAGCAGCACGCAGTGTTGAACGCCATCAGTGAGTTCTCCCGGCATCGAAGGAAGGCTTCACCGATATTCGCGGCCTCGGGGAACGCCTGCGCCTTGTAGGCAGCCTGGAATGCCGCAGTCATTGCCCCGAGCTTCACTCCCTGACCCCTGAGCATCGCGAGAATTCCCGGCCAGTCACCGATATGAGCGCGCAGCAGCATCAGGCAGCTCCGCGCCATGAGGTCGTTGGGATGGCGTTCCGTGAGGGCGTACAGCCGGGCCTGCGCCGCAGAGTCGTCGTGGGTCACGGCCTGCAGCAACGCCGTCAGTGCCGGGTCAGGCTTCGACAGCTTTCGAGCGGCGTCAGCCGCGCCGACGTAGTCGCCGGCGCAGGCCTTGGCAAAGACGGCGCACGACGGTGAGTGCCGGTGGCCGCTGCCCGGTGCCAATCCGAGCGTCGCGTAGACGGCGCTGTATGCGGTCAGGAGGCCGAACATCACCGCCAGATAGAAGGCGTCTCGCCGCCAGAACCACCAGCACGCGCTGGCGCCGACGATGATGGCGATCATTCCGGCGGCGCGCGCTCTGTTTTGCGCGCTGCCCGGCAGGAGCTGTTCCAGCAGTCGAGCACCGTCTAGTGGCATGACTGGCAGCAGGTTGATCAGCGACCAGCCGACGGTCACGAAGAGCAGCTCAGCGTATGTCGCCGCCCGCTCAGAGCCGGGCGGCGGTGCCGCTGCCTGTCGGGCAACCCAGATGCACAGTCCGAGCACGAGTCCGACGACCGGACCAGCGGCGGCTATCAGCGCAGACTTTGACCGAGTTGCTGTCGGCAACGAATAGGTTGTCAGGCCGCCGTAGCTCCGCAAGGAGATGCTCACGCTTGACGCACCAAGCGATCGTGCAGCCACGGCATGGCCGAGCTCGTGCGCGATCAGCGACAGCGCTCCGCCGACGACGAAGGCGAAGAGGACACCGCGAGTCACGTGTGCAGAGGTCACGACAACGAGAAGCACGATGAAGAGCGCGGGGTCTATCCGAACGGGAAATCCGAACAGCCGAAATGACGTGGAGCCCCCCATGGAGCACGAGTCGACGCGCGCACAGGGCTGCTTGAGTGACATTGTGCTGACCACCATGCGGCGATGGTTCAGTCGGTTGCATCGCGCGCCGAGAAATATCTGGTGACCTGGGAGCCGAACCCACCCGCGGGGCCACGGGCCATCGGTCCGACCGCTCTTGGGCTGATCCTCAGTCTGGCCTTCCTCGGCTTCGGCGCATTTCTGCACGTGGTGCCGTCCGCGCTTCGTTCGGTCGCACGGCATTCGACGGTCAATCCCGGCGCGGGGCCGGACCGCGGCGGGCAGCCTCCGGTCAGCGAGGACAGGTCGGTCGGTGGCGTCGTCGTAACGCCGGCGATCGCGAACCGCGTCGTGCGCGCTTACTGGCCGACGCATGAGCGTGCGCTCGTCGGTCACGACTTCGCGACCTTGAACCGGTTGTCGAGTGGGCCGGCTCGTGAGTGGGAGGGGCCGGCCACGCGGTGCGGATGTCTCTTCGTCAAGACCGCCCGGCCGCTGCTCGGCACGAGCGTCTTCGTCCCGCGACAGACGCGCTATCCGGCCACCTTTGTCGCCGAGGCGCAGACGCAGTACGAGGGTCGGTACTGGGCCGAGCTGCTCGTGTTCACGAAGACCCGTCCCGGGGCGCCATGGCTGGTCACCCAGGACAGTGGCTTCGGCCCGCCGCCCGGTGTCGCACCGCGCCTCGGCGCTCCCGTCAGCGGTGCGGATGGCTTCGATGCACCCGTCCCGCTTGCGCAACATGAGCGCGCCCGGCACGCGGCGGCCGACTTCGCATCCCTGTGGCAGCGCGCGAAGCTGATGGGGCAGGTGCCTGCGGACAACGAGTTCGAGTTGTCGGGGCAGACGCTGGGCCGGGTGTATGAGGTCGCCTCGCATCGGCAAGACCAGGTCCAGGCGAACGGCCTCCTCGGCCACTACAGCTTCTACACGTCGCCCGGCGACGCTCTGGTCGAGGTCATGGACCAGGGCAACTTCGACCTGGCCTGCCAGCCGGTTCGCGAGACCGTCGTCTACACGCCGACGCCGGGCTCACGGATCCGGCAGGATCTCGGCCGGCGCAACTGGGGGGCAGATCTTGCGCCGGGCTACTACCGGAAGCTCGTGAGCCACGACACCTGGCAGACCTGCTTCCTCGTTCCTTCGGAGCCGTCCGGCCGGATCATCGTGCTCAACCACGACGTCGGCGGCTCCCGGGTAATGGGAATTCGCTAGCGGTCCGTGGCTTGCGGGCAACCGGACGAGCGCGGTGCGCGTCTCGTAGGCGTGGGATGCGCTGCGCTGCCACGCGCTGTTGGCGCGCGGTGTGGGCTGGCCATGACTCTGGCCGGTCTGCTGGCCGCTTCGTGCAGTAGCGCAACCAGCCAAGTGGCGCGGACAGCGCCGACAACTTCCACCCCGTTGGCGTCGGTGACACCGTCGGTCTCGACGCCGGTGTCACCGTCGGGTACTCCGGGCCCTCGGTCGTTCAGCGGCCACTGTCGGAGGGAGCGGCAGCCGATGCTGCCGGCGCTGGCATCGATGCAGTTCGTCGGGACCACCGACTGGGCCGTTGGGCACGCCGGAGTGCTCGAGAGCACCGACGCCGGCCAGACGTGGGACGTCGTACGGGTCGGTGTCCGGGAACCGTCGCTCGTCGACTTCGTCGACTCGCAGCACGGTTGGATCGCCGGTGCCGATGCGTTGTGGGGAACGGTCGACGGCGGCAGGAGCTGGCGACGGTCGGCGCAGATCGCGCGGTGCGCGGTCGTCGAGTCGGTTCACTTCGTCTCGCCCGGAACCGGCTTTGCCGTCACGCGCGAGCGTGGAGCCGACCCGGTGCGGGGCCGTTCCTTGCTCAGTACGACGACCGACGGCGGGCGGACGTGGCATCGCCTGATGACGCCGACCGGCGCGCAGTCGGTGTGCTTCCAGGACAGCCGGACGGGTTGGCTCGGCGGGTCGTACGGGCTCTATGTCACGACCGACGGTGGTCGCGTGTGGGAGTCGTTGAGGCAACACCCGAGCGGGACGAGCTTTCCGCCACTGCTGACTGTTCAATGCGGTGGTCGTGGCCTTGCGTGGGCACTGACCGCGGGACCGGGAGGCGCTTCCTCGCAGTCGCCACACATCGGCTATCGGCTGACGGTGACGTCGGCGACGCCACTCTTTGCGGAGCAGTACTTCCCGCACCCGGGCGTGAAAGTCCACGCGTGGTCGGCAGGTAGCTACGCCGGTCCGTACAGCTCGGTCGCCGGCGCCGCCGTCTTCGTGGACTGGTGCCCGAGCTGCGGACGGGGTACGGCGCCTTGGCTCGTCGCCGGTCAGGCCGGCAATGGTTTGCAGCGGAAGGGTGACGTCGGCCATCTGACCAGGCCGACGGCCGCGAGCTTCACGAGCGTCATGCGCGGCTGCGTCGCGGGCGAGAACTACCACTGGGAGACGAACACGCTGCTCGCGCGAATCGTGTGCACGGCCGACGGTGGCGCGCATTGGAGCCTGCGCTGGGAGGCGCCGGCTCGCTAGAACCAGACCTTGGTCACGCGGACTGGTCGGACGGTCACACTTGCCAAGGTTCGCACTGTGGCCTGCCCGGATTGATAGCGAGCGGTCCACATCCGGTGCGAACGGTCGAGCTCACCCCAGACGCTGCCGCGTGGGCAGAACCAATCGAGTCTGCCGATGTCCTTGCGATACAGCTCGGCCCCGGGCGCGTCGACGCAGACCTGCCCGTCGGTGAGCCGGATGAGCCAGGGGTCGTGGATGAGGGGCGGCTGGCCCGGGACGTTCGCCGCGGGCGGCTCGTCGGTCGTGACTTTGACGAGCTCCTTCTTGGGCTCGCCGACACACATCAGCTCGGTGGGCGAGCCGGGCGACAGGTAACACGGATCGATCAGGGTCGTTCTGTCAGCCAGTCCTTGATCCAGGAAGCAGCGGTACGCACTCTCGGCAAGGTTCGAGCCGCTGCACTGGGCTGTCCGGGTCGCGATGACGTGAAAGCCCCGTCGTACGGACCCGTCCGGCGCGAAGGGGCTGTAAGTCATTACTTGGGTGCGCTTGGCGGCCGGCTGGCGAGTTGCCTTGGCGGCTGGCTTCGTGGCTGCCTTGGTCGTGACATGGGTCACCGAGGCGGCAGGAGTTGCGGCAGCGCAAGCCGCTGCCAACGCCGCCAGGACCGAGAGAGCTGCTCCGCGCATCGGGAGGGTCCGTCTGTCCACCGTTGCCCCCGTCCGCCCTCCCGAAGCCTGACGCGGGAGCACCGGTGAGTTCTGGTTCGCCCTAACGTCAGAGCATCATGGAACTACTTCTCACATCAGCCGGCATCAAGAACGCAAGCATTCGTGACGCGCTCGTTGGTCTCCTCGGAAAACCGATAGAAGAAGCCAATGCGCTCGCCATCCCGACCGCGGGATACGGGCACCCGCAGGGGAGCCCGGGGGGAGCTTGGCGCTTCATCACCGGCAAAGCGACGACACCCATGTGCGAGCTGGGGTGGAAGTCCCTGGGCGTCCTGGAACTGACCGCGCTGCCCAGCATCAAAGAAGAACGGTGGACCGGCTGGGTCCGCGACGCGGACGTCTTGCTGGTGAACGGCGGCGATGCGCTGTATCTGTCCCACTGGATGCGCGAGTCGGGACTGGCGGACCTTCTCCCGTCCCTACCCGAAACCGTGTGGGTCGGGCTGAGCGCCGGAAGCATGGTGATGACGCCCCGGATCGGCGAAGATTTCGTGGGCTGGAAGTCGCCGACCGGCGACGACCGCGCGCTCGGTGTCGTCGACTTCTCGATCTTCCCGCACCTCGACCACGAGATGCTGCCGGAGAACACCATGGCCGACGCTGAGCGATGGGCGGCCGAGATCGGCGGTCCCGCCTATGCGATCGATGACGACACGGCAATACAAGTGACCGACGGAACCGTCGAGGTCGTGTCCGAAGGACACTGGAAGCTGTTCAACAGCTGATCGGCACGTGTCAGCCGGCTGGCGGCCGGCGCAGAGCGGGCTGCAGCGTCGGCCAGGGAGGTATCGGCACCTCGACGACGTTTCCGCGGAAACGCTTTTCGGACATCGAGTCGAGCATCTCCGACCGCGCTGGATGCAGGTGATCGGCACCTTCACGACGCGCAGATCTTCGCGGTGGTGACCACTTGTACGGCGTGTCGCGCCAGAAAGTGGTCACGACGGCGAAGATCAGCGCAGCTTGGAGCGCCGGCTCCATCGCGACGAAGGGGAGGCGTCAACATCCTCCGCCGTCAAGTGTTAGCAATCTGTGGGGTCATAGCCCCACAGATTGCTAACACTGGGGTCGCAGAAGCTGGCTCACGACGGTCCAGCCGGCCAACCACGCTGCGCGTCAGGTTCGGTCAGACCGGCACCTCGAAGTCGCCGCCGGCGCCGCGCTCAAAGGCAGTAGCGAGGAACGGCGAAAGGCGTCGTACGCCGGTCTCGGCGAGCACCAGGTCGACGGCGAGCCGATGCCAGGTGGGCCACCGACGCAACATTGCGTGCCCGTCGCGACGGACCATCACGCGCGCGACCTCGGCGGTCGTCTTCGCCGCCCGCTGCGCGTAGTCGAGCGAGTCGGCAGGCGGCGTGACCGTGTCGCGGTCGCCTTGCAGCAGGAGCAGCCGGCGCCCCGACAGCTGCGTCGTCGGCTCGTCGCGCGGCGCCCACGGGGCCATTCCGACAATGGCGACGACGCGAGGGTCGTCAGCAACGCGGATGGCCGTGCGCGCACCCATCGAGTGACCGACGAGGACGACCGGTACGTCGCCATAGCGATCGCGCGCCGACGCCAACGCCGCTCGCGCATCCGGCACCGGCGATGCCTCGGTGCCGTTCCACCCCCGGACGCGATACCGCACAGCCTCGACGGCGACACCCTTCCGCCCAGCCCGGGCTTGGATCGTCGCCGCGATCGGCCACATGCGCAGGCCGGCGAGGTTGCGACGGGGGACAGGGTCGAAGCTGTCGCGGGTGCCGCCATGCAGGACCAGTACGACGGCAGAGGCAGGCCTGCTCAATGCGAAAGGTCGGCGAGCGTCGGCGCCGTACCGCCGAGGTGCGCCGGCAGCCACCACTCCTGGCCGGGGGTCGGACGTTCGGGATAGGCGCGCTGCACCTCGTCGATCATCCGCGTCAACGTCTCGGCGAGCCGTGCCGTCAACGCGGTTGCGTCCTCACCATCCAACGGCACCAGCGGCTCGCCGACTCGGATCGTCACCGGCACATGCCGCTGAAGCCGCGGCTTGCGCCCCTTCGTCCAGAGTCGATGCGCGCCCCACGTCACGATGGGCACGATCGGCACGCCTGCATCGATAGCCATCCGCGCCGCGCCGGACTTCATCGGGATCGGTGTGAACGCCTGCGAGATCGTCGCCTCCGGGAAGACGCCGACCAGCTCGCCGTCGCGCAACGCCGTCACGGCTGCCGCATAGGCGGACGCACCCGCGCGACGGTCGACCGGGATGTGATGCATGCTGCGCATCAACGGGCCGCTGACCTTGTTGTCGAACACCGACTTCTTCGCCATGAAGCGGACGAGCCGGTTCGGGAGGGCGGCGTAGCCGACGAGCATGAAGTCGAAGTAGCTCACATGGTTGGCCGCGATCACCGCACCACCGGTCGCCGGGATGTTCTCCGCGCCGTCGAGTGTGATGCGGAAGTCGAGCGCTCGGAACAGGCCGAGTGCCGTGCGGATGACGGCGCGATACGGCCGGTCGCTGCTGGGCATTCGTTGACGCTATCCAGTCAGCCCGCGCGGTAGCAGCGCAGGCCGTCCACGTCGTCGTACGACACTCGACCCTGTGCCGCGAGCAGCTCCAGATGGGCAGCGGTCTCCGCGATCGCCAGCATCTGGTTGAACGGGTCGAGCTCGTCCAGCTTTCGTTCTCTACGGGTCCAGGTGAGCTGGCCGGCGACGTCGTACGCCGACACCGCACCCCGGTCGATCGCAGCGAGAGTCTGCTCGAGCCGGTGCTCGTGATGCGCAACCAGCTCGTCGACGCGGGCATGCACGCTGTCTGTCACCGGACCGTGCGCCGGTAGCAGCCGCGCGTCCGGCCGGCCGCGCACGACCGCCAGCGACGACAGGAAGTCGCCGAGCGGGTTGGGCGACAGCACCGGCTCGAAGCCGATCGACGGTGTGATCGTCGGCAGCACGTGGTCGCCGGCGAAGAGCAGCGAGCTGCTCGTGTCGTGGAAGACCATGTGCCCTTGGGTATGCCCGGGCGTGTGCACGGCCTCGAGCGTGTGCTCGCCGGCCGCGATCTGCTCGCCGCCCTGCAGCCAGATGTCCGGCAGCTCCCAGCCGGCCTTCACCGGGTCGTGGTCCGGGCCGAGCGCTGCCATCAGCTTGTCGACGAGCTCGCCGGCACCGAGCAGTCGCAGGCGCTGCAGCTGCTCCTTCAACGGTGCTCGCGCCGGTGTCATGACGATGTCGAGCGAACCCCTGTCGCCAGCGCCGAGGCTGACGCTGGTGCCGAACTCGCGGCGCACGTAGATCGCCTGCGTGTAGTGGTCGCGGTGCACGTGCGTGACGAGGAACCGCTGCACGTCCGCGAGGCTGCGTCCGAGCGCGGCGAGTGCGGTGTCCAGAGCCTCACGCGCCGCGCGAATCGCCCAGCCGGAGTCGACGAGGACGAGCCCGTCCTGCGTAGAGATGGCATAGACGTTGACGGCGCGCAGCCCGTCGTTGGGCAGCGGAAGCGGCAGCCGATGCACGCCCGGGCTGACCTCGTAGGCGCCGGGCGCGGTCCAGTCGCCGGCCGGGCCGGGGTCAGGGGTGACGTCCACGGAGCCAAGTGTGGAGCAAGCCCGGTTCAGTCCTGCCGATACCACCCGACGACGCTCGCCGCGGCGTCGTTGACCAAGTCGCCCAGTGCCAGGTTGACGTCGATGTCGTGGAAGCCCCACAGCGCGCCCAGCCGCTCGTTCAGCAGCGACGCGGCCTTCCGCCCGGCCGCTGTCGGGCTCACCTGCAGCCAGCTCGCGCCGCCGCCGGTGCGGCACTGCGCGGTCGCATGACCGGGGTACGACGTCCACGGCGTGCTCGCGCCGCTCTGCGCCATCGAGCTCGGAAAGTAAGGGAGCAGGGGTTCGGTTGCTCGGCTGCCCGGCTTGACCGGGTTGACGCACGCGACCTGCAACCCTTTCGTTCTGACGTTGCCGCTGAGCAGGCTCACGCCGCTGCCGGGCCGGCCGAAGAAAGCGCCGGCCGGCGGCTGCTTTGGAAAGGTCGAGTAGGCGATGACGCAGCCGGGCTGGCCTGGCCGCGTGCAGAGCGGGATGTGGTGGAAGTCGCCGTCGATCGCTTTGCCCGTGGCGACCGTGAGGTTGCCGCCGAGCAGGAACGCAACCGCGATCTGGCGACGGACGGCCGGGTCGTTGTCGATGTCGTTGCGCAACAGCCGGATCAACATCGACGCGCCCTGCGAATGACCGATGAGGATGATCGGCCGGTGCGGGTCGTGCGCCGCGAGGAAGCTGCGCCATCCGGAGCGGAGGCTGTCGTAGGCGATCTGGTGCGCCTTGCTGTCGGGTGCACCGTCGGTGAGGTTGAAGAGGTCGCCGAGGGTGCGCTGTCGATACATCGGCGACCAGACGTCGCACACGGTCGAGAAGCGCGCTGCCTGCACGAGTGCGACCTGCTTCTCCGCGCCCTGGATCTGCAGGTCGGCGTTGGCGCCCGACTCGCCACTGACGGTCGGATAGGCGTAGAAGCAGTCGGCCCGGTTGCCGCCGCCCGGACGCGACGTCGTGCCCGAGTCGGACGTCGTACGACGTCCTGATGCGTCGACCACTGTGGTGCTGAGGTCGCTGACGCACGGGTCGGGTTGGTGGCCCGGGCGGCAGAGCCAGACCGTGTGCTTGTCAGAGACGGCCGGCGTCGATGCTGCCGGCGTCGTTGCGGTCGTGAATGTCGTGGGTGTGGGGGAGGGCGAGCCGGGCGAGGCTGTCTTGGCAGCTTGCCCCGAACAGGCAGCGAGACCGATCGCGGCGAGGGCAGCGATCAGGGCACGGCGCACCACCTGACGTTACGCCGCGACGTCACTGCAGATAGCCCTCGACCTCGTTCACCGGTCGCGGCTGCGCGTCATCGGCGTCGCCGCCGAACTCTCGTCGGGCCTGCCGTTGCCGAAGCAGGTCCCAGCACTGGTCCAGCTGCTCCTCGAGATGTCGGCGTCGCTCGGCCGAGTCGCCGCCGGCCAGCGAGTGCTCCTCGTCCACCAAGGCCTTGATCCGGCTGTAGATGTCCTCGTCGCTCGTCATGAGGTCAGCCTGCGCCTCGCACCTGCCGCTGTCCATCTGTCGATCTCGAAAGCGGCTCAGCGGTCGTCCAGGCGCGGCGTCACCATGCGGATCTCGGTCGGCCGGCCCGGCGCACCGCCAACCGCGGACTGGTACTCCGGCACGCCGACGCAGGTGAACAGCAGGCCCTGGAGCGGTTCGTCGAGCAGCGCGGGAATCTCGCTGTCGAGAATCGTCATGCCGGATGCGCTCGCGCCCAACGCGTAGGCAGCGAGATGCAGCCGCCCTTCGACGACGCCGGCCGCGAGGTGAGCCTCCCGCCACTCGCGGTCGTCGAGTGCGCCGACGTCCGTCGCGGCGATGACGACGAACGCGGCGTCGCCGGCCAGGCCCTGGTCGAGAGCAACGCGATAGAGCTCCTTGCGCAGCTCGCCGGGGACCGCAGGCGCGGACAGGTCCGGCCAGCGGTAGATACCCGGCTCGAGGTCGCCGACGTCATGGACGGCGACGCGATGCGGCAGGTCGATGCCCCGCATCGCGAGCTGCATCGACGTGCGCAGCACCGCGTCAGGGAGGCCGCGGGTCGGGTCCATCAGGCGTTGCGTTCCCCGGCTCAGCACGACCGTCTCGACAGAAGTGGTGACGTCTGCGTCCGCCTTGACCGGATCGCCCGCCGGCCATGGCGAGCCGAGTGAGTCGATGTTCCCCGCACGTTGCGCCTCGGTGACGAGCGGGAACTCGACCGGATCACGATCGATCGCGCCGGACGCAGTTTCGCCCGCCGGCACCAGAGACGGTCTTCCTTCTCCGAGCGTGACGACAGCGACCGGCCACTCATGCACGCCGTCCGCGCCGACGAGCGAGGTCACCTGCGCATCAGGGAAGCGCGAGTAGAGCTGCGGGGTGAGACCGCCGGACGTTGCGACGGCGAGCAGCTGCGCGAGCATCGTGCCCGCGTCCCAGTAGATGTGCCGGAAGCCGCGTTCGCGATAACGCCAACCCGTTCGCCAGGGGACGCCGGTCACCACTACGGTCGCCGCATCACCCGACGGCGGCGGCCCGACGGTGACGAGCGCATGTTCGAACGGGTCGTACCAGTGCACCCCGGCAGGTGCCGAGAGCCCGTCAGGAATGGCGACGTACAGCTCGAGCGGGAAGCGGCCGCCGGCCGATCCCGCTGCGCGGAACAGCCAGGTTGCGTAGGGCCGTTCGGCAGTTCGCGTCACCCCCGCCGACAGGTGCAGCACGCGCGCGAGCTGCGACAGATCGACGTCCTGCGGCGCGACATCGGCGACGCCGCCCATGACCTGCAACGCAGGTGCCGTGGTCGGCGGCAGGTCGCGCGGCAGGGCGACGGTGGGGAGCGGCTGCGAGTAGCGCTTGTAGAACCACGGCAGCTTCTCGATGACGTTGGTCTCGAGGTCCTGCAGCAGCCTCGGGTCGTCGAGCGGCTTGTCCCATTCGAGACCCGGCTCGTACGACGTCAAGCGGTGGTACGTCTGGGTCGCGGTCTCCACGCCACGACTCTGCCGCATCCGCGGCGGTGCGAGCTCAGCCGGTCAGCTTGCGAATCCACGCGTCGTCGACATCGCCGGCCTCGGCGATCAGGATGCCGGCCGAGTCGGGCCCGTCTGCAGCAGCGAGATCGGCAAGCAGGCTGATGGGGACACCGGCGCGGAGCGACAGCATGACGTCTGACACGGAAAGTCTCCGAAGGCAGGAAGCAGGTTAGTGGTGGCCGCCCCGGTCGGCTGTGGGCGGCCGGGACGGCTCGACATTTGTTGTCCCCGGCGGCCGATTCCGTGCAACGGGGCCATTCGGGTGATCTGGCGGTCCGGCCTCGCGCAGGCCGGAGCTAAGTTGGAAGGACATGTTCGCGGATCGGATGAACCAGAAGGTCAGCGTCGCCGCGATCTACGTGCTCGTGATGTTCATGTCCATCATGGACGTGACGATCGTCAACGTTGCGCTGCCGAGACTGGGTCGGGAGTTCGGCGTGCCCGCAGCGCATGTCAACACGGTCGTGGTCGGCTATCTCGTCAGCCTCGCGATCTTCATTCCGGTCTCGGGCTGGCTCGGCGACCGCTATGGCACCAAGCGCGTGCTCCTCGGGGCGCTCGTCGTCTTCACGGCGGCGTCGGCGCTGTGCGGCGCCGCGCAGAGTCTCACGCAGCTGGTGCTGTTCCGCGTGCTGCAGGGGGTCGGCGGCGGCATGCTCGCGCCGGTCGGGCTGGCGATGTTGTTCCGCACGTTCCCCCCCGCCGAGCGGGTGCGCGCGTCGCGAATTCTCATCGTGCCGACTGCGTTGGCGCCCGCGATCGGCCCTGTCCTCGGCGGGCTCCTGGTGACCGACATCTCCTGGCGCTGGGTGTTCTACGTCAACCTGCCGCTCGGCGTGCTCGGCGTGGTGTTCGGCGCGCTGTTCGTCCGGGAGCAGCGGCATGAGCAGCCTGGGCGGTTCGACCTGCCGGGCTTCTTGCTGTCCGGTGTCGGTTTCGGTTCGCTGATGTACGGCGCCTCCGAAGGGCCGGCCAAGGGATGGACGTCTGCGCAGATCCTGACCAGTCTGGCGATCGGCGTCGTACTGCTTGCGGTCCTGGTGCGGGTGGAGACGCGGACGCAGGATCCGATGATCGACTTGCGGCTGCTGGGCAACCGCCTGTTCCGCAGCTGCAGCCTGACGATGGTGCTGAGCATCGCCGCGTTCCTCGGCAGTCTGTTCCTCGTCGCGCTCTTCTACCAGGACGGGTTCGGGGTGTCGGCGCTGCAGTCGGGCCTGTCGACGTTCCCGGAGGCGATCGGCATCATGGTCGGCGCGCAGATCGCCGGCCGGATCTATCCGCATCTCGGGCCACGGCGGCTGATGGCCGGCGGCTTGCTCGGGGTCGCGGCGACGCTGGTGCTGATCGCGACGGTGCCGTTCTCGTCGAGCTTGTGGGAGATGCGTGCGCTGATGTTCGTCATCGGGCTGTGCCAGGCGCATGTGTTCGTGCCGGCGCAAGCCGCGGCGTTCGCGACAGTGACACCGGCCGCGACGGGGCGCGCCTCGACGATGTTCAACGCCGGTCGCCAGCTCGGAGGTGCGGTGGGCGTCGCCGTGTTGAGCACGGTGATCTCGGCGATCGGCGTCGTACATCACGTGGACGGGCACCTGCAGCCGAACGCCGGCGCGTATCACGCAGCATTTCTCGTCGCCGCGGCGATCGCTGTGAGCGCGATCGCGATCGTGCTGCGCATCGTCGACGCCGACGCGGCGCCGACGATGAAGCCGAAAGCGCGTTCTGAAGCTGTGGCGCATCCGGCGACGCCGGCGGAAGCGGGGGTGGCGTGATGCGGTCGGCTGCTCCGCGGGTGGCCGCGCTCGGCGTTGTCGCAGCGTGCATGTGCTTTGGTCTCGTTGCCTGTGGCCCGCCTGACGCAGCGCCGGTGGCGAAGGCGTATCTCGCCATGTGGAGCCGTGGTGATCTGCGAGCAGCGGGCTCCAACACCGACTCACCGGCCGCGGCAACGGCGGCGTTGACCGCTCTCAAGAGCGACCTGCACGTGACGTCTGTGCAGGCGACGGTCGGCAAGGTCACGACGAAGAGCGACCGCTCGGCAAGCGCGACGTTCACCGCGCGGATCGGGATCCGCGCGCTGGCGACGTGGACCTACACGGGTCGGCTCCAGCTGGTCCGCCCGAAGGACGAGTGGCTGGTCCACTGGGCGGTCACCGACATGCATCCCGCGCTGACGCCGGGGACGCATCTGGCCGACATCCGCTCGCTGCCCCCGCGATCAGCGTTGCTCGACCGACATGGCAAGCCGCTGTTCGCGGAACGTCAAGTCGTGCACATCGGCATCGAGCCCGCGCGGATGGCAGGCCATCCGGCCACGATCGACGCCGTTGCGCGGGCGGTTGGTGTGCATGACGTCGCGGGGCTGCGCAAGGCGGTCCACGACGCCGGTCCGCACGACTTCGTTCCGGTGATCACGTTGCGACGGTCGGCGTACGAGTCGATCAAGTCGCGGATCTACTCGCTGCCGGGGACGGTCTTCCACGCAGACACGGCATTGCTGCCGCCCGCGACCGGGTTCGGCCAGGCGCTGCTCGGCACGGTCGGCACTGCGACAGCAGATGTGCTCAAGGCCGCTGGGACGTCGTACCGCGAAGGCGACGTGCTCGGACTGTCCGGCTTGCAGGCGCATTTCCAGAAGCGGCTCGCGGGCACCGCCGGTGGTCGTGTCGTCGTCGAGGACACGATCGGGACGGCCAAGCAGACGCTCGCAACGTTTGCGCCGAAGCCAGGCAGCGATGTCGCGACGACAATCGACCAGAAGATGCAGCTGGCCGCCGAAGCTGCGCTCGGCGACGAGCAGCAACCGGCTGCGTTGGTTGCAGTGCGCGCATCCGATGGCGCGGTGCTGGCGGTCGCGAACACGCCGGACGCGACGTCGTACGACCGTGCGCTCGAGGGGCACTACCCGCCCGGGTCGACGTTCAAGGTGGTGACGAGCTACGCGTTGCTCGGCAAGGGCATGACGCCGTCGACGCAGGTCGCGTGCCCGCCGACCATCACCGTCGGCGGCCGCACGTTCCGCAACTTCGAGGGAGAGGCCGCGGCGTCACCGCCGTTCGCGACCGACTTCGCGATCTCGTGCAACACCGCGTTCATCGGGGCGTCCCGTCGGTTGTCGAAGACCGACCTGCCGACGGCGGCGCGAGCGCTCGGCGTCGACGCGTCGTGGTCGCTGCCACTGCCGGCGTACAGCGGCTCGGTGCCGCCGGCGTCGGATGACGTCGAGTTGGCCGCCGACGCGATCGGGCAGGGCGCGGTCTCGGTGTCGCCGCTGACGATGGCGATGGTCGCGGCAGCGGTCGACTCGGGGACGCTGCAGTCACCGACGTTGGTCACCGACCCGAAGCAGTCAGGCCCGGCCGGCGCCGGCGGGCGGCTGGACGCGAGCCGGGTGGCGACCTTGCGGTCGTTGATGTTGAAGGTCGTGCAGTCGGGTACGGCGGCCAACGCCGGCTTGCCTGCGGGCACGCACGGCAAGACCGGAACCGCGGAGTTCGGCACCGGCCCGCACCCCAAGACGCACGCATGGTTCATCGGCTGGCGCGGAGATGTTGCGTTCGCAGTCCTGGTCGAAGGCGGCGGAGTCGGCGGCGCCGTCGCCGCCCCCATCGCCGCCAAGTTCCTCCACAACCTCTAACGGTTGAGTGTGACGTAATGCACCCAAAACGCGCGAAATTAGGTGCATTACGTCGCACTCAACGAGGGGTGCCGGACTTCGTCGTGGGCCGCTAGGCGCGGCGGCTTTCGTATTCCTGCGCGACCTCGACCAGTCGCTCCGCGCTCGGCATCAGGAACAAGCCGCTCGCCTCGGCGGTGACCACGCCATTGGCGACGATCTCGCCGCTGGAACGGACCCGGCGGCCGTCGATGCTGTCCGTCCGAGCGCGCACGGTGAGTGGGACGTCGTACGGCGTCGGTCGCCGGTAACGGACGGTCAGCTCAGCGGTGAAGCCGCCGACTCCCGCTGCTGCGTTGGCGTGACCGAGCAGCTGGTCGAGCAAGGTCGCGACCCAACCGCCGTGTACGACCGCCGGTGGACCCTCGTGGATTGGCCGCATGACCGCTTCGCCGACGACCGAACCGTCGTCGAGAGTCCGGACAGTCATCGGCGGCGCGATCGGATTTGCTGCGCCGATGACCGGGCTGTAGGGGCGGTCGCCGCGGCGCATGCTCTCCGGATCCGGCCACGGCATGGTGTCGCGCGACTCCGCGGACAGCCGCGCGGTGAGCGCGTCGATGTCCGCCGCGACCGCCCGGCGCTGTTCGTCATCGAGTGTCGTGAGCACCGTTGCCTGCATCAGCCGGCGGACAGCATCGGCGAGCTCGACGGCCGCGTCAGCAGGCACCGGCTTCAGCGCCCTTCGTAGTTGGGCTCGCGCTTCTCCTTGAACGCGCGCGTGCCTTCCTTGGCGTCTGCCGTGCCGAAGATCGGCAGCCCGATCTCGAGCTCGATCTTCAACGCCTCCTCCTCCGGCAGGCCCTCCGTCGCTTGCACCGAGCGTTTGATGGCGCGCACCGCGAGTGGACCGTTGCGCGCGATCTTCTCGCCGATCTGCAGCGCGGTGTCGAGCGCCTTGCCGTCGTCGACCACCCGGCCGATCAGCCCGATCCGCCCCGCTTCGGCCGCGCTGATCGTGTCGCCGGTGAGGAGCAGTTCCATCGCCTTCGTGTAGCCGATCTGGCGGCGCAGCCGCACCGTCGAGCCGCCGAGGGGAAACAGCGCACGCGTCACCTCGACGACACCGAAGACCGCGCTCTCGCCGGCGACGCGGATGTCGGTGGCCTGCAGGATCTCGGTGCCGCCCGCGACGGCATAACCCTCGACCGCTGCGATGAGCGGTTTGGTCAGCTGGTGGTGACGCAGCAGCGCCTTCCACGCGAGGCCGGCGTCCGAGCGCATGCGCTGTGCGGCGTCGGAGGTGTTCTGCGCATCGTTCATCGCCTTGAGGTCAGCGCCCGCGCAGAAGACGCCGCCGGCACCGGTCAGCACCGCGCAGCGAATCTCGTCGTCGCTGTCGATGCGGTCCCATGCGTCGGCGAGGCCGACGAGCATCTCGGGGGAGAGCGCGTTCTTCGCTTCGGGCCGGTTCATCGTCAGAACGAGGACATGACCGACCAGCTCGGTCTCCAGATGAGCCACGAGAGCTACAGCCTTTCGAGAATGGTGCCGGTGGCGAGCGCCCCGCCCGCACACATGGAGACGAGGGCCGTCGTACCGCCTGTTCGCTCGAGCTCGTGCAACGCAGTGGTGATGAGCCGCGAACCCGTGGAGCCGACCGGGTGGCCGAGCGCGATCGCGCCGCCGTTGACGTTGACCCGGTCGAAGTCGACCTTGTGCTGTCGGCCCCAGTTGACGACGACCGACGCGAACGCTTCGTTGACCTCGAACAGGTCGACGTCGGCGATCGACATACGAGCTCGGTCGAGCACTCGCGTGGTCGCCGCGACCGGGCCGTTGAGGTGGTAATAGGGCTCGTCGCCGACGAGTGCCTGCGCGACGATCCGCGCGCGCGGCTTCGCGCCAAGCGCCGCCGCCTTCTCGCGCGACATCAGCAACACCGCAGCCGCACCATCGGAGATCTGGGACGACGTACCGGCCGTGTGGAAGCCACCCTCGAGCACCGGCTTCAACGTCGCGAGCTTCTCCAGCGACGTCTCGCGCAGGCCCTGGTCGCGGTCGACGCGCTTCGTCTCGCCGGTCGGCTGCCCGTCCTCACCGAGCACCGGCGCATCGATCGGCGCGATCTGCGAGTCGAACCGGCCCTCGGCCCACGCGGTCGCTGCCTTCTGCTGCGACAGCAGGCCGAACTCGTCGAGGTCCTCGCGACTGATGTCGAAGTCCTTGGCGATCCGGTCGGCGCCGGTGAACTGGTCGGGCAGGTCGAGATCCCAGCCGTCAGGGCGCGGAACGCCCGGCCCGCCGAAGACCGCGGCGCCGAGGCCTACGCGCGACATCATCTCGACGCCACAGGCGACGCCGACGTCGATCGCGCCGGCCGCGATCAGCCCGGAGATGAAGTGGTTGGCTTGCTGCGCTGAGCCGCACTGGCAGTCGATCGTCGTGACCCCCGCGGTCTGGGGGAGTCCTGCGTGCAGCCATGCGTAGCGCGAGATGTTGCTCGCCTGCTCGCCGCCCTGCGTGACGCAGCCGCCGACCACCTGCTCGACCTCAGCCGGATCGAGGCCGGCCCGCTCGATCACGGCCCGCTGGACGTGCCCGAGGGCGACCGCGGGATGGACCCCCGCGAGCCAGCCGTTGCGCTTGCCGATCGGCGTCCGAACGGCCTCGACGATCACGGTCTCGCGTGCTGAGTCGCCCATGGGACGAAGTAGAACACATTCTAATTTTGGCCGCTACAACTGTTGACGCCCCGTCAGATCGGGGTCAGATTAGAACACGTTCTCATCCCGCATCGAGGGGCTTTCGGCTGTGACCGATCTGCAGATCGACGTCTACAACATGGACCAGTACGCCGCCGGCGGCGTGCCTCATGACCAGCTGAAGCGCTTGCGCAACGAGGCGCCGGTCTTCCGCCACGATGACCCGCAGCTGCCCGAGGGCTACTGGGCGATCACCAAGCACGCCGACGTCATCTACGTCTCCCGCAACCCGGAGCTGTTCTCCTCCTGGGAGAAGACGGCGATGCTCGACGAGTACGCCCAGGAGCAGATCGACCAGCAGCGGATGTTCATGCTCAACCAGGACCCGCCGGAGCACACCCGCACCCGCCAGCTGGTCAACCGCGGGTTCACGCCGCGGATGATCGCGCGGCTCGAGGAGCGGATCCAGCAGAACTGCGACGACATCGTCGAGCAGGCGCTGGCCAAGGGCGAGGGCGACTTCGTCACGCTGTGCGCGGCCGAGCTTCCGCTCATCGTCATCGCCGAGCTCATGGGCGTGCCGATCCAGGACCGGCACAAGGTCTTCGACTGGTCCAACCGCATGGTCGGCGGCAACGACCCGGAGTACGGCGTCACTGAAGAGCAACGGTTCAGCGCGGCGCAGGAGATGTGGGCCTACGCCAACGAGCTGGCCAAGCAGAAGCGCGAGCAGCTCAAGGACGACATCGTCTCGAAGCTGATCAGCCCCGACGACGAGGGCAACGTGCTGAGTGAGCTCGAGTTCGACCTGTTCTTCATGCTGCTCGCGGTCGCCGGCAACGAGACGACGCGCAACGCGATCTCGGGCGGCATGTACGCGCTGACCCAGCACCCCGACCAGTGGGACCGGCTCAAGGCTGACCCCGCGCTGCTGCCGACTGCTGCCGACGAGATCGTGCGCTGGGTGTCGCCGGTCAACCTGTTCCGTCGCACGCCGACGCAGGACGTCGAGATCGGCGGTCAGCCGATCAAGAAGGGCGAGAAGGTCGTCATCTACTACTCGTCCGCCAACCGTGACGAGAGCGTCTTCGACAACCCGGACGTGTTCGACATCGGGCGCGAGCCCAACCCGCACGTCGGGTTCGGCGGCGGCGGGCCGCACTTCTGTCTCGGCCGGCACCTCGCGAAGCTCGAGATCGAGTGCCTGTTCCGGTCGCTCATCACGCAGTGCGAGCGGGTCGAGCTGGTGGCCGAGCCGCGCCGGCTCCGCTCCAACTTCATCAACGGCATCAAGGAGATGCAGGTGCGTTTCGTTCCGGCCGCGTCATGACCGAAGTCCTGGTCGCGAACCACCCGATCGAATACACGTATACGCGGTCCACCGGTCCGGTCATCGGTGCGTTCATGACCGCACTGCGTGACGGGCGCATCGTCGGCGTACGGGCTGCCGACGGTCGGGTGCTCGTGCCGCCCGCGGAGTACGACCCGGTGACGAGCGCGGACCTGTCCGAGATCGTCGAGGTCGCCGACGAGGGCGTCGTGACGACCTGGGCGTGGAACGACAGCCCGCGCAAGGGGCAGCCGCTCGACCGGCCGTTCGCATGGGCGCTGGTGCAGCTCGACGGTGCCGACACCGGCCTGCTGGCCGCGGTCGACGCCGGCGACGAGAGCGCGATGTCGACCGGGATGCGGGTCAAGGCTCGCTGGGCGGACAGCCGCGTCGGCTCCGTCCGCGACATCGTGTGTTTCGAGGCCTTGTCGTGACGGAGACCGCTGAAGCGCCGGGCGACGTGACGATCGTCGAGACGCCGATCAACCTCGACTTCTCCTATACGCCGGGTGTCGCGTCGTCGCGTTTCCTGCGGTCGATCGAGCAGGGCCGGATCATGGGCCAGCGCTGCCCGAAGTGCGGCAAGGTCTACATGCCGCCGCGCGGTGCCTGCTCGATGTGCGGTGTCGCGACTGACGAAGAGGTGACGCTGTCCGGCAAGGGAACGGTCTGCACGTTCTGCGTCACCCGCATCCCGAGCCCGGGCCTGGAGGCGCCGTACGTCAGTGCGTGGATCCGACTCGACGGCGCCGACATCACGTCGATGTTCCTCATCCAGGAGTGCGACCCCGACGAGGTGCGGCTCGGCATGCGGGTCGAGGCGGTGTGGGTCGACGAGGCAGACCGGCAGCCCAACCTCGGCAACATCAAGTACTTCCGCCCGACCGGTGAGCCCGACGCCGACTACGACACCTACAAGGACTACGTATGAGGCGCCGGCCAGTGGCGATCGTGTCGTCGGCGTCGTTCGAGACACCGAGCGAGCCGGCGCGCAACGAAGTCGAGATGCTGCTCCCGGTCATCCAGGAGGCGCTCGGCAAGGTCGGGCTGACCCAGCAGGACATCGGCTTCACCGTGTCGGGTTCGAGCGACTATCTCCAGGGTTTTCCGTTCGCGTTCGTCGGTGCGCTCGATGCGGTCGGCGCGTGGCCGCCGATCCGTGAATCGCATGTCGAGATGGACGGCGCATTCGCGCTCTACGAAGCCGTCAACGTGCTGCAGGAGGACGGCATCGACACGGCGCTCGTCTATGCGTTCGCGCGGCCGTCGCGCGGGGAGGTCGACCGCACGCTCGCGCTGCAGCTCGACCCGTACTACGTCGCGCCGCTGTGGCCCGACGCCCGCGGCCTGGCCGCCTTGCAGGCGCAGGCGATGAAGGACAGCGGCCGGTTCGGCGACGTCCCCGAGGTCCCGCCGACCTACGTCGCGGACGGCTGCGTCGCCGTGGTGCTCGCGGTCGGTGACAAGGCGCGCGAGCTGACCGACACCCCGGTGTGGATCCGTGGCATCGACCACCGGATCGAGCCTCCGGCGCTCGGTGTGCGTGATCTCACCACGTCGCCGTCGACGAAGACCGCGGCGTCGACGGCCGGCGCGCAGGATGTCGACGCAGCCTGGTTGCACGTGCCGTATCCGCACCAGGAGCTGGTGCTGCGCGACGCGCTCGGCCTCAACGGTCAACCTGTCGACAGCGCCGCGGGACCGGTGATGGTCGGCGGACTCGAGCGGTTGGCCGCAGCAGCAGCCGGCATCTCGGCCGGCAAAGCGAAACGTGCCGTTGCGCACGCCACCAGCGGGCCCTGTCTGCAGCAGAACCTCGTCGCTCTCCTCGAAGGAGCCTCCTCGTGAGCGCGCGCGTTGCGGTCGTCGGTGTCGGCCAGACGAAGTACGCCGCCAAGCGGCAGGACGTGTCGATGGCAGGGCTTGTCCGCGAGGCCGCGAAGCGCGCGCTCGACGACGCCGGCATGTCGTGGTCGGACATCGACGCGGTCGTCATCGGCAAGGCGCCGGACATGTTCGAAGGCGTGATGATGCCGGAGCTCTACCTCGCCGACGCTCTCGGCGCGACCGGCAAGCCGATGATCCGCGTGCACACCGCAGGCAGTGTCGGCGGTTCGACCGGCGTCATGGCCTCGCACCTCGTCAGCAGCGGCACGCACAAGCGCGTGCTCGTCGTCTGCTTCCAGAAGCAGAGCGAGTCCAACGCGACCTGGGCGCTGTCGATCCGGCTGCCGTTCACTGGTGGCTCGGTCACCGGGGCAGGTGGCTACTTCGCGCCGGTCATTCGTGCGTACATGCGGCGGGCCAACGCGCCGGACCACATCGGCATCAAGGTCGCGGTGAAGGACCGGCTCAACGCGCTGCGCAACCCCTATGCGCACCTGCAGCTGCCGGACATCAGCGAAGAGAAGGTGCGCGAGTCCCCGATGCTGTGGGACCCGATCCGCTACCTCGAGACCTGCCCGTCGAGCGACGGTGCGTGCGCGGTCGTGCTCGCCGACGAGGACACCGCCCAGGGCACCCCCAACCCACCGGCCTGGATCCACGGAACTGCGGTGCGCAGCGAGCCGACGATGGGCGCCGGCCGTGACGTGGTCAACCCGCACGCAGGCCGCGACTGCGCCAAGGACGTCTACGCGCAGGCGGGCATCACCGACCCCCGCCGCGACCTCGACTGCGCCGAGATCTACGTGCCGTTCTCCTGGTACGAGCCGATGTGGATGGAGAACCTCGGCTTCGCCGACGAGGGCACCGGCTGGAAGATGGTCGACGACGGATCGACGGCGTTCGAGGGTGACATCCCGATCAACCCCTCCGGTGGCGTGCTGTCGTCCAACCCGATTGGCGCGTCGGGCATGTGCCGGTTCGCCGAGGCGGCGCTGCAGGTGCGCGGCATGGCCGGAGAGCACCAGGTCGACGGAGCGCGCAAGGCGCTCGGCCACGCCTACGGCGGTGGCGCGCAGTTCTTCGCAATGTGGATCGTCGGATCAGAGAGGCCCTAGCAATGGGAAAGCTCGACGGAAAGGTCGCTCTGGTCAGCGGCGGCGCTCGAGGCATGGGTGCGGCAGAGGTGCGACGCCTGCATGCCGACGGAGCCAGTGTCGTCGCTGGCGACGTACTCGATGACGAGGGCAAGGCGCTCGCCGACGAGCTCGGTGACAGGGTGCGGTTCGTGCACCTCGACGTCACGTCCGAGGAGTCGTGGCAGCAGGCGGTCGAGCAGACCGAGCGCGAGTTCGGCAAGCTCGACGTGCTGGTCAACAACGCCGGCATCCTGCGGTTCAACGCGATCGTCGACACGCCGGTCGAGGAGCTGCGGCAGGTGCTTGACGTCAACCTGATCGGCGTCTTCGTCGGGATGAAGACGGCGATCCCGGCGATGCGTCGCGCCGGTGGTGGCTCGATCGTCAACATCTCATCGATCGAGGGCCTGGTCGGCACCGGCTTCTGCGGCAGCTACACCGCGAGCAAGTTCGCGGTGCGCGGCATCACGAAGGTCGCGGCGATCGAGTACGGCCAGGACGGCATCCGGGTCAACTCCGTGCACCCGGGCGGCATCGACACCCCGATGACGCGCGCGGTGATGGACGAGGAGGGGAAGAAGTACGTCGGCAAGCACGTCCCCGGCCTCAAGCGGATGGGCGAGGCCGAGGAGATCGCCAACGTCGTTGCGTTCCTCGCCAGCGACGACGCGTCGTACTGCACCGGAGCCGAGTTCGTCGTCGACGGCGGCGTGACCGCGTCGTCCGGGTTCTAGGGCGGCGTACGAGATGCGGATCGCCTACACCGACGACCAGCTCGCGTTGCGCGACGAGCTGCGCACCTACTTCGCCGAGCTCGTCACGCCCGAGGTCGCGGCCGAGATGGCGCAGGGCGAGATGGGCGGCAAGAAGTGCCTCGAGGCCGTCGCCCAGATGGGCAAGGACGGCTGGCTCGGCGTCGGCTGGCCGAAGGAGTACGGCGGCCGCGGCTTCGGGCCGATGGAGCAGTTCGTCTTCTACGACGAGGCGCAGCGGGCGGGTGCGCCGGTGCCGTTCCTCACCATCAACACCGTCGGGCCGGCGCTGATGCAGTTCGCGTCGGACGAGGTGAAGAACGACATCCTGCCGCGCATCCTGCAGGGGCAATGCTTCTTCTCGATCGGCTACTCCGAGCCGCAGGCTGGCACCGACCTTGCGGGTCTGAAGACGCGCGCGGTGCGCGACGGTGACGAGTGGGTCATCAACGGCCAGAAGATCTACACGAGCCTGACCGACCACGCCGACTACATCTGGCTCGCCTGCCGCACCAATCCCGACGCGGGCAAGCACAAAGGCATCAGCATCATCCTCGTCCCGACGACGTCCGAGGGCTTCTCCTATACGCCGATCCGCACGATCGGCGACGCGACCACCTACGCGACCTACTACCAGGACGTGCGCGTCCCCGTCGCCAACACGGTCGGCGAGATCGACGGCGGCTGGACAGTCATCACGACGCAGCTGAACTACGAACGAATCTCGCTCGCGTCGCCGGCGATTCTGGAGCGCAACTACCTCGAGACGCGGCGGTGGGCGCAGGAGACCAAGCTGCCGGACGGTCGTCGCGTCATCGACCAGGAGTGGGTGCAGATCCACCTGGCAAAGGTGCACGCACGGCTCGAAGCGCTGCGGCTGCTCAACTGGAAGAACATCTGGCAGGACAGCGTCGGCAAGGTCAGCATCGCCGACTCGTCCGGCGTGAAGGTCTACGGCACGACGACCTACTGCGAGTGTTACGGGCTTCTGCTGGAGGTGCTCGGCGCGGCCGGCATCCTCAAGCGGACGTCGCCCGGGTCGGTGCTCGCCGGCCGGGTCGAGCGGGCCTATCGCGGCACGCTGATCCTCACGTTCGGTGGCGGCACCAACGAGATCCAGCGCGACCTGATCGCCATCTTCGGCCTCAACATGCCCCGGTCGCTGAGGTAGGAGACGACATGGACTTCGCACTGACCGACGACCAGAAGTCGCTGCGCGACCTGGCCCGGGAGATCTTGCGCGACACAGCGACCAACGAGCACTTGCAAGGGCTCGAGCAGCAGGGCTGGTCGGTGTTCGACCGGCCGCTGTGGCAGAAGCTCGCCGACGCCGGCATCACCGGCATCGCCGTGCCGGAGGAACAGGGCGGCGGCGGCCTCGGATTTCTCGAGCTGTCGCTGGTCTTCGAGGAGGTCGGAAGGACCGTCGCTCCGGTTCCTGCCGTCTCCACACTGACGACCGCGTTCGTCCTGAGCAGCCACAAGGTCGCGACCGACCTGCTAGCCGGCGTCGCCGATGGCTCGACCATCCTCACCACCGCATTCGAGGGTGAAGTGCTCGCGAGCCGTGACGGTGACGACTACGTCCTGACCGGCGAGGCGCCGTTCATCCCGTACGGCGCCGAAGCCGACGCTGTCGTCGTACCCGCGTTGTTCGGCGAGGGGCCGGTTGTCGCCCTCGTGCGCAAGGGTGCCAGCGGCCTCACGGTGACTGAGCTCCAGACCACCAACCGCGAACCGCAAGCCCTCCTCGCGCTGGACGGCGTAAGAGTCGCTGCTGCCGACGTCGTGCACAACGCAGAGGATCTGCTCGCCGATCTTCGGCTGCACACGACGTCGGCTCTCTGTTCCGTCGCCGCCGGTGTCTGCCAGGCCGCGCTCGAAATGACGGCGAAGCACACGGCGACACGCGAGCAGTTCGGCAAGCCGATCGCGTCGTTCCAGGCGGTCGGGCAGCGTGCCGCCGATGCCTACATCGACACCGAGATGGTCCGGCTCACCGCGTTGCAGGCGGCATGGCGGCTGGCCGAAGGCTGGCCCGCCGCCGAGGAGGTCGCGGTCGCCAAGTTCTGGGCCGGCGACGGCGGCATACGCGCGCTGCACGCCTGTCAGCACCTGCACGGTGGTCTCGGCGTCGACCTCGACTACCCGCTGCATCGCTACTTCCTGTGGGGCAAGCAGATCGAGCACGAACTCGGGACACCGACGCGGCAACTGCTCGCCCTCGGGGCGCAGCTCGCGGCCACACCGGTCTGAAAGGACGCCGTGGACTTCAACCTCGCCGACATCTTCGAGTCCGTCGCCGACACGGTCCCGGACCGCGAGGCGCTGGTCTTCGGCGACCGCCGGCTGACCTACGCCGAGCTGGAGAAGCGAGCCAACCGGCTCGCGCACCACTTCCTCGACGTCGGTGTGAAGCCCGGCGACCACATCGGCCTGCAGCTCTACAACTGCACCGAGTACGTCGAGGCGATGATCGCCTGCTTCAAGGTGCGGGCAGTGCCGGTCAACGTCAACTACCGCTATGTCGAGGACGAGCTCGCCTATCTCTTCAACGACGCCGACCTCGTCGCCGTCCTCGTCGACACGGAGTTCACGGATCGCATCAACGGCGTGCGCGCTCGCACGCCGCAACTGCGTCACGTCATCACCGTCGGTGACGGTCCGCGACCGGACGGCGCGGTCGACTACGACGACGCGCTCGCCGCGAGCGACGACGGCAGGGGCTTCGACAAGCGATCACCCGACGACCTCTACGTCATCTATACCGGCGGCACCACCGGCATGCCCAAAGGCGTCATGTGGCGGCAAGAGGACCTGTTCTTCGCCGGCATGGGCGGCGCCGACCCGGTCGGCACCCCGGTCTCGACACCGGAAGAGGTCGCCGAGCGGCTCGCGACCAAGGGCGTCATCAACATGTTCCCGGTCGCGCCGCTGATGCACGGGGCAGCGCAGCTCGCCACCTGGATCGGCTTCCTGCAAGGCGCGAAGGTCATGCTGGTCCGCAAGTTCGAGCCGATCGACGTCATCGACACGGCGTCACGCGAGAAGGCGCACTCGATGTCGATCGTCGGTGACGCGATGGCGCGGCCGCTCGCCGAAGCGCTCGAAGGACCTCGCAACGGCGCCGACCTGTCGTCGCTGTTCGCGATCAGCTCGGCCGGCGCCATCCTGTCCGGGGCTGTTCGGGACAAGCTGCAGTCGCTGCTGCCCAACGTCATGCTTCTTGACAACTTCGGCGCGTCCGAGACCGGCTTCCAGGGGACGGCAGCGGCCGGGTCCAGTCCCGACAAGGGGCTTCGGTTCAGCGTCAACCAGCGCACTCTCGTGCTCAGCGACGACCTGAAGCCGATCGAGCCCGGCTCGGGTGTCGTCGGGCGGGTCGCGCAACGCGGTCACGTCCCGCTCGGCTATTACAAGGACGAGAAGAAGACCGCCGACAGCTTCGTCACCATCGATGGCGAGCGCTACGTCCTGCTCGGCGACATGGCCACTGTTGAAGCGGACGGATCCATCGCTGTGCTCGGCCGCGGCGCTGTCTGCATCAACACCGGCGGCGAGAAGGTCTATCCCGAGGAAGTCGAAGCCGTACTCAAGGCGCATCCCGCCGTGTACGACGCCGTCGTCGCCGGTGTGCCGGACGACCGCTTCGGACAGCGAGTCGCTGCCGTCGTACAGCTCCGGCCCGATGCGACCGCCGACGAGGCCGAGCTGATCGCACACGCCCGTGCGCACGTGGCCGGCTACAAGGCGCCGAAATCCGTCGTCCTCGTCACGGAGATTCGGCGCTCTCCGAGCGGAAAGGCTGACTACCCTTGGGCCGCGCAAGTGGCTCGCGACGGCGCCGCAGCGGCGACAACCACGGGGAGCTGACAATGTCCGGCGAGGCAGCGGCGGTGCGGTCGATTCCCGCGTCGCAGCTTGCCCGCCGCGAGCGCATTCTCGACGCCGCGATGGAGCTCGCCACCGAGGGCGGGTACGACGCCGTGCAGATGCGCGAGGTCGCGGAGCGCGCCGACGTCGCACTGGGCACGCTGTACCGCTACTTCCCGTCGAAGGTGCATCTGCTGGTCGCGGCGATGGGCCGGACGTTCCTGACGTTGCAGGAGAGCGTCCGTGTCGACGGGTCCGATGGCACGCCGCAGGAGCGCGTCTATCGCGTTGTCGCCGCCGTCACGCGTTACCTCGCCCGTCACCGGCGCCTGTCCGGCGCGATGATCCGCGCGTTGATGAGCGCCGACACCGAAGCAGCTCGCGAGGTCGAGGAAGTCGGCGAGATGCTCGTCGGCATCATCGCGGCGGCGACTCGCGATCCGCAGGCGACGCCGACGCCGGCCGAGAGCGAGCACGATGCTCTCGTCGCACACGTCATCGGCAAGGTCTGGCTGACCGACGTCGTGACGCTGCTGTCGGGACGGATGACGGTGTCGCAGGTGCTCGAGGACCTCGAGGCCACGATCGCCCTGGTGATGCCGGGCTGAGATCGGCGCTTCTACCTACAAACAACGGATAGCAACCGGCGCCCGACGCTCAGCGGGGTCGGATAAATGAGAACTGGGGACCGGTTGTAGGTAGAACGGCCGCATTTGGTCCGTACGCTCCACAGGGTGAGCCGACCGTGACAGAGAAATGAGGTCCTCGTGACCGCAACGCCGCCGGAGCCTCCCGCCGAGCCCAACTACGCCGCAGCGCCGGTGCCCGCTGCTCAGGCGATGGCGCAGCAGCTGCAGCCCGCAGGCGGTTTCGGAACGGGAGTCGCGGCGGCGATCGGCGCAGCGATCATCGGGGCCATTGGTTGGGCCGTCATCACGACGGTCAGCAACTACCGCATCGGATTCGTCGCAATCGGGTCGGCTTTCTCGTAGGCCTCGCGATCGAACGGTTCGGTGGCGGCGATGCGCGGCTGCCGGTGATCGGCGCCATCGTCGCGCTGGTCGGCTGTGTCCTCGGCGACATGCTGGCGGACGCTCATCTGGTCTCGCGCGACCTGCACATCCCGGTGTCGACGGTGCTCTCCCATCCGCATGCGCTGTGGGACGTCTACACGGCTGAGTTCCGCTTCCTCGACGCGGTGTTCTACGCGATCGCGGCGTACGAAGGCTTCCGGTTTGGAGCGCGTGGAGTGATGCGAGCTCGGGCGGCAAGGACTGCGCGCGACATCTCATCGCCCTGAGTCGGCGACAATGGACAAGTGAGCGACCAACCCGCAGGTGATGCGGTTGAGCCTGCGCCCGAGCCGGGCCTCCCCGCGACGCCCGGCGAGCCGCCCGGTTGGTATCCGCCACCCGTAGGTCCGCCGCAGCCGGTCCATCCCGCGCAACCCGAGACGCTCCGCGACCGGCTGCGCAAGCTGTTCGCGCCGGTCATCGCAGTAGGCGCCTTCCTGCTCAAGTTCGGCGCGATCCTCATCAAGTTCAAAGCGCTCACCGTCATCGGAACGATGGGTGTGTCGGTGGCGGCGTACACCCTCATCTGGGGGTGGAAGTTCGCTCTCGGCTTCGTGCTCCTCATCTTCGTCCACGAGATGGGCCATGCCGTGGTGTTGCGGCATCGAGGCATCAAGGCCGGCTGGCCGGTGTTCCTGCCCTTCCTCGGCGCGTTCATCTCGATGAAGTCGGCTCCGGCATCTGTCTATGAGGAAGCCGAGTCCGCGCTGGCCGGACCTCTTGCCGGTACGGCGGGGGCGTTCGTCGTCTGGTGGGCCGGCAACGCCATGAACTCCGACCTGCTCGTGAGCCTCGCGGCGACCGGCTTCCTGCTCAACCTGTTCAACCTCCTACCGGCGCTGCCGCTCGACGGCGGCCGCGTCGCCGGCGCTCTGCATCCCGGCATCTGGCTGTTGGGGCTCGTTGGCCTGCTGATCTTCGAGATCTACCGGCCGAGTCCCGTCATCCCGGTGATCCTGCTGCTCGGCGGCTTCGAGCTCTGGCGGCGTTGGCGCAACCGCAACTCGACCGCATCCCAGGTCTACTTCGCGCTCGAGCCGCGGCAACGCTGGCGAATCGGCGCGGCCTACCTCGGCCTCGTCATCGTGCTTCTCATCGCGATGCACGCGGCATACGTGCCACGCCCCCTCCCGGACTGACCGCGCGCCTGCCGGTCTCGGCCTATGTTGAGTGCGACGTAATCCACCTAAAAAGCGCGAGATTAGGTGCATAACGTCGCACTCAACACGCGGGCGAAGGGGGCCGGCCGCAGGCAGGAGATCGCGCTCCGGCGGTGAACTTTTCCGCTCAGGAGTCCGAATTTTTCGCTGCCCCGGGAGCTTTCTTCATGTTGCGACGTCGCACCGCCCTGGCGATCCCCGTCGCTGCGTCCATCCTCGCGGGGATGGCCGCCAACGCCTCCGGCAGCGGCCTCAACGAGCGGACCTTCGGGGCGCCTGCCGGCGGCTTCGCGGCCTACCACGGCACGCATGAGAAGGCCGACCCCAAGAAGGCGCCGGCGAACCACGCCGTTCGCTACACCGGCCACAAGCTCGTCCTGGCGCAGAGCTATGTCGGCCGCAAGGCTGCCGAGCCGACGCTCGGTGTCGGCCAGACCGGCACGATCTACACCGTGGCATCGTCCTTCGACGCGCTGCCGGACGGCTCCCCGAAGAACGAACCCAAGACGCTGGTCGAGGTCTCCACCGACGGTGGCCGCACCTGGCACGTCCGCCAGCCGGCGGTCGCCGGCCAGAACTCGATGGTCGTGTCTACCGACCCCTACATCTTCGTCGACCCCAACGTCTCGCAGCGAGACTCCCGGGTCTTCGACATCGACCTCCAGGGCGTCAACGGCGCGCACCTCGCCTTCTCCGACGACGAGGGCAAGACCTGGACCCAGAGCTTCCTGAGCAGCGCCGGCGTCAACGACCACCAGACCCTCGTCAGCGGTGTCGAGCCGAAGGGCGTGCCGATCCCGCTCACCGACGCGGCATACCAGAAGGTTCTCTACTACTGCGTCAACGGTGTCGCCGAGGGCTCGTGTGTCCGCAGCTTCGACGGTGGCCGCACCTTCACCCAGGCCAACCAGACCGGGTACCAGGCCTTCAACGCCGAGTACCTCGCCTCGCTCGACGAGAACCACAACGAGGGCATCTGCGGAAGCCTGCACGGTCACGCCGTGACGGACAAGGACGGCCGGCTGTTCATCCCGCGCGGCTACTGCAAGATCCCGATGATCGCGATCTCCGACGACGCCGCGACCACCTTCCACGACGTGCAGGTCGCCAAGGCCGTGAGCATGAGTGGCCAGCAGGCGTCCGTCGCGGTCGACCGCGCCGGCAACCTCTACTACGTCTGGCAGGACGGCAAGTACAACCTGCCGTACATGGCCGTCAGCCGCGACCACGGCGAGCACTGGTCGACGCCGCTGATGATCGCGCCGCCCGGTGTGCACGAGGTCGACTTCCCGACCATCGACGTCGGTGACCCGGGTCGAGTGGCGATCTCCTTCCCCGGTACGACGTCCACGGCGGGCAGCAAGGACAAGACCCGGCCCTGGAACAGCTACGTCGTCGTCAGCACCGACGCGCTGTCGGCCAACCCGCTGTTCCTGTCCAACATCGCCAACCCGAAGTGGGACCCGGTCCACCGCGGTGACTGCAATGGTCGCTGCGGCCGGATGTACGACTTCCTCGACGTGGTCTCGTCCCCCCGCGACCAGGGTCGCGTCTTCGCCACCGAGGTCGACACTTGCACGGCGTACCTCAACTGCAACCGCAAGCGGATCGCGGGCGAGAACGACGACGACGTCATCCAGTACGAGCTGGGCAACACGCATGGCGCGGCGAACGACATGCAAGCGGTGATCATCCGCGAGGTCAGCGGCCCGGCACTGCGCGGCCCGGCCAAGTGGATCACCCACGACTCCGCCCGCTGACGCGAAGGGGGTTCAGCGGGAGACGTCGCGTCCCTGCGGTCCGCCTGGGGTTTCTTCCACGCCGAAGGCGATGATGCGGCGGGGATGGATGCGGACGATGGTGTCCTCGAAGCCGTCGCCGAAGGCCTTGCCGCCCATGCCGATAACTTCGGCAGTGCCGCGGATCTCGATCATGCGCGGTTGCCAAGGAGGGAGGACGTCGTCGACGACGATGGTCGCGCGTCCGGACTTCCGTACATCACGCACCTTCTTGGTAGAGCTCATGCGCATGCCGCCGACGTCGATGGAGTCGTGCTCCTCGTTGTAGCGGAACGAGGTCGGGACCACATGTGGCTGCCCGTCGGCGCCAATCGTGGCGATCCGCCCCAGCCGCTGGCTCGCCAGGTAGGCGATCTCCTCTTCGGTGAAGACACTCATATCGTCCCGAACTCTCTCGGCGCCCGGGTCATTCCGGTCAGCGGGTGAGGCGGCCCAACCAGCGCAGCCAGCCGGGCCACATCTCGAGGTAGTGATCGCGGGCGATCGGGTCGACGTAGGCCAGCGGCTCGTCCGCGTCCTCCTCGTCGATCGTCAACCCACGACGCTGCACGTACTCCTTGAGATGCCCTAACAGCTCCTCCGGCCGCTCCTCACCCGTCGGGGTGAAGCTCACCTCGCGGCCGTGCGCAGTCGCTTGCAGGACCGCTCCGTCGTCGAGGAACCACTCGAACTCGTCGTCCTCGACACCGTAGAGCGGCGCCTTCTCGCGCGCCTCCCCGCGCGACGCCCAGGCGTGCACTGCGCCGGTCTTGCGGTCGACGGCGAACACCGCCGCTCCTGGCTCGCCGTCGTCCTCGTCGTCCTCGCCATCGGCAGGCGACGTCACGATCTCGTTGATGCCGCGGACGACGTAGAGCAGGGCGGCCGAGGTCACGGTGTAGACGAGCGCGAACCCGACCAGCCGGACCTCTTGCGATGTCGGGAAGAACCGCTGGTCCGACGCCACCCAGAGGTAAGCCACCGCGGTGAGCAGTGAGGAGACCGCCGTGAGGCCCAGAAGCGAGAACGTCGCGGCGTAGTCGGCGCGCCACGGTCGCTCCGACCGCGGCAGCATCGCCGCCAACCACAGCAGCACTTTCCAGCACATTGGGATCCTAAGCTTAGAATTCCACGTGGACAAGTTGTCGCG
>JADMIO011197717.1_pt1 | contig 74728 bp, 62 predicted proteins | sample 8958161 | NCBI WGS metagenome assembly JADMIO01 (sample SAMN16585339, study PRJNA669376) | soil metagenome | isolation source: Crop rotation soil | place: USA: Cullars Rotation, Alabama | collected 2011 | reverse complement strand
GACTTCAAGTCACGTGAATTCCAAGCTTCGGATCCCACTGTGCTGGAAAGGAGCCGTCGGCTCGTGCGGTCGATTACGCTGCCTCGATCGCAGCCGCCGCGAGAGCGCGGCTTGTGCTGGCTCATGTGCTCGAGTGGTCAGAAGAGATGGAAACGCTGCCGAACGCTGGCAGATTGCTGTTACCCTCCTCCGAAGATGATGCGGTCGACCGCATGAACGAGTTGCTGACGCCGGATGTTCGCGCGCATTGTGCCCCGGAACTCCTTGTCGGATACGGGGGCCCGGCGGACGAAGTGATGCGATTGGTTGATGAACGCCACGTCGATCTCGTCGTTCTGGGCATTCGCCGGCGCAATGCCATCGATCGAGCGGTCTTTGGATCAACGACACAACGACTGATTCGCGATGGTGGCTGCGCGGTGCTCACTGTCCGCGCGCTCGAAACTAGGTAAGGAGGTAGGTCATGCGAGCAGTCAGGTTTGCTGGAGTTGGTCGGCCCGCTCAGATTACGGATGTTCCGAAGCCGTCGCCAGGCCCGGGGCAGATCCTCCTGAAGATCGGTGGAGCGGGCGTCTGCCATTCAGACCTACATGTGATGGAGGAGGATTTAGGCTTTAAGCCCCCTTTCACTCTCGGACACGAAAACGCCGGATGGGTCGCCGAGCTTGGAGGAGGCGTCACGGCCTTCAAGGAAGGGGACGCAGTGGCAGTTTACGGTCCGTGGGGCTGTGGGCGGTGCCACGCCTGCCAGCTGTCGATGGAAAACTACTGCGAGAACTGGGCCGAGATTAAAGGCTTTGGCGGCGGCCTTGGTCTTGATGGCGGGATGGCGGAATACATGCTCGTTCCAGCTGCCCGCTGATTGGTCCCCCTTGGCGATCTCAGTCCGGCGAAGGCCGCTCCACTGAGCGACGCCGCGCTGACTCCCTATCACGCCATTAAACGCGCGCTGCCACATCTCCACGCCGACAGCACGGTCGTCGTGATGGGCGTCGGCGGCTTGGGACACATGGCGATCCAGCTCCTTCGTGTGCTCGCGCCACTGCGCATCGTTGCCGCCGACGTTGATGACAAGAAACTGGAACAGGCGAAAGCGCTTGGCGCGCACGACGTCGTCAACAATCGCAACGCTGGGTCCGCCGCCGAACGGATACAGCAGATAACCGGCCCGCGCGGCGCCGGTTTAGTACTGGATTGTGTCGGTGTGCAACCGACGATCGATCTTGGCGCAAAACTGCTTGGCCGCAACTCAGTCTGGACCGTCGTCGGGCTCGGCGGCGGGCATCACGACTTCCACCACGGCAGCACTCCTTACGGTTGCACGATGAGCATTCCCTACTGGGGCTCTCGTGTAGAGCTGATGGAGGTGATTGCAATGGCACGTAACGGAAGAATCCATGCCGAGACCACCGAGTTTCCGCTGGAGCAGGCCGTGACGATCTACGAGAGGCTCAAAGCCGGTCAGGTCACGGGCCGGGCCGTGCTTACGCCTTGAGACGTGGAGACTCACGCCAAGTCGGACTTGAGCACCATCTGCTGAGGATGCCTTTCGTCGGCGTGTCGTGGAGATCAGTGCTGGCGGTCGTCGGCAGCGTCGCGTTGCTGGCGTCTGCGCCAGCCGAGCGCAAAGCGCTTCTCTCGGGACGGCCCCTGACGAAGCTTCTGCCGTCCGACCAGCGCAAGGAAGTGTTCGTATTCGGAGCAATCTGGAGTGACGCATCGCCAGCCGAGTACGTCAGGAGGGTGAAGAACATTGAAGACTTCGAGAAGGGGGCGGCCTTCCGCATCACGAAAAAGATCAGCGATCCTCAGAAGCTGGAGGACTTCGCCGAGCTCGAGTTGCCAAAGGACGACGTGAAGGATCGCCGTCTCGCTCTCGAGTACGTCGACGGATATCGCGAGGGAGGCAACGCGCGGCTGGCCGTCTATCGTGACGCCGACGATCCGGTGTTCGTCGCGAATGAGTTCCGATCGATGATCGAGCGTGCGCCGTCGCTGGTGCGCAGGCCCGAATTGTTGAAGTACGTCCTGGAGTATCCCTCGTCTTCACTAGCCGGCTCGACAGACTTTCTGTACTGGCAGGAGGCGCGGTTCGGCCTCAAACCGACAATCCGCATCAATCATCTGGTTATTCAGGATCGGCCCGACCAAACCGTGATCGCGTCGAAGACGCTACTTGCGTCTCACTATTTCTGGACTGCGCTGGAGGAGCGCGTGCTCCAGCCGGATCCAGCGCGGGGATCCGGCTTCTGGTTCGTGACCATCAGTCGCAGTCGATCGGATGGCCTCAAGGGTTTCATCGGGCGGCTGGTTCGCGGGCGCGTCCGGTCAGAGGCGCAGAAGGGAACGGAGGCGGCGCTCAATCTGACGACGGCCGGTCTCGAAGGCCGATAGGCACGTCGCGCAGTGCCGACAGTTGTTGGAGTCGAACATGGAATCGTTCACGAACATCCTGGTTGACATCGATGCGACAGCGCGCGCACATCCCGCCCTCGAGCGCGCCATTCTGCTGGCGAAGAGGTCAGGCGCGAAGCTGACGGTTGCCGATGCGATGATGATTCCAGACTACGCGCATGGCTATTTGCCAGCGGGAGTCGAAGAGAATCTCGTGCGCGATCGCCGTCAGCAACTCGCACGAATCGCAGGACAGGTCGGTGACATTCATGCGGAATCCAAACTGCTCTTCGGACGACCCGCGACAGCGTTGATCGAAGAGGTGTTGCGATCGAAACACGACCTGGTGATGCGATCGCATGCGCGCGATGTGGCGACGTCTGGTCCGAGGGAATTCGGTGTTGTCGACATGGAGCTCTTGCGGAACTGTCCGTGCCCGGTGTTGCTCGTGCGTCAAGGCCAACCGGCCACGAAGCCGCGAGTCGCTTGCGCCGTCGATGCGAGCTCTGATGATCCCGACGCGCAGTCATTGAACATACGGATTGTCGAGTTCGCACTTTTGATGGCGGCCTACTTGGAGTCGGGTTCGCCGGTGTTGTTCCATGCGTGGGTACCGTTCGGCGAGCGAGCGGTTCGGCGCCACGCCGCCGCCGACCAATTCGCCGCCTATTTGGAGAAAGCACGACAAACGGCGGATTCAAGCCTGAAGCGTATTGCCCGATCGTTTGAAGGTCAATTCACTGAGAGGGCGACGGTGCTCCGTCGAGGCGAACCCCAGCGTGTCATCCCAGAGTTCGTCGTCTCCGAAGGGATCGATGTGCTCGTGATGGGCACGGTTGCGCGTGGCGGCATTTCTGGAATGCTCATCGGCAACACGGCAGAAAGAGTGCTCAGAAAGTTACCGTGTTCCGTGTTGACCGTTAAGCCCGATGGGTTCACGAGTCCGGTGCGCCTTGAGAACGTTTAGCGACAACGCCCCAACATGAAGGCCCAATTGCCATATGGCGTACCGTCTCCGGGATTTCGGTTGCCGGACGCCGCGCATCCGGGCGCCGTTCATCTTCAGGTCAGCGACCTGCAACGTTCCCTTGCGTACTACGAGCAGGTCCTGGGACTGAGGGCACACGGCGTCACAGACTCTTCCGCGGTTCTCAGCGCCCATGGCGACGAACGCCCCTTGGTAACGCTGCGCACGAGACCTGGTGTCACCCGAGCCCGACGAGGTGCCTTCGGTCTCTATCACTTTGCGATTCTGTTACCGACGCGTAACGCCCTTGGCCGCTTTGCCGCACACCTGGGAGCTCTCGATGTTCGAGTTGCCATGGCCGATCACTTGGTGAGCGAGGCACTGTACTTGTGGGATCCCGATGGACTGGGGATTGAAGTGTACGCGGACCGCCCACGCGATACCTGGCAACACCGCGACCGTGAACTTGCGATGACAACCGACCCGTTGGACATTCAAAGCGTCATTGCCGCGGGTCGCGGCGAGACCTGGACCGGAGCGCCTGAAGGCACGTCGATGGGGCACGTCCATCTACACGTTGGAAATCTTCTCGAGGCGGAGGCGTTTTACCATCGTGCGCTTGGTCTCGACAAGACGGTGTGGAGTTATCCAGGCGCGCTGTTCATGTCGGCGGGCGGCTATCACCACCACGTCGCGACGAACGTATGGTCTTCGGGGCCGTCGGCCTTAGCCGACGAGGCGCGCCTGCTGGAGTGGGAATTGATGGTCGCGTCTGACGCCGACGTCAACGCTGCGGCACAGAATCTGCGGGAAGCCGGCTACGGCGTCGAGAAGACCGGAAACGCGGTTTCGACTCCGGATCCCTGGGGCACGCGAGTGCAGATTCGGTCGAAGCGTTAGCGGGTGAAACTGCTGCCCTTTCACTCTGAAATACCCTTGCAACTTGAAAGACTTGAGATCTGTCCCGTAGCTTCCGGCGCTCGATTTTCGGCGACAAAACACACATCTCGTTAGGTCGCTTTCGGATCGCGCTTTGCCTAAATCATGGCGGAGGCGAGCGCGATGTTCGAGCTGTTTAGCGAAGACCGCCATCGGCCGCCGCACCGGAGCAGCGTTCCTGTGCTCATTTCGACGGCGGCGCACGTCGTCGTCGTCGGTGTCGTACTGGCAATTCCGATTCTGTACGTCAGTGCGGAATTGCCACGGGTCCCCGACATGGTCGCGTTCGTCGTGTCGACGGCTCCGCCGCCTCCGCCTCCACCACCGCCGCCGCCACCTGCACCAGCAGCAACGCCGTCGAAGCCGAAGGCGATCGCGCCGGTGCCGACGGCAAGTCCCCGGGCTGCGCCCGTGGACGCGCCGCGAGAAATCGTGGAGGAGATGCCTGTTGACACGGGGAGCACGGAAGGAGTTCCTGGCGGGGTCGAAGGAGGAGTTGCGGGCGGCGTGGTCGGTGGCGTTGTAGGCGGATTGGCCAGCGAACTGCCTCCGCCGCCACCTCCGCCACCTCCACCGTCGCCTCCGCCAGTTGCGCGGGCTCCCGTGCGCATCGGTGGTGAGCTGAAAGCGCCAGCTCTCGTTGAACGCGTCGAGCCCGAGTACCCGCCGATTGCGGTCCGAGCCCAGGTGCAGGGCGTTGTCATCCTCGAAGCGGTCGTGGACCCTCATGGACGGGTCGAAGACGTGCGCGTTCTGCGGTCGATACCGCTATTGGATAAGGCCGCGATCACGGCCGTCCGGCAGTGGCGCTATTCGCCGTTGCTCTTGAACGGAACGCCCGAGCGCTTCGTGCTTACCGTGACGGTCAGTTTCAGTCTAGCGACGTAACGAACGAGCGTTGTCGCTATTCGCTCGAGAAGGCGGTTGTCATGATCACGACGGCGCCGCCAAATGGCGGAGCGGTTGACGGCGCCGTTCGAGTGTGGCTGCGGCTGGAAGGAATCGCAGCTTGACTGCTGGCGATCGGTCTGTACTCGCAGCAGGGAGGTTCGTGGCTCGTGTTCGCTGCACTGTTCTTCGCTCCGGACGTCAGCTTCGCCGGTTGCCTCGCCGGGCCGCGATTCGGTGCAGCGATCTACAACGTCGCACACAGCTACCTAGGGCCGCTGATCCTGGCTGCTACGCTGCTCAGTCTCGGAACGGGGCTGACAGTTGCGCTGGTCTGGATTGCGCACGTGGGATTCGATCGTGCACTGGGGTATGGACTGAAGTACCCAACGGCGTTTGGTGACACCCACCTCGGACGAATCGGACGAGGAGCCTGAATCAGGTCGGATCGCGTCACAAGTTCATGATGCGACGCACCTCGTCGCAATCGGTCGGGGACGGTACTCCAAAGCCGCGGCCATATCCAAAGAGTTTGGCGATGGTCTTTGAGCCGAACCGGTCGTCGAGAAGCTCCAAATGATCCGCGGTGATGAGCGCCGGATGCGGAACACCGCACGCACGACTCAGCGCCAGCACGTCCTTCCGCAGCGTGATGATGTAGTTGCCCAACCGCGCAGCTTTGCTCGTTGGATCCACTCCACGCACCAACCACGGATGATGTGTCGCGACCCCCGTGGGGCAGTGATTTGTGTGACAGCGCTGCGCCTGGATGCAGCCGATCGCCATCATCGCCTCGCGGCCGACGTTGATCGCGTCACAGCCCAGTGCGAAGGCGAACACAGCGGCTTCCGGGAAGCCCAATTTGCCGGATCCGATGAACAGAATGCGTTGATGCAGCCCGTGTTCCGTGAAGATCTTCTGAACGCGGCTGAAACCCACTTTGAACGGCAGCGCGACGTGATCCGTAAAAACTAAGGGCCCTGCACCGGTTCCTCCCTCGCCGCCATCGATCGTGATGAAGTCGACTCCGCGCGTACCACGTGTCATCAGGCGCGCCAAGTCCTCCCAGAACGCCGAATCGCCAACGGCGGACTTGATCCCGACCGGAAGGCCTGTTTCGCTGGCGATCAACTCGACGAAATCAAGCATCTCGTCGGCGTTCCGAAATGCGCTGTGCGCGGCCGGGCTGATGCAATCGCGGTCCATCGGAATGCACGGATCTCGGCGATTTCCGGAGTGATTTTCGCCCGCGGCAATAACCCGCCAACACCTGGCTTTGCGCCTTGACTCAGCTTGACCTCGATCGCGCGAATCTGCGGTGCGCGCGCGATCGTGTCTCTCAATTTCGTCATGCTGAAGCGACCGTCAGACTCACGACAGCCGAAGTACCCCGTTCCGACTTGCCAGACGAGATCGCCACCCTTCAAGTGGTGTGAGGAAACGCCGCCTTCTCCCGTGCTCTGAAGGCAACCGGCGATCTGGCTGCCACGATTGAGCGCCTCCACCGCGGGCCCGCTCAGCGACCCAAAGCTCATTCCAGAGACGTTGACGATCGACGCCGGCCGAAACGCGCGTGGCCTCCCTCGGGTGCCACCCATTACCTTCGCGCACGGAATCTGGAACTGCGGATCGAACGCCGGATCCCCAGGATGAAGGACCTCCAGCGGGAAAGTGTCGTGCTTGATGATCAGATAGCTGGGTTGCAGCTCCATCTCGTTGTCGGAGCCGAATCCAAAGTAGTTGTTCTCACGTTTGGCTGAGGCGTAAATCCATGTGCGCTGATCGCGGCTGAATGGGCGCTCCTCGTTGTTGTCCGTGACGATGTACTGACGGAGCTCGGGGCCGACGGCTTCGAGCCAGTAGCGGAAATGCCCGACGATCGGGAAAGTTCTGAGGATTGCGTGTTGACGTTGCATCAGGTCGTAGATCGCCGTTGCGATCACGACAGCGATGGTCAGTGCACCGATCCAGATCATGAGGAAATCCCTGCCACCAGACCTCGTCGAGCCACGGTGCGGCCGATTCCCGGACGCATTCGTTCAACCTGAATTGACCATTTCAAAGTGCAACGCATGCGAAGTCGATCGCGGCACTCCGACGTAGCGATCTCGTTGATAACGCGTGACTTGCCGTCCACGTCGAACTGTTGCGCGCGGTTCGGTCCTTGCGATGAAGTCAGATGACGCACAGGTGGAGGCACGTGGGGCCAGCATACCGCACGGATTCGCTACTTCGGCGCGACCGTTGGAATTCAGGAGTCCGTCTCACGCTCGAGGTGGCCCCAGTGATCGAAAGTCTGTCAGCGAGCAGCGCGGATCGGCTGCTACCGGCTCCCGCTATCGTTCGCGCGCCAACGCGTTCACGTCGTCGATGGCTTTTTGCGTGTCTGCTGGGGGTAGTGGCGGTGATCAGCGGTGCGGTCTCGAGCCACGCCTGGCTCCTACATCAGGTTCGTGCATCAGTGCCGCGCGCCCCTGAAATCGATGTCTATGCTGCGATGGTCGACACTACGCCCATCACCGTCACGATCACTGTGTCGTCGGAACGTGTCGAACGAGACACGACGTTCGACGACGTAGAGCGCAATTTGACGCTCTGGCGCAGCATGCATCTGGTGGACTGGAACGATGTTCCGGAACCGCTGCGTTACCGCGGCCTCGACAACATGTTCAAACGACATCGGCACATTCTCATGAATCCCCGACAGTGGGATGCGATGGACGCGCACGACTGGGACCTCGTGCCTCAGCCGATGCGCACGGTCGCGTACCGACAGATGGTCGCGTATTGGGCGGGCTACTACGATGTCGGAGACCGATACGGTCTTCCGCGTCGCCTTGTCGCCGATACGCTCGCCGCGATCGTCATGTCCGAATCGTGGTTCGATCATCGCGCCTTCTTTGTGAATCGCGACGGAAGCCGCGATATCGGACTCGGTGGAGCATCCAACTTCGCCCGGGAACGAGTTCGGCAGCTGCACAAGGACGGCTTCGTCGACGTCAGTTTGGCGGATGTCGACTACTACAACCCCTGGATGGCGACGCGTTTCGTGGCCATCTGGATGACGTTGATGCTGAACGAGGCGGCCGGCGATTTGGATCTGGCAGTGCGTGCGTACAACCGAGGGATCTCGAATGCGTCCGACGTACAGGGAACGGTGTATCTCCAGACTGTCCATCGACGCCTTGCGCGATTCATCCGGAACCGCAACGCACCGTCTGCATGGGATTACGTGTGGCGAACCGCTCGTGATCTGGAACGGCAGGAATGGCCGTGGATGTCACACGCTGGGAGAGTGGGCAACGAACCTTGCCAGCAGACATCGCGATCTCTCGTCCGACCGCACGCCGGGTGAGTCATGCACGTGCGCGCGTACTCGCGGCGACCGCCGGCGAAAGTCTCCGACGGCTTCTGCCCTTTGCCGGGCCTGCGAGTAATCCCTTTCATCTGCTTTGTTGAAGTGCAGGCTGCGGGCCACACGCCGGTTCGACGAATGGCCCGCCAATCAAGATGAATTGCGCAAGGCGTCGAGCCCGGACCTTCAGAGTGAAAAGGCGGCTTTCAAAACGAAAGCAATCCTTATGGGATCGCTCACGAGTAGGGCCAACAGGGTGGCGCGTTGCTTGCCTTGATGTGGTGCGCGTCAGCTGCGAACGGGTCGCGGCGACAAGGAGTGACCGGCCATGCGACTTATCGGTGCAGCTTCAATCGTGTTCGCGCTCGCGGTGACTGTCGCGGTCACAGAGCTTCCTCCGACCCTCACGGCAGGCCACACTGCCGGTCTCTCAAACCAGGCCGAGCAGAACCATCGCACGGGCGAAGCGATCTTCCGTTACGACACCTTCGGCGACGAGCAGTTGTGGACGGATGTGTTGCGGATGCACGAGGTCATTGCGACGGTCCCGCCCGCGACCGCGTTGGCGGTGGGCCTCAAGGTCGACGTCGAGGCGCTTCCACCGGAAATCATCGCCGCGCTGCAGGGCGGTGACGTTGACCTGACGAATCCGGCCGTCACCGTCGAACTCTTGCGGCTGAATGCCGTCGTCGGTGTGCAGGGGAAGGTCAACGACCTGGGTCAACTCACCAGCGTCGGCATTACGTGCGCCCTCTGTCACTCCTCGGTCGACAACTCGTTTGCGCCAGGGATCGGCAAACGATTGGACGGCTGGGCCAACATCGATCTGAACGTGGGCGCGATCGTGGCCCTCTCGCCGGTGCTGGACGCGGCCACCAAGGCGGAGTTCAACGCCTGGGGCCCGGGCAAATATGATCCTCGCCACCACTTCTTCGATGGCACCAACATTGTTCCGCTGAACACCCCCTCGCTGCCGATTGTCATCCCATCGATCTATGGATTGAGGGGGGTTGGTTTCGAGACATTCACCGCCGATGGACCGATCTCGTACTGGAACGCCTATGTGGGCATCGGTCAGATGGGCGGACATGGCAACTTCAGCGACCCTCGTGTCGGCATCCATATCACGCAGACGCCGGATCTCGTGACCCCGAAACTGCCGGCGCTGCTGGATTATCAGTTGAGCCTGCGCACCCCGGAGCCGCCGAAAGGCAGCTTCGATCGACAGGCGGCCAACCGCGGCCGGCAGCTATTCCGCAACGAGGCCGGCTGCGCCTCGTGCCACCAGGGGCCTCGTTTCACTGACGTGCTGAGTGGCCCATCGCGAAACGTGCCGTTCCTGCACGACCCAGCCGAAGTCGGGACCGATCCGGCGTATGCGTTGCGGACCGCGACGGGGAAATACCGAACGACGCCGCTGCGCGGCTTGTGGCAACATCCGCCGTACTTCCATGACGGCAGTGCGCCGGATCTCCTGGCGGTGGTCAATCACTACGACCAGCTGTTTGGATTGAATCTCACCGCCGTGCAGAAGGGGGATCTGGTTGAATTCCTCAAGTCGCTCTGAGATGGTTCGAGCATGCTGTCCCGGGTTGGCGGTTGCGCGTAGAGCGACCGTGGCAAACTGTCACGCCCACAAAGACGTGTGACCGAGGAGGGTGCGCCGATGGCGACCGAGTTTGTGACGGCTATCAAAACGAGCGAGGTACCGACGGGAGGGGTCACTGCGATCGATGTACGCGGCGCACGGATCGCTGTGGCCAACGTCGGCGGCACGTACTACGCCTTCGACGACGAGTGTACGCATGAACAGTGCTCCCTTGCTGAATACGGGGAACTGGCTGGCACAACCCTCACGTGCACCTGCCACGGTTCCGAGTTCGACGTTCGGACGGGGAAGGTGCTCGCCCCTCCGGCGACAGTGCCGGTCAAGGTGTATCCCGTACGTGTCGCGGGCGATGCGTTACAGATCGAAGTGTGATGGCGAGGTACGTGATCGTCGGCGCCAGCCTGGCCGGCGCCACGGCCGCCGTCACGCTGCGCGACGAGGGCGCTGATGGGACCGTGACGTTGATCGGTGCCGAACATGAGCCGCCCTACGAACGGCCGCCGCTGTCCAAGGCGTACCTGCGCGGCGATGTGCCCTTCGACAAGGCGCTGGTGCGGCCAGCCGCGTACTACGCGGAACACGGCATCGAGACGATCTTCGGGACACGAGCGATGCGAATCGATCCGTCGACCCGCCTCGTGGAGCTCGCGGATCATCGTCAAGTGCCGTTCGACGCGCTGCTCATTGCCACGGGCGGGCGCAACCGGCGCATCGCGATTCCCGGTGGTGAGCTTGAAGGCATTTACAGTCTGCGAACGGTTCAAGACGCTGATCGCATTCGGGAAGAGATCGTTGGCGGTCGCCGAGTCGTCGTCGTAGGTATGGGGTTCATCGGTTCGGAAGTGGCGGCGTCGCTTCGCCAGAAAGGCCTGGACGTCGTCGCCATCGACCCGTCGAGGACGCCCCTCTTCCGCGTACTCGGCGAGGCCGTTGGCCAGACCATCGCCGACCTTCATCGCGCTCATGGTGTTCGCACTATCTTCGAGGACAGAGTCGCCGCATTCGAGGGAACCCGACGTGTGACGCACGTCGTTACGAAAGCAGGATTGCGTCTTGAATGCGACTTTGTCGTCGTGGGCATCGGGATCGAGCCTGCAGTGGACTTCCTCGACGGCAGCGGGATTCACGTGGACAACGGTGTGGTCGTCGACGCGTACTGCCAGACGAATGTTAGGGGCGTGTACGCCGCAGGGGACGTCGCGAATCACGACCACCCGATCTTCGGTCGCCGGATTCGAGTGGAACATTGGCAGAACGCGATCAAGCAAGGTGCCGCTGCCGCACGCAACATGCTCGGCAAGTCCGTCGCGTACGACGAGATTCACTGGTTCTGGTCCGACCAGTACGACGCGAACCTGCAGTACGTAGGATTCCACATCAAGTGGGAGCAGCTCGTCGTACGTGGCCGTCTGGACTCGAGCAGTTACCTCGCGTGCTATGTCAACGGTGGGCGTATCGATGCGGCAGTCGGTCTCAACCGCGCGAGGGATGTGCGGCGTATCATGCCGCTCATCAAGTCCAGGCGCACCGTGGATCTCGAGCAGCTTCGTGATGAAAGCGTCGACCTGCGCTCACTAGCCTAGGCGCAAGGCCGCCGCGCCAGCTTATGAAGAAGGTCGTGATGACTAGTACACAGATCCTTGGCTTCGTGGCAACGGGCTTGGTGATCGTCGGGTACATTCCACAAATCGTTCATCTAATAAAAGAGCATTGCACGGCCGGCATCAGCATTTCGGCATTCGCCCTCTGGTGCATGGCCTCATTACTCTTCCTGATTCACGCAGTGATGATCGGTGATGCGGTGTTTGTTGGCGCCCAAACCGTCAATCTTGTGGCGGGCGGTCTCATTGTGGGGTTCTGCAAGCGATACGAAGGGGAGCTGTGCCCATTTCATCGGACAGCCTGGTCCGCACCCGAAACGGCTCTGACGACGAAACAGTGATGTCATGAAGTCCGATTTCTTGCTCGAGACGTACCGGACAGCGCAGGTGAAAGTGCTCAGCGTGTGGAGCGAGTTCAAGGACGAGGACCTTCCCGTCCGACCGCGCCAAGGCGACCCGCGCGGGCGCAGTGTGCACGAGCACATGGTGCATCAGTGCGTGAGCGAAGACGCGTGGTTTCGCACCATGCTCGGCATCGACGTCGCCGCGGCTCCTCTGCCACAGCCCGAAACATGCACGGGGTTCCTGAAACGCTACGCGGAAGATAGTCGGAAGCGGCTCGCGGTACTCCGAGAAAAGACGAGCGCTGGTGGGAAGAGCCGACGAAGGTTTTTCGATGTGGAACGCTCGAGGGCGTGGGTCATGACGCGTCGCTTGACGCATACGTCGCACCATCGCGGGCAACAGATGGCCATGCTTCGGATGTTGGGACGCGACCTGCATAGCAACTACGGGCCGACCGCGGACACTGGCGGTTTGATGCAGAATCACGCGCCGACCATCTACGCGTATGCGAGTGTGGACGCGCTGCTCGCGGGAGAAGATCGCGGCGGAGCAAAATCTCCCTTGCCGGGCCCAGGTGACAAGCCAGCGACGGAAGGGCCGGAAGAGAGCCTAGCAAGGGCCCCGCACGCTCACCGCGCCGAGCGACACAGCTCGCCGCGTCCGCTCGACAGGGTACTGCCATCCGATTCAGACTGAAACCAACCTTTTCAAAACGAAAAGAAGTTCTGGTCTTCGGCTGATTCTTCCGAGGCGATGCCTGGCGCGTTGCTTGCTCCCTTCCCAAAGGGCAACGGGACCGCCATCCGCTTCAACACGGTCTCTGATAGGAGATGTCATGAAAGTATCAGCCATCATCATTGCGGGCTTGCTGTGTCTCGCACCCGGGGCGCTCTCGGCTCAGGCCGTTTCGGATGCCCAGATCGCATCCATTGTCGTTACCGCCAACCAGGTCGACATCGACGCCGGCAAGCTCGCCGCATCCACGGCGACCAACGCCGAAGTCAAGAAGTTCGGTCAGCAAATGGTCGCGGATCACACGGGCGTCAACAGGCAAGCGACCGCGCTCGTGACGAAACTGAAGGTCACCCCGGAGGACAATGCCACGAGCCACAGCCTGAGAGCCGGCGGCGACAAGAACGTTGAAACTCTCAAGAACCTCAAGGGCGCGGAATTCGACAAGGCGTACATCGACAACGAGGTGACATATCACCGGGCAGTGATCGACGCGATCGACAAGACCCTCGTTCCGAGCGCGCAGAACGCCGAGCTGAAGGCGCTGCTGGTGAAAGTGCGGCCGGCCTTTGTCGCGCACCTCGAGCACGCGAAGATGATCCAATCGTCACTCGGAAAGTAGTGACGAGCCCGGACACGAGCGCTTCATTATGTTGCGAGAGGGGACCCTGCCAAGCGTTATGGAGCGCCATGGTGGCCGATGGATTGGCGTCGCCGTTTCCCAGCGCGCACGCGTGACGTAGAGGGCGCTGAGGCATCAGTCTGACGCGACTGATTCGCAGGCCGCACGCGAGTACCGCTCGTGATCTCGCCTGCGGCGATGCTCCTGACCAGGAGTGCGTCCGCAATCAGGGATCGATGACACCGCCACGGGACGGCCTCCGCGCACATCACCACGACACGCTCGCGCTTCCCGAAATCGATGCACCGGTCCAAGTTCCGCCTGAACGTCGCCGTCCATGTAGTCCGCATATCCGCGAAAGCTCGCATTTCGCCAGGCGATAGCTGCGGTCGCTGGCCAAGAGAACGCGGCCACCGAATCAGCTGCGGCTTTCAGAATGAGTCGCAACTTTTCAGATTGAAAGAGACTCGCACGCCCACATCTGCTCGGCGTGCTCTCAAATGCCTGGAACCCAGTGACTTGCGGTCATGTCCGGAGAAACGTCGATTGGACTGCAGCTTGCCTCTACGAGAGGCATGTTGACTGAGACGCTCGAGAATCCGGCGGCTGCGCGACAGCGACTGAGGCGCCTGGCACCGCTGGTTCGACGAATCGAAGGCGAGTACTACGAGATGCCAGGGCTGTCACTTACGGAAGCACAGGCGCAGCGGCTATGGGACCTCGACACCGATACGTGCCACATCGTCCTCGTTGCGCTGATGCAACGGAGATTCCTGAGGCGAACCGCCAACGGGATGTACGTTCGCGCTGTCGCCTAGCATCAGTTCGAACGTACCCATTGGCCATACGTCCGATGATGAGCCAGTCGTCATGGAGTGAGAAACGGAACGTGACGAGACGAGCCGGCCCTCGGAGGTCTTCGAACCCACGGCGACGCGTCGCCACGAGAAGCGCGAGCCGTTGGTGTCACCACGGCGCGAATTCATTTCTGCGTGTCGTCTCCCTTCGATATCAGGACCGCCGCCGACGAGGTGCTGCTGCTGGCGCGAGAGCGGCAGTGCCGTACTGTCGTCGGGTGGCCGGTGATCATTCTGCAGGGTTCGCACAATGAAGCTGATCATGCGCATTGCCGTATTCGCCGTCGCACTGAGTCTGATGTGCAGCCTGGCCCTGATCGCCGGCGAGCGCCGAAAATCGACGACTCACACGGTCACCATCGAGGGCATGAAGTTCCAGCCGGAGCAGCTCACAGTGGCTTCTGGCGACGTCGTCGTATGGGTCAACAAGGATCTGGTGGCACACACCGCGACTTCTTCGGAGGCTGGCATCTTCGATTCAAAGCTCATCGCACCGGCCAAATCGTGGAAGTTCACGGTCCGAAAGAAGGGTAATGTTACCTATGTCTGCACCTACCACCCCACGATGAAGGCGATGCTGCACGTCAGATAGTTCAACACAGACGTAGGCCTCGAACGCTGCGCTGCAACAACGAGGAGAGAGCCATGCATCCACGAATCGATTACGCACAAGCAGCTCCTGGAGTCGCGACCGCGATGTCAGCGCTCGAAGCGTACGTGCATCAGACGGGGCTGCCCTCGGGGCAGCGTGTCCACCGCCCTCGCCGAAGCATTGGCCTCGCTGAACAGGTCCTACTGCGCGTGTGAATACAGCGTCGCGCGGTAATCGGCGACGAACTTCTCGATACCTTTCGTGGTGAGTTCGTGGTCGATGTGAAAGCTGCGCCAAGCCTGTTCGAGATCGAGCGCCTGGTAGGCGATCGGCGAGCCAACCCCCGGGTAGGTGAAACGCTCATCCGGCATCTGGAAGCCGCTCTCCGCCCACTCGCGAAGGACTGTGGCCGGCACAGTCACAAGATCGGCGCCGACGGAGAAGCAGTGCAGGAGGTGTGCAATAGAACGGATGCTCGCGGCCAGCACGAGTAGGTGCCCATCGCCCTTCTCATACATGCGCTTGATGTTCGACACGAGATCGACGCCCTTTTGGCCGATGTCGTCCAGACGGCCAATGAACGGTGACACGTAGGCCGGCTCACGTGTCCCTCGGGTCGCGGCATAGACGGCCGCAGCTTGTTGTTGCGAAAAGCACAAGGTCACGTTGACCCTGATCCCGGACGCGACAGACATTTCAGCGGCGCGCAATCCTTCGGCCGTGCAGGGATATTTCACATAGGCGTTTGGGATCCACGAAAACATATCCTTGCCCTGCCGCAACATCTGCTCGGCCGTCGTGCGGAGGTCCGCGAACACCTCGATGGAGACCCCGGCATCGCCGACGAGCGGCGAGATCGCACGGACGATTTGTCGATACTCGTCCGCTTCCTGCTCCTCCGTCAGTTTGTGCCCGGCCCGCACGATGCGGATGATGTCGGGGTTCTTCGCGATGAGCGAGGGATTGGTCGTTTGCCCGTCGACGAATCCAATCAGCTCTTTGACCATTTGTGTTTCCCGCGGGTCGCCGCCATCGACCAGGATCTTCGTCTTTGGTCGAGTCACGGGAATTTCCTCTGCTTTCGAACGAACGGGTGATTCAGACTTGTGACCGTCGTACGTGTCTCGCTTGATCTACTTCTTTGGTATACGCGCACGGATGATGTCACCGACGACGCAGGTCCTTCTCGCGTCTGAAACGTTCCGTTACGTCGCGGACGATCGCAACCACCCACTCAATCCGACCGTCGGCGGCCTTGAGGAGTTGGATCGAGAACTCGATCGAAATCTGCCGGCGGTCCTTATGGAGCGCCGGCACGGCAAGCAATTGGCCCGCACCGTAACGGGTGACCCCCGTCGCCATCGTCGCCTCCCAGCCGGCCCAATGGCGAACGCGTAGCCGCTCCGGAATGATCAGGTTCATGGACGCTCCGAGCGCCTCGGTGGCAGTGAAACCGAAGACACGCTCCGCTGCGGCATTCCAGTACCGCACGATGCCTGCGCGATCGCAGATCAGAACCGCATCAGGCGAACCGTCCAAGATGCGAACGGGGACGTCTTGAGGCAGCCCTCCCAGCGGACCTCGTGTTGCTATCATCGGCCGACCCATTCGACGAACCGCGGCGGAATGCGATCTTCAACGATCGCGACTCGCAAGACGCGGTGATTGTGGAGCATCTCCCGTGCGCCAGTCTGCGCCTCTCCGACGGTCCGGTAGGGCTGCCAGGCCTCCGGGAGCGCGGCGGCTGTCCCTTGCACCATCGTCGCGAGGAGCCGATATCGATGGTCGGCTTCTTTCGGCGCGGAGGCATCCCTCGCGCCGGCTTCGCCTGTCTCTGCCGCATACGGTTCCCGGGCCGCTTCGTTGTTCAATGTTCTGGTCCGCTCTCTCTAGTGGCGCGCGTCACGCATCGGACACGGTGCGCGCCTCGTGTCGTGCCTTCCGAGCACACGCGCAAACACTGATCCACCGCGGCGATGACTCGAACTTCAGGCGGCGTGTCACTTTGCCCGGCGGGAGAACGGCCCCGCGATTCAAAATGAATTGTCGCCATCCCAAAATGAAAGACGTCAACAGCACCTCAACGTAGAATGGATCAGTAGGCCGTCATGAAATCAAAGCATGTGTCGCCTCGCGAAGGTGCCCGTTTGGAACCCCACCACCTCGCGGAGTTGGTCGATTTTCGGCCGGATCAAGGCATCATCCGTCTGCACGAACAGCGCATGGTCCTGCTCAGTGCCGCGGCGATGGGTCTGATGCGCAAGGAACTGATCGACACGCTTGGCTTCGATACAGCAAGGCGCGTGTTCCTGCGGTTTGGCTACGCGGACGGATACCACGACGCGGTGAGCATGCGCGAGCGGTCGGACTGGCCGCAGGGCCTTGAAGGGCTTCGCGCCGGCATCGCGCTGCAAGGGCTTGAGGGGATCACCCGCGCCGAGATCGTTCAGGTGGAGCACGACGCGAAGTCCGGTCGGTTCCACGAGGAAAAGCTGTGGCACGAGTCGTATATCGCCGAGCAGCACCTCGCCCACTACGGCAAGAGCACCGCGCCGGTCTGCTGGTCGCTAGTGGGTTACGCCAGCGGCTACACGAGTGGCTGCCTGGGACAAGAGATCTATTTCCAGGAGCACGAGTGCCTCGCGCAAGGCGCGGCCCGGTGCAGAGTCGTTGGTAAGAATGCGGAGAGCTGGGGCGATCAGCTCGCGGGCCTGCGCGACGATTTTCAGGGTGGCAGCCTTGGCCGGGAGATCGAGCGCTTGCGCGATATCGTACACCGCCGGCTGCAGGACGTGGATCGGCGGGAGCGAATGGTGGCCACGCGTGAGCGCGAGCTGAATCTGCTGCGCGAGCGCGTCGCGCGTCATGCCGCGTCCAAACAGTTCATCGCCGGCAGTGTGGCCATGCAGGACGTCCTCGAGCTCGCCGCGCGCGTCGCTCCGCTGGACACAACCGTCCTCATCTGCGGAGAGAGCGGCACCGGGAAGGAGTTCATGGTCCGGATGATCCACGATCAGAGCCCGCGTGCGAATGGGCCGTTCGTGTCGATCAACTGTGCGGCACTAACCGAGACGCTGCTGGAGTCCGAACTCTTTGGGCACGTCCGTGGCGCATTCACTGGCGCCGTCCGTGACAAGGCCGGCCTCTTCGAAGTCGCCGGCAACGGGACACTGTTTCTCGACGAGATTGGCGAGGTTGCGCCCACGGTTCAAGCGAAGCTTCTGCGCGCCTTACAGGAACGCGAAATTCGACGCGTGGGTGCCGAACGCACGCTGAAGGTCAATGCCAGAGTGGTGGCGGCGACAAATCGCGATTTGCAGGCGGCAGTCGCTGCGGGCACGTTTCGCGAGGACCTCTACTTTCGACTCGGCGCGTTCGTGATCACCGTTCCGCCGCTGCGCGACCGCCGTGAGGACATTCCGCTGCTTGTCCACGGCTTCGTCCGCCGCGCGGCACAACGCGTCAAGAAAGACGTGCGAGCGGTGTCGGCGGACGCCATGACCGCGCTGATGAATTACAGTTGGCCAGGAAATGTTCGCGAGCTCGAGCATGCGATCGAACGTGCCGTCATCGTGGCTCGCGGAGAGACCATCAGGCCTCGCGAGTTGCCTCCGGAAATCTCGCAGAAGCTGCGGCAGCGCGCGTTGGACGACAGTCTCGACCTGCAACAACAGGAACGAGTGTTGATTGAACGCGCACTCGAACGCTTTCGCGGCAACAGGAAAGAGGCGGCAATGGCGCTGAAAATCGGCACTGTGACTCTCTGGCGGAAGATGAAGCAGTACGGTCTCGCCAAATAGCGGGTCGTGATCGGGACAGTAAGAAGCGAAGCGTTTCCGAACCCGCCTTAGCCGCCGCCCATTTCGGATTGAAGCCAAACGTTTCATTCTGAATGCCGGAACGTCGGTCAATATTCGCTGCTGGCCATCCCGCCGGCAAGAACCCTGGCAAAAGCCGCGCAATCCCGTCGCATCAGTTTGGATCGGTGCGGCTCGCCCCTTGCCTCTCAAAGGGTTCGTGCAGGCTATCGAGCCGTTCGCTCTTCGGGCGCCTGTGGCATGAGATCTAACGTTGAGTTCGCGCGTGAGAGCATCGAGGGCGGGATTGACCACGAAGCCGGATTTGAGAATGTGCGCAAATCACGCTGATTTGAGCCGGCGCGCGGCGGAAGCGGCGGTTGCCACCATCAACTCCGCAGTAAGAGCCGTCGGCACGTGCTCGATCGTGCTATCCGGCGGAAGCACCCCGCGCGCGCTCTACAGCCTGCTAGCGTCCGAGCTTCGGGCGCTGATCCCGTGGGCGAATGTGCAGGTCTTCTGGGGAGACGAGCGGTACGTCCCGCGCGAGGATCCTCGCAGCAATTACCGGATGGCCAAGGAGACGCTGCTGGACCATGTCCCGTGTCCGTCGACAAATATCCATCCCATGCCGACGCACTTTCCGAGCGCGGAAGTGGCTGCCCGAGATTACGAGCGTACGCTGCGAAACCACTTTGCCGGGGAATGGCCGAACTTCGACCTCTTACTGCTTGGTCTCGGAGACGACGGCCATACCGCGTCTCTCTTCCCGGGATCGCTGGCGTTAGCGGAGAGGACACGCTGGGTCGTGGCGGCGCGGGCGCCGGTTGATCCGCACGTGCGTCTGACGCTCACGTTACCGGCGCTCACTCGGGCCGCTGCAGTCTATGTCCTCGTGGCCGGCGCGACCAAAGCAGACGCAGTTCGGCACGTATTCGAGGGAGTGGGGGATTGGATCAAGTACCCGGCTGCCGGGCTTCGCGTCGCTGGGGAATCAGTGATCTGGTGGGCGGATCGCGAAGCCGCCGCATTGGTCGACGAGCAACGCGACTCGCATTGATCTGCGCTGGCTCGGCTGAGCGAAGAGGTGTTCATATGGAAAAGCACTCGTTACCGATGCAACCCACAAACCGCCGTGCGTCATTCAGGCTCCGACGTCTGCTGGATGAGTTCCATCTGCTGATGGCCTCGTTTCCGGATCTCCAAGACGCCTTCGACGCTGACGACCTGCCGCTCGCATTCATCCTCCGGAGAGACTCCCGGCTACGCGAACCCGGTATCCAGCTATCGAAAGCTTTCTCATGGCCCGCGCGCAACTCGGTTCGACGGCGAACCAGGTCGTCCCGGACACCAATTCGCCGCGGTCCTAGAAAGCAGATGTCCAATGAGTAGTCTTCGAGGCAAACACGAGCCGGGCGGCGTGTCGTGTTGGTTATGGCCATTTTGACCCCACACGCATCGTCCGTCGACACGATCCCCAGCCGACTCGAGCAGGTTGAGCCGTTTGCTCCAGGCTGGCCGGGCCTCCCGGCGCGCTGGACGTCGAGCGCCAAGAGCGGGGTCGGCACTGCCGCGAGTCGCGACAGCCGCGTGTGGTTCACGCTGAGTCACGGCATCCTCAACGAAATCTACTATCCACGCGTCGATCACGCCTGCATCCGTGACCTCGGCTTCATTGTCACGGATGGGCAGTCGTACTTCTCGGAGGAAAAGCGCGACACGCGCTCCGAGACTTCACAAGTGGCACCCGGTATTCCGGCGTATCGGATTCAGAACACTGCCGTTGACGGACGCTATCGGCTCGAGAAGGAGATCCTGACCGATCCGTGGCGCGACGTCGTGCTGCAGCGCGTGCGGTTCATCCCACTCGAGGGCACATTCGCTGACTTCCACGTGTACGTGCTGCTCGCGCCGCATCTCGCGAACGCGGGCGCGGGCAACACCGCGTGGGTCGGCGACTACAAGGGAACCGCGATGCTGTTCGCGGAGCGCGAGCACCATGCTCTGGCGCTGGCGTCGTCGGCGCCGTGGCTGGCCCGATCCGTCGGATTCGTCGGCGCCTCCGATGGGTGGCAGGAGCTGCGCGTCAACAAACGGCTCGACCGCACATACGTACGCGCCGACAACGGAAACGTCGCGGTCACGGGCGAAATCGATCTGGTGTCGTGCGGCGGGACCTTCGAGCTGGCTCTTGGCTTCGGGCCTACCGCCATGGAGGCCGGCCAGCACGCCCTCATCACCCTGCTCGAAGACTTCGACGAAACCCACGCCGAGTACGTCCGTGCGTGGCGGGCGTGGCACGCGCGGCTCGTGGACGGCGTTCCTCCCGACCAACGAACGCGCCTGTATCACATCAGCGCCGCGGTTCTTCGGACACACGAATCGAAGCGAGTGGAAGGGGGAATCATCGCCAGCCTGTCCATTCCCTGGGGATCTTCGAAGCCCGATGACGATCTGGGTGGGTATCACCTGGTCTGGCCGCGGGATCTCGTCGAGATCGCGGGCGGTTTCGTCGCCATCGGCGCGCTCGAACACGTCAGGCGTGTGTTGCGTTACCTGCAGGTGACGCAGGAGCCGGACGGTCACTGGTCGCAGAACATGTGGCTCGACGGCAGGCCTTATTGGCATGGCGTGCAGATGGACGAAACGGCACTGCCGATTCTGCTCGTCGATCTTGCGGCTCGCGAAGGTGTGATCGACACGGCAGGACGGGACGCGCTCTGGCCGATGGTTCGGCGGGCGGCCGCCTTTCTGGCACGCAACGGTCCCGTCAGTCCGCAGGATCGCTGGGAGGAACAACCGGGATACTCGCCATTCACTATTGCCACCGAGATCGCCGCGCTCCTCGTCGCCGCCGATCTCGCTGATGCGGCGTCGAACACGATCGCCGCTGAGTACCTGCGGGAGACCGCTGACGCGTGGAACGCCAGCATCGACCGGTGGCTATACGTGCAGGGCACCGAGCTCGCACAGCTGCACGACGTCGAGGGGTATTACGCGCGCGTCGCGGCGCCCGAGCATGGCGACGCCGCATCGCCGTGTCAGGGCTTCGTCCCGATTAAGAATCGTCCCCCAGCCGAAGCAACCGGGCCGGCGGCGCTGATGGTCAGTCTCGACGCACTCGCGTTCGTCCGTTTCGGGCTCCGCGCACCGAAGGATCCACGGATCCTGAACACGGTCAAAGTGATTGATGCGACGCTGAAGGTGGAAACGCCGCGTGGCCCCGTCTGGCGTCGGTATCAAGGCGATGGATACGGTGAACACGCCGACGGAGCCCCGTACGACGGGACCGGCGTCGGGCGGGGGTGGCCGCTCCTGGCAGGCGAGCGCGGTCATTACGAAATCGCGGCCGGTCAGTTGCATGTCGCCGAGCATCTCGCGCAGGCGATGGAGACCATCGCTGGGGAGGCCGGCCTTCTTCCCGAACAGGTCTGGGACAGCGCGGATATTCCCGAGCGCGAACTCCACATCGGCCGTGCCTCAGGATCGGCCATGCCCCTCGTCTGGGCACACGCCGAGTACCTCAAATTGCGCCGATCGCTCTTCGACGGCCGCATCTTCGATCAGCCGCCGCAGACCGTCGAGCGGTACCTCGTTCAGCAGACGACGTCCGACCGCATCGTCTGGCGCTTCAACCATAAGGTGCGCGCGATGCCGGCGGACAGAACACTCCGCGTGGAGACGCTCGCGCCGGCCGTCGTCCATTGGAGCGTCGACGAATGGCGTACCGTGCATGACACCTCGACGCGAGATACGACACTCGGCGTCCATGTGTCCGACCTTGGGACCAGCGATCTTCGGGATGGCGATCGCATCCATTTCACGTTCTATTGGCCGAAAGCAGACCGGTGGGAAGGTGTCGACTTTGTCGTCTGCGTCGAGCCGTGAGACGGATGAGGACTGGTGGACTGCGGTCCCCGTCCATCGGCATTGCGGTCGCCGCGGATGATGGAGCGCGCCGATTCAACGACTAGGCTTATGGACCTGGGCAGAGTCTGCCGGAGGTTCGAGCACGCCGGAGAGGTCCACATCGCGAATCGCGGCCAGTGCCGCGTCCCACCGGCCCTCGGCGCATAGTCCTCGGATTCCAGCATCCTCGTACGCCGCCAGCGCGGCATTCAGGCAGGCGGCGCGCACCATTTCGACCAACGATGGGGTCTCGGTTTGCTGTGACATTTTCAGACGAGTACGCGCCTTGAACGCTGTTTCCAATATCGACGGTGTCCCTGCCGCTCCTTGCTCGTGCCTTCTCAACGCGCGTGTGCTGTGCGTGCAGACATATCGAGCCTTCATTTCCAGTCGGATCACGTAACGTGCGGTCGGTCCTGCTGCGCCGCGAGCTGCTCGAGCACATACGGCATGATCCCACCGGCCAGAAAGCATACCGGATGTGTTCCCGATCTGATCCGTGCGTCCCGCTCGGGGCTAGGTCGCAGCTCACCTCACCATTGCTCGGCGCGAGCCGCCAGCGTTGGTGAGGGCAACAGGTGAGCCAATCCCTGACACTGCCGTTAATTTGGCTGCATCTATCGATGCCGTGACGGCTTATAGCTTGTGGCAGCCGCGTACCAGCGTGTCGGGCGACGGGCTATCGCTTCAGAACGAAAGGAACGGGATCAATCTGAAACCTCGATTTTGCGCCTTGCTTGGTCAAGGTTGCCTTCTCGGATTCGTGGACCTGATCGAGCGCGGCCTTCTTTTCCTTGAGGCGAATGGGAGAGGGAAGCGCCTGAACGGCCGGTGGACGTTCTACGCTGCTCGCGGCTCTTCGCGCCGGCGCTCTCGCAGCGGCATCCGCTCATCCCGAGAGGGCGGTATGTCTCGTTGAACCTTGCGCAGCCTGTGGCTTCCAGTCAGAGTCCAACCAGCTGTCTCTCGGCCACAGTGATCGCAACGCAAGTACAGTCGCCCCGGCGCTCGTGCCATCCTGTCGTCGTGTCCCAGAAGCAGGCACCTCAATGACATCACCATGTCGTTCTCGTCCTTCGCGCGCGGTCGCTACACGACCACGGTGTCGTTCTCCGCTGTCAGTTCGTAACGTGATTTGACAGCGTCGGCGATCCGCGCCACCGCATCCACGGACAGCGATTCCACGTACTCTCGCTCGTACCTCTGAAGCTCGCGCGCGAGTGCGCGATCGCCGAAGACGTCGGCGATCCATCGCGAGAAGTCCCCGCGACGCAGATATCCATCCGCCTGGGTCACGTCGAGATCGTCAATCACCATGACGAACTCCCGTAACGTATGGGCGCGCGACGTCCTCAGGCGACCATTCGCGTGGAACACGAACGCCTGAGTGTCCGCGACGGGCACGTCGACGTACTTCTGCCGATGACGCACGTGGGGTGTCAGGCGTTCGCCGATGGTGAACACCTGCAGGTGGGAGCCAGCCTCCGTCGTAACTGGCAGCGCTGCCGCCTGATCGATCTGGAGCGTCTGCAGCACGTCCCAGGCGGAAGCGCCGAGATGTTCACACGCAGTGCAATGCTGCCGGAGGGCGTCGATCTCCGCACGATTCGATTCCCTGGTCACTAGGATCACCTCAGTGGCGGCGACGAGGTCCCGTGGCAACTGCGAGGGCCAATAGGTCACGACCGTGTAGCCATTGACATCGAGGTCCAGCAGCTTGTGTTTGACGGCGTCGTGGAGGAAGTAATGCCCTTCGTCGACGATGATGCGGTGTGGTGTGCCCATGCGGCGCCGCATGACGTTGAGAGCCGGCAACACTGCACGGATGTACGCGAGCTTGGCGTGGTGCTCCATGCACGACAGGTCGATTACCACGCTTCGATCGGGATACCGCAACGCGTGAAGCAGCGCGCGTGGCGTGGGCGGATCATCCTCTCCACCCAGCACTCTGACGCCCGGTAGTGCATCGAGGGTTCGATAATCGCCCTCAGGATCGATGACACACAGGCTGTACCCGTGAAGGATCAGCCGCTCGCAGAGCAGGCCTGCCAGCCACGACTTGCCTGAGTTCGTCTCGCCCATGATCAAGACGTTCCGCCCGCGGACCGCCAGCGAGAACTCGCGGCCGTCTTCCGTGTGCCCGAGCATGAGCCGTCGTCTCGCCCGCGGCACCGTCGGCAACCGGCCAGTGGCCGCGACTCGTCTGACGAAGTCAGCAACCGCAGCCGGTCCATCACCGGCGATGACCATGTCGGCCGCGGCGCGTAGAGATGGGCTGCCCCATTCGACAGCCGCGCCGACCTCGGCAAATCGAAGCAGCTCGTGATCGTTTTCCGCATCTCCAACGGCGACCGCATTTCGTGGCGACTTGCGCAGGGCCTCCAGAGCGGCGCGCAGCCCGGTTGCCTTGCTGATGCCTTGCGCCATCGCCATGACCCGACTGCGGTTGAACATCAACACGATAGGCACTTCGAGCTCACGGACAACGTCCAACATTTGCGGCGCCGCGCTCGCGTCGGCCTCGATTAGGCACTGGCCTGCCTGGAAGGGAATGGCTTCCTTCTGCAGCCTCGCGACGAATGCCGGCGGGATCGGCGGTGCGAGTGTCGTCGTCAGGCCACCGTCGGGGAAGTGGACGAGCGCGCCATTTTCGGCGACCACGCTATCGACGAATTGGAGCTTCCCGGCGACGCGACGCAGGTCGTCGAGGCGGCGACCGGTTACGAGCATGACCGCAACGCCGCGACGCCGCGCGTCAGCGATAGCCTCCATCATGGGTGTATTCAGCCGGTCATCGCGTGTGATTGTGCCGTCGTAGTCCAACGCGAGTACTGACAGTTTCATGGTGCGCTCCACCGGGCCGGCAACGCTACGGGCCACTGTTGGCCCCTCTTGCCGCGAATTCGGCGCTTCGAACTGACGGCAGTCTCGATCGCACGTCGGCGTAGGCGAGCGCGCGATTCGCGGATTATTGTTTCAGAAGGCAAGACGTACGCCAGCGGTCAGGCGTGTTCGGCCAGGGAGAACCGGGCGGCAGCTCGGAATAGTACGGCGGAACGATTCGTTCTGAAACGTCTCCCATCCAGTGCGCAATATCCGCGCTGCCCCTACTGCGGATCGCGCGTGCGCACGCCTAACGAACGGATCGAATAGGTCGACCAGTCAAGCCGAAGCCTAGGATCGGTAAGCCGCCGTATGGATGAGCCAGTTGGGAAATCGTCCAGACTGGTGAGACACCACCACAACGTTCCACAACTGCTGAAACCATCTGAACGCTCCCGGGCCGGCGAGCAATCCTTCCGGCCTGATCATCGCCACAAATCCCAGGTCGGAAATTCCAGGCTCTCCTTGCCGCGACGCGGTTCCGAAGACTCGCCCTACTCCATGTTCTACAATTCCGGCCGCATGCATCAGACGCTCCGCGTGACGCCAACGATGGAGGCTGGCATCGCGGACCACGTCTGGTAGAGCACACCGGAGCGTCTATGCCGCGAATTCCGCTCGGGATTGGCTTGGGGATCGCCATTGGCGTCGTGGACGTCTTGCTGATGCTGCCTCTCAGCTTCCCTGACAAACGCGCGGCGCTGCTGGGCGCATTCTGTGCTCGGTTCGCGCTGGGGTTTTTCGCGGCCGTGACTCAGCTTCCATTGTCCCCAGTGTTGTCGGGCATCGTCGTCGGCATTCTCACGAGTCTCCCGGACGCCATCATTACGAAGGCCTACGCGCCGATCATGATCACAGGTGTCATCTTTGGGGCCGTCGCTGGATGGATTGTCGGGCGACGAAGCAGGTAGGCTAGGCCTCGAATCCGTGACTCTCGAAACAACTCGCTGGAGCCTTGTCGTTGCCGCAGGCGGCGACGACTCGGCGGCGGCCCGCGCCGCCCTCTCCGCGCTGTGCGACGCGTACTGGTATCCCCTCTATGCCTACGTGCGGCAGCGCGGCGTGCCGGCCGAAGACGCGCGCGACCTGACGCAGGCATTTCTGACTTCGCTGATCGAGCGCCAGGACCTCAAGCACGTCAGCCAGGAACGGGGGCGCTTCCGCTCGTTCCTCCTCGCGTCGCTGCAACACTTCCTCGCCAACGACGCGGCACGCCAGCGGACGGCCAAGCGCGGCGGCGGCGTGCGCGTGCTGTCGCTCGACTCTGACGAGGCCGAAGGCCGCTATCGCTTGGAACCGGCAGGAGCGGCGACACCGGAGACTCTCTACGAGCGTCGCTGGGCCTTGATGATCATCGAGCGCGTGCTCGCCCGCCTGCGCGATGCGTGGCGCGCCGAAGATCGTGGGCGCGAGTTCGAGGCGCTGAAGGCGTGCCTGCTCGGGGAGGGGCCCGACGGTGGGTATGCCGCCGTGGCTTCAGCGCTTGGCACCTCCGAAGGAGCGCTGAAGGTGGCGGTCCATCGCCTCAGACGCCGTTTCCGGACCGAGCTGAAACGCGATATCGGCGAAACGGTCGCCGATCCTGCCGACGTCGACGACGAAATCCGGTACCTCATCCGGGCGCTGAACGCGTAACCTTCCGGCGTGGTTCTGTCTGTAAACGGCATGGACGACGCCGCTCCCCCGACCCACTGCTCACGCTGCGGCAGCCCGATGCCGGCCGACGCACGGGAAGGCCTCTGTCCCGTGTGCCTCTTGACCGCCGGAATCGAGACGCTGACCGGTGCCTCGCAAGACGACGATGCGCCGACGAAGGTCTCGGCGTCGAGGCCGGCCACCCATGAGGGCCCGCGGCTCGTGGCGGGCGACACGTGGGGACCGTACCGCATCGGCCGTCTGCTCGGACGGGGCGGGATGGGCGAGGTGTACGAAGCCGAGCACCTCGACAGCGGCCGCCGCGTCGCGCTCAAAGTGCTGCGCGACCGGTTTGCGCATCCCGACGAGCGCGCGCGTTTCTTGCGCGAAGGGCAGCTGGCCGCGTCGGTCAGCCACCCGCACACCGTCTACATTTTCGGCAGCGAGGAGATCGGCGGCACGCCGATCATCTCGATGGAGCTCTTGTCCGGTGGCACGCTCAAGGATCGCGTCGCCGCCAACGGTCCGCTCGATCCGGCTGACGCCGTCGCGGCGGTGCTCGACATCATCGGCGGTCTCGACGCCGCCCACGCGGCCGGCATTCTCCATCGCGACATCAAGCCGTCGAACTGCTTCACGGATCTCGACGGCACGGTGAAGGTCGGCGACTTCGGCCTGTCGATCTCGACGCTCGCGCGCGATGTGCAGCACGAGCTCGACACGGAAGGATTTCAGGGCACTCCGCAGTTCGCCGCGCCCGAGCAGCTCCGCGGCGAGCCGCTCGACGTGCGCGCGGACATCTACGCCGTCGGCGCGACGATGTACTGGCTGCTGACGGGGAGGCCGCCGTTCGAGGCAGGCGATCTGCAGACGCTGGTCAAGAAGGTCACCACTGAGCCGCTGGTTTCTCCGCGCGTGCTTCGTCCGGCGATCCCGGCGCGCCTCGCGGCTGTCGTTGTTCGGTGTCTGGCGAAGAATGCCGCCGAACGGCCAGCGTCGTACGCCGAACTCGCCGACGCGCTGCGTCCGTTCGCTCCCCATCAGGATCCGCCCGCGTCGCCAGGCGCTCGTGTCCTGGCCGCCATCGTCGACGCTCTCGTGATGAGCGGCGTATTCGCGATCGGCACCGCGGCCTTGGTGGCGACGGCTGCAACCGGTCTGGGGTCCGGCCGATGGAACTTCCTGCTGAACGCCGCGTACTTCTTCGTCCTCGAAGGGAGATGGGGCACGTCGCTCGGTAAGCGGCTATTCGGCTTGCGCGTGGTGTCTTCCGTCGGAGGGCCCGCGTCGTGGTGGCAGATCGGTCGCCGGACGGCCATTTCGTATCTCCCGAACCTGATCATTGCGTCCTTCGTCTCGTCATCGACCATCGTGGTGGCCGGCACTCCGGGCCACGGCGGTGCGATGACCCTCGATCGGGGAGGGATCACGCTGATTGTCGCGGCCGTCCTCTTTGTGACGATGCGTCGTCGCAACGGGTGGGCGGCCGTCCACGATCTCGTCAGCGGCACTCGAGTTGTCCGCCAGGCCGCGATGACTGCGCGTCGACTCGGGACGTCGGCAGCACTCACGCGCGTGTCTGCGGCAGGCACTGCCGTCGCTCCTGAGCGGATCGGCCCGTTTGTGCTCGTGTCGGATGCCGGCGAGACAGATGAAGGCCGGCTGCTGATCGGGTTTGATCCGATCCTGAGGCGCTCGGTGTGGATTCACCGGGTTCGCCCGGAGACGCCGGCGGTCAGCGCCGCACGCCGCGATGTGACGCGCGTCGGCCGGTTGCACTGGTTGGCCGGCAGACGATCCGCGACCGATCCCAACGCGAACTGGGACGCCTTCGAAGCGCCGGATGGCGCGCCATTCGCCGCATCCGGAGACTGGCGGGTAGTCAAGCATCGGCTGCTCGATCTGGTCAACGAGCTCACGGCTGGCGTTCGCGACGAGTCGTTGCCGCCGCTTGGTCTCGAGCGCATCTGGATTCGCGCGGATGGCCGTCCTGTGCTGATCGACTTCGCAGCGCCCGGCTCGACCCGGTCAGCGATCGTCGCGGACCTGACGCCGACGCGGTTGTTGTCGGCAGTTGCCGTGGAAGAAGCGTCCGAGCTGCGCTCGTCTGCAACCACGCCGTGGCCGATCTCGGCGCGAGCCCTTGTGAACGGATGGGCGGCGGCGCCGCCAGCGTCGCTCGCGGCGGCGGCCGACGCGGTCCAGTCGGCCGCGGCGGCGGTCGAGCGTGTGACGCCTGCGCGGCGAGCGATCCCAATCGGGCTCGCGGCAGCCCCGGTGGTGTTCGGGTTCATCACGGCGCTGGTGGCGGCGCCCGCCATGCAGCGCCTCGCGAACCCACAGTACGCGGAAGTGTTCGCGTGGCTCGGCGAGCTGAACGACCAGCGCACGGACAGTCGCTTGTCGGATCCGGCGATCCGGGATGCGGTCGAACGGTATGTGGCGGGGCGCTATCGATCGGTGCTCGCGGACGGACGTTTCTGGTCGATGACCACGGGCCAGGGAAACACGAACCGCCTTCGGCAAACCGCAGAAGACATTCTCGCGCGTCACCCATCGGTGTCCGCCGACGAGATGGCGCAGTTGTCGGTGACGCTGGCGCCGGAGATCGAGGAACGACGCCAGTTCAGCGCGTATGTCGGTGGAGGCGTCGAGTCAGTTCTTCCGGTGATGAGCACGCTGTTCGTCGCGGGAGCGCTGTTTGTGGCGTTCGTCGCCAGCATGTTCTCGGCGATTGCCGTGCCCGGCGGGATCGCGACGCAAACCGTCGGCCTCGGCGTCATCAGGCGGGATGGGGGAGAGATCGGCCGCGTACGATCGTTCGTGCGCGCGCTCGTCGTGTGGACGCCGGCGATCGCCTGGTTCGTCTATCTCGGGATGTCGCCGAAGGTCCAGGGCTTCGTCCCCAATCCGCCCAATCCGATGCGCGGAGCGTTCCTCGTGCTTGGAACGATGGCTCTCGGTGCGATCTGGACTGTTGTGCGGACGACTCGTGGGCCGCACGATTTCGTCGCGGGCACGTGGGTCGTGCCGCGATAGCAGTGTGGCCACGATCTGGGAACAACCGCGCGGTTTCTACCATCGAGGGGCGCGAAGCAACTGGCGGAGCAAGCGCTTGTCAACCAACGGGCGGCCTTTTCCGTACTTAGCGGGTAAATGCGCGCGTTCTTCAAGATGATCGTCGCGCATGGCCGCGCAGCGAAAACGATCACCGTCCGCTTGGCGCCGTTGCGGGGCCTGTCATTGGAGGTTCGGCTCGGCCTGAGGCTGCTCGTAAAGCACATCGGCCGGACGGTGGTGGGAACGGTGGCGATGGCCTTCGCGATCTGGAGCGGCATCGTCGCCTTCGAGTTCTACACCCAGATCATGCACCCCAGGCTGCCTCTTGAAGGCGGCGCGCGGATTGTCGCGATCGTGATGGTCGACACCGCCAGTCCTGGTGAAAAAGCGCCGACCCTTCATGACTTCGTGGCGTGGCGCGACGCCCTGACATCCGTGCAGGACCTGGCGGCGTATCGTGACCGCAACTGGAACGTGATCGTCGGCACTGCCGTGCCGGTCGCCGTGGCGGAGATCAGCGCGGCCACGTTTCGTGTCATGCAGGAGCGCCCCGTTCTCGCCACGCTCGAAGCCGCGCAACCGAACTGACGGTCCTCGGCGCCACGGTTGCCGCCGCGTTTCCCGACACCCACGAGCATCTCAAGCCCCGGATCGCTCCGAATCCAGCCAATCGACGCGCTGCGCGCTCAGTGACGACGTAACGGTCCCAACCCGCGACCGCGGGCTTAGGCCGATCAAACGCCGACCCGAGCCGCGGCTGAACGCGTCGATCGTTCGCTCAGCTGCCGATCACTCTGGATCAGGCCCAGGTTCCATAAGCGCCAGGCCGCGATGGTCGGCGTCAGTGCACGTTCGCGAGCGCACGCACGGCCCACGCCGTGCCCGCGGCGGAAATCCATTGGTCGGCGCCGTGCGGGAAACCGCTCTCGAAGTACGCCTGGATCGGAACCGACCGCGACTTGACGTACCAGGACCCATCCCGGAGCTGCGTACGGAGCAGGAACTCGACGCCGCGACGGACCGCCAGGTCGTCGGCGGCAGCCATCCCGCTTTCGCGGAGCGCCGTGAGCGCTTCGCCCGTCGCGTACGAGTCGCTCTCGAGCGACGGCTCCTGCGACCAGCCGCCGTCACTCCGCTGCAACGCCAGCAGCTCGCGCGCTGCCGCTCTGAGCGTGTCCGTGTCCGCTTCGGCCCATGCGAGCCCGAGCAGGCGGAACGCGCGCTCCTCGGTGACCTCGCCTTTCGCCGACGCCAGCCAGTCGCGTGCGCGCCCGACTGCCCGTGCGGACTCGGCGCGCCTAGCTTCCGGCGCGTAGAGCTGCACCGCGCGCATGGACATCGCCGTCACCTCGATGTCGTTCGATTCGATGGGCGGCCGAAGGGTTTGCACGGCCCAGTGGCCGTCCGCCGACTGTCGCCTCAGCAGCCACAGCGCTTGCGCATCAGTGGCCCGGTCGGGCGGGTGTCCGTCCGCGGAGAGGCCGACCAGGAGGTAGTTGATCGTGTCCTGTGCGCCAGCGATGGGCTGGTTCTGCAGCGTTCGCTCCCGCCACGACTCCAGGTACGTGGCGATCCTCGTTCGCGACGCACTCACCGCCCGTTCGTCGACGCGGTAGCCCTTTCGCCGGGCGGTCAATACTGCGGACGAGACCACACTGTTGTGGTGACACGAGACACACCCGGTCTTCGCGATGAACGGCTCGGCGATGCCCTGCAGCAGGGGCAGGCTCCGCTCGACCGCCGCGCGAACCGTGGCAGCCGTCACGGCCTCGGCCCCCACGGCGGCAGCGCGGGGCGAGGATGCGGCGAGCGTCGGCCGCAGGCCAGTGTCTGGTGGTGGCGTGCGGGCGACCGGTCCGTCGCCTGCAACGCCAAGCTGCTCGGCGCACGTCAGGCAGTTGGTGCGAAGGAAACGTGCGCTGAGGCCAGATGGATCTGCGCCGTAGTCGAGGAAAAGCCGGAACACGTCGGCGTCGCCGACCCGTGCGGCAGCCTGCAGCGGGACCGGATCCCCAGTCTTTGCCGGAAACGGATTGGCGCCGTACTCGAGCAGCAGCTGCACTGCGGGCGCCGCGCCGACGATGCCAGCCGCAATGGCGAGCGCCGTCCGGCGTTCGTCAGAGCGGACATTCACGTCGACGTCCGCCGCGAGCAGCAGCCGCATCTTCGCGGTGTCTGGAAGCGCCCACATCAGCGCCGTGGCCCCTGACACATTCGAAGCGTGCGGGTCTGCCCCCATCGCCAGCAACCGCTTCATCAGATCAGCGTCGCCGTACAGCGCTGCGGCCATCAGCGGCGTCGTGCCTCCCGCCGTGCGTGCGCGTACTGAACCAGGGCTGGCCTTGAGGAACGCATCGACGGCTCCACGATTTCCGCTTCGGATCAATGTCCTTAGCCGCTCGGCTGCGGGGTCCACCGGGGGAGACGCTGGTACGCCTGCGAGCTCGTCGGGCCACTCGACGCCCTGATCGATCCAGGCCTTGATGACGGCGATCTCGGCGGCAGGCAGCGAACCGGTCGGGGGCATGCGGACACCAGGAGCGGTGTCCACGAGCCGCCGGTACAGCAGCGTCCCTTCCGCGTTTCCCGGTCCGATCACCGTCTGCGACCCGCCTCGCAGCGCATCGGCGCGGCGATCCAGCCGAAATCCGTTCATCTGCTGTTCGGGACCATGGCAGTTATAACACCTGTCACGGAGGATCGGCTGCACATCACGTCGGAAATCCACGTGCGACGCCGCTTGCTGCGCCTCGGCGGCGAACGGCAAGGACTGGAGAGCGAACGCCGCCACGACGGCAATTCTGGACCAACGCATGGCTGAAGCTCCACTGACCGGTAGCGCCACGTGTTTCCACGGCGTTTATCGGGCTGCTGGTTAGGTAGCGTGGAGTATACGGCGAAGCTCGTCGATTGTGCGCCGAAGGCCATATCCCTCGATTCCCTGCTCGATGCGCCGCGGTAGAATCCGCGCATGCGCAAAGCCTTTCTTCTGGCAGTGATGGCCGTCGTGTCCCTGGCTGGCGCCTCGGAGCCCCGCAGGATCGTGTTCACGCGCGTCTTCCCACAGCCGGGGCAGATCGGTTTGTTCGTCGCCGCCGCCGACGGCAGCGCCGAGCGCGCGCTGTTCGCATCGCCGGACGTCGATTACGACGCCGTGTTTTCGCCCGACGGGGCGTCGATCGTCTTCACATCGGAGCGGAACGGCTCCGCGGATCTCTATCGGGTACAGGCGGACGGGACTGGGTTGGAGCACCTCGTCGACAACCCAGCCTACGACGATCAGGCGGCGTTCGCGCCTGACGGCAAGCAGCTCGTCTTCGTCAGCACGCGCGCGGCCGGCACGTCGGATTTGTGGATCCTGGATCTGCAGACGCGCCGCGCGAAAGCGCTGACGTCGGGGCCCGGCGGCGACTTCCGGCCGGCGTGGTCGCCCGACGGGAAGTGGATCGCGTTCGCCTCGGATCGCCTGAGCAACCTGCCGTTCGCGCACGGACGCTGGGAACACCTCCAGCTGGTCGACATTTTCATCATTCACCCCGACGGCACCGGGCTGAAGCGCATCACGGAGCACGGGAATTTCTGCGGCAGCCCGAAATGGTTTGCCGACAGCCGGCGCGTGCTCGCGTACTGCATGACGGCCGAGCAGACGCTCGATAACCGTCGTGTGGTCCCTGAGCATCCCGAGGACACGCGGTTCGTCGCGATCGATATCGCAACCGGTTCACTGTCCGACATCCCGGCCGGACCGGGCGTCAAATTCAATCCGTCGCCGTTGCCAGGCGACATGCTTGGCTACCTGCGGAAAGACGGCGACCAGGGAATCTATTACTCGAACGGCTCGCGCGGTCCGAAAGGCCAGATTCGGACGGCCGCGTGGTCGCCCGACGGCAAGCAGGTCGTCTTCCACAAGCGTGTGACGTTCACACGTAAGACGTGGGTGAAGACGTTCAGCAAGAATGCGAATTACGAGCTGACGCTGACGAGCGGACTGCCGTCGTTCAATCCGTCCGGCGACCGCTTTGTCACAATCGGCGGCGGCGGTCCGAATGCGCTCGGATCCGGGATTGCCGTCACGCCAGCCGGCGGCGACGAGGCGACCATCATCTATCAGGACAAGGCGCGCAACGTGCTGGGACCGCAATGGTCGCCGCGCGGCGATGCGATCATCTTCAGCGTCGGCGTCTTCAACGCGTTCTTCAACGGCTTCCACGGCCTCTTCCTCAAGCCAGAGGATCGCGCAGAAGGCGGCGCGCAGATCGCGATGATCAACGCCGACGGCACGGGGTACCGCGAGCTGACGACGGGGCCGAACAACAACGGGTTCCCGTCGATGTCGCCAGACGGCAAGCAGTTCGTGTACCGCTCGTTCGGTCCCGAGGGCGACGGGCTGCGCATCATGAACGTCGAGACGAAGACGTCGACGATGCTGAATGCCGGCTACGACAATTTCCCGCTGTGGTCGCCGCGCGGCGATCTGATCATGTTCTCGCGCCTCTCCGAGGGGAACTACGAGATCTACACCACGAAGCCGGACGGCACCGGCGTAAAACGGCTCACCAACGCGCGCGGCAACGATGCGCACCAGGGATGGTCGCCCGACGGCGAATCGATTGTGTTCGCGACCACGCGCTTGGGGTTCAAGGACGAGATGATCTACACGGATGCGCCGCAGCCGTACGGCGAGCTCTTCGTCATGCGCTACGACGGCACGAACGTCCAGCAGATCACGGACAACCAATGGGAAGACGGCACGCCCGCCTGGCAGCCCGCGCCGCGACGTTCGCCTTCGCAGCCGTAGCGACGATCGCTGAAGTAGTGCTGATATTCACTGGTGTCCACGCCGGCCAGAAAGCGGAAGAACGAGCTCATGTCGCTCGATTCTGCCATCTATGGCGTGGCCACCGAGTTCGATGAGATTGCCGCGCTGGCGGTCCGTGGGCGGTGCGATGCTGATGGCGGGCGCCGCAGCGGTCGCAGCGCAGACTGCTTCGCAAGACTATCCACAGTGGCGTGGACCGAATCGCGACGGTGCGGCCAGCGCCTTTGTCGAGCCGCCATCGTGGCCCGATACGCTGACGCGCAGGTGGAAGGTCCACGTCGGAGAGGGTTACGCGACGCCCCTCGTCGTAGCCGACATTGTGTACGCGTTCACTCGGCGGAACGGGAGCGAGGTGATGACCGCGCTCAGCGCCGGGACGGGCAAAGAGTTGTGGCACACGAGCTACCCGGCACCGTACGCCCCTGCCACGCCAGCGGCCGCCCACGGCGTCGGTCCAAAGGCCACTCCGCTCTTCCACAACGGCAGGCTGTACACCCTCGGCATCACGGGCATTTTCTCTGCGTTCGACTCCTCAACCGGGACGCTTGCCTGGCAGACGCCCGCAGCGCGCGAGCATCCGGCATACGGCACGGCCGTTTCTCCAGTCGGTGATGGCAATCAGGTGATCGTGCACCCCGGCAATCACGGCCCGCTGACCGCGTTCGATGCGAACACCGGTGCGGTCAGATGGAGCGGAAACGATCGCGGCGCCTACGCCTCGCCAATCATCGTGGAACTGGATGGAATCCGTCAGGTCGTGACGATGACGCAAGACAACGTGCTCGGCGTCTCTCTCTCGGATGGCGCGCGGCTCTGGGCGTACCCGTGGCGATCCCGCGCGACGCCGAGCGCGATTACGCCACTCGTATACAACGGGACGCTGATCGTCGGCGGCGAGGCGATGGGGGTGACCGCGCTGAAGCCGACCAGACGCGGCGACACCTGGATCGTCGACGTCGCGTGGGAGACCAGGAGTGTCTCGCTGTTTCTGAGCAATCCGGTCGTTGTCGGCGACACTTTGTTCGGCCTCTCCGAGAAGGCGAGAGGACAGTTCTTCGCGCTCGACGCGAAGAGCGGCAACGTTCTCTGGCTCGGGCCGCCTCGCCAGGCGTCGAATACCGCCGTTGTCAAAGCCGGCACGCTTCTGTTGCTGCTGAACGACGACGGCGAGTTGATCGTGGCGAGGAGCAGCAAGACGGGATTCGAACCGTTGAAGCGGTACACGGTCGCGGACACCGCGACGTGGGCACAGCCCGCCGTCTCCGGGAACCGAATCTTCGTCAAAGATGCCACGTCACTCTCGCTGTGGACGGTGGAGTGACGCAAAGCGAGGGTCGCGAAAAATGAACCATCGGGTCGTGTCGACTGTCCTCGTCGCGGTCTCTCTTGCTGCCGGGCCAAGCCACGCGCGACATGACATCCAGCGGTCCGGTGCCGGATTCGCGGCGGCGATGGCGCCCGTGATCGTGAAGCGCCAGTTGAGCAATGGGCTCCGCGTCTGGATCGTCGAGCAACACGACCTTCCGGTCGTGCAAATGAGCCTCCTCGTGATGACCGGCACCGACGCCGACCCGCCGGGGCGCTATGGGATCGCGAGCCTCACGTCGGCGATGCTCACCGAGGGCGCCGGCTCGCGATCGGCGGTCGAGATCGCCGACGCGCTCGACGTCCTGGTCGCCAATCTCTCAGGGTCGAGCGGCGTGGATTCCTCGTCTCTTCAGCTGTACGTGCCGGTTGCCGGTCTCATCGAGGCGCTGGCGCTGATGGCCGATGTGGCGCAGCGGCCGACGTTTCCGACGCAGGCGCTCCAGGCATTGCGGCAGCAGCGACTCGTCGCGCTGCGCAACGCGCGCGGTGATCCGGATGCGATTGCGGCCCTGACATTCGCACGCAGCGTTTACGGTCCTTCGCACCGCAGCGCCGCTGGGCCGATCGGAACGGTCGACAGCCTCAATGCGCTGACGGCGGAGGCGCTCCATGCCTTTCATGACTCGGCGTACCGACCAGACAACAGCACGTTGATCGTGGTCGGGGACGTGACGTCCGATCGGGTGCTGTCGCTTCTTGAAACGTACTTCGGCACATGGCGGTCGGCGGTGGTGAATGGTGTCGTCCACGAGCCGGCGCCGGCACTTCAGAGGTTGCCCCGCCAGTTGACGCTCGTTGACCTGCCAGACGCGCCGCAGTCACGAATGCTGATGGGCGGAGCGGGCGCGCACGGGATGGCGGACTTCTTTCCGATTCAAGTCTTGAACGCCGTCCTTCGGAGCCGATTGAGCTCGGACCGCAACCCGACGCTGCGCGACTTCACAACCGGCGTGCGGTCGGGCGCGGATGTGCGCAAGTCGGCGACGGCGTTCGTGATCGCCGCCGCCGCGCAAGCGGACAAGACCGCCGTATCGCTCAAGGCATTGGTCGACGAGTTGACCGCCATCGTCAAGGGCATACCGGATGACGAACTCGCGCGCGCGAAGGACGACATCGCTCTCACGTTTCCGAAGACGTTCGAGGCAACCGGACGCATTTCGAGTCGGCTGCGGGCGCTGGAATCGCTGATCGTGCACGGCCTGCCGGATGACTACTACGCCAACTACGTGTCTGCGATTCGGAGGGTCGACTCGGTGGACGTCCGGCGCGTGGCGCAGGCATACATCGATCCCGACCATCTCACGATTGTGATCGTCGGCGACCGAAAGACCGTTGAACCGTCCGTCCGCGCGTTGAACCTCGGATCAATCAAACGTGTGACCATCGACGAGGTGTTTACGCCGGCGCAATGACAAGGCTCCCGAACGACAAACGGTCTCGAACGCGCGTCGCATCGGTGCGTGAGTACATCGCGTCGAAGCCGAAAGCGTCTCGAGCCAGCCTCGAAGCGGTGCGCCGGGCGATTCTCAAGGCGCTCCCGAATGCGCAGGAAGGGCTGGCCTACCAGATGCCGGCCTACACGCTGAACGGCGTCGGCGTGCTGTATTTCGCCGGGTGGAAGTCACACTACTCGCTCTATCCCGCAAGCGATGCGTTGGTCGAGGCGTTTGCCAAGGAGTTGGCGCCATACCAACGCAGCAAGGGGACGCTCAAGTTCCCATTGTCCGAGCCTGTGCCCGTCCGCCTGATTGAGCGGATCGCGAAGTTCCGGGCCCGGCAACTCAGTATGCGGGACGCGGCTCCGGGCCGGCGCAAAGGCGGACGGGAAGGACAGGTCGATCGAATCCGCCGCATCTGCGCCGCGCTGCCCAGCGCGTTCGAGAAGATGTCGCACGGCGCGCCCTGCTTCTTCGTCGAGCCGGGCAAGGGCTGCTTCGCGATGTTTTCGGAGCACCACCGCGACGATGGCCGGCTGTCGCTGTGGGTGCCGGTGGCGGACGGCCTGCAGCCGCTGATGATCGAAGAATCGCCCGACATCTATTTCTACCCGCGGTATGTCGGCGCCGGCGGGTGGGTCGGCATCCTGCTCGATCAGATCGCCGATGACGCGCTCGAGAGCCACCTGCGCGAGGCGCGGCGGATCATCGCGTCCAAGCGGAAGCCCGCGCGCACGCCGCGTGGCATGTAGGGTCCACACGTCGGACTGAGCCGACAGCCGCGACGGTCCGCGGGTAAGGCACGACCGGCCGGCCCATCGCGTCCTTATAACTTCTTGCGCGCGGCATTGACAACGCTCGACGCGGGACAGTAGGCTCGGTATTCGTCAACGAAATCAGATATCGAAATACGATGATCGATCGCAATCTGTACACCGGACTCATCCGCCTCCATATCCTTCACCACGCCGCGGAGGGGCCGATATTTGGCCAGGCCATGATCGACGAACTCGGCCGGCACGGCTATCGGCTCAGCGCCGGCACGCTGTATCCCATCCTGCACGGCATGGAACGGGCCGGCTACCTCCGGTCGCGCGTCACGGAGACCGGTGGACGCAACCGCCGTGTCTATCGGGCGACACCCGCCGGCCGGAAAGCGCTCGCCACGGCACGTCAGCGGGTGCAAGAACTGTTCGGCGAGATGTTCGAGCACGGTTGATAGCGTGAGGCTCCGGATGATTCGAGCGCGAGCGTGGCTTTTCGCGTGGGTTCTGCTGGCGGCGCTGCCCAGGTGGGCGTCGGCGCAGCAACCGCAGGCGCCGGCGCCAACGGTGTTTACGCTCGACCAGGCGGTGCAATATGCCCTCGATCACTACCCGACCGTGCGCGCAGCGCTCGAGCAGATCAACGCGTCGACGGCGGGCGTCAGCATCGCGAAATCGGCGTACCTCCCGAGACTCGACTCGCTCTGGCAGTCGAACCGCGGGACCGCCAACAACATCTTCGGCCAGGTCCTGCCGCAGTCTGTCATCCCGGCGATGTCCGGCCCTGTGTTGCCCTCGGCGTCGGCGAGCAGTGTATGGGGCAGCGCCGTGGGCGCGTTGTTTTCATGGGAGCCGTTCGATTTCGGTCTCCGCGAGGCGACCGTCGCCGGTGCCGAAGCGGCCGTGGCCCGCGCCCGCGCCGGCGACGCCTTGACGCGCCTCGACGTGCAGACCGGAGTCGTTGCGGCATTTCTCGCCGTCGCGGGCGCTCAGCGAGCCGTAGCGGCTCTGCAAGCGGACGTCGACCGGCGGGATCTGCTGTCACGAGCCGTTCACACGCTTGTCGACAATCAACTGCGGCCTGGGGCGGAGGCGTCGCGGAGCGATGCGGAACGCGCGGCCGCTCAGACGCGGCTGATTCAGGCACAGCAGGCGGTGACGCTGGCGCAGATTTCGTTTGCGCGGGTGTTGGGCGTGACGAGCGGTCAGGTCGTCGTCGACGACACGACACTATTGGATCGCCTTCCAGCGACCGACGCGAGCGCGGAAGGCACGACGACTCATCCGCTCGCGCAAGTGCGTCAAGCCGCCATCGACATCTCCCGAGCCCAGGAGGAGGTGTTGTCGCGGACCGATCTCCCGCGGGTGTACTTCCAATCGAGCGTCTTCGCTCGCGGGAGCGGCGCGAACGCCAACGGCACGCTCGATGGCAGCTTCGCGGGTCTTGGTCCCGAGCGTGCGAACTGGGCCGCCGGAGTCCAGGTCGTCTTCCCAAACGCATTCGATTTCACCAGCCTCCGTGCGCGCAAAGCGGCGGCGGCCGCGTCGACGCGCGCGGAAACGGCCTTGTTCGACGAAGCACTCTTGACGGTCACCAGCCAACAGCAAACGGCCGCTGCGATGGTGCGGGCGGCCAGAGCGATTGCGGCCAATACGCCCGTGCAGCTCGCGGCGGCGCAGCAGAGCGAATCACAGGCGCGCGCCCGGTATCAGGCAGGCCTCGCGAGCATCGTGGAAGTCGCCGACACGCAGAGTCTCTTGGCGCAGGCCGAAGTACAGGAACAGCTGGCGCGGATGGAGGTGTGGCGCGCGCTGCTCGCGCAGGCCGCGGCCCACGGCACCCTCACGCCGTTCCTGTCGCTGGTGCATTCGTCCGCAGGAGTGCCTTGATCCCATGTGGCTGATCCGCGCCGCCCTCCGTCGTCCGATCACCATCCTGGTCGCCGTGATCGCCGTCGCGTTGACGGCCGTGTTTGCGGTCAGCCGCATGCGGGTGGACATCTTTCCGGATCTCGATCTGCCGGTCATCTACGTGGCGCAGCCGTACGGCGGCATGAGCCCGGCGCAGATGGAGGGGTACATCACCTACTACTACGAGTACCACTTCCTCTACATCAACGGGATTGAGAGCGTCGAGTCGAAGTCGATTCAGAACACGAGCCTGCTGAAGCTGACGTTTCATGCCGGCACCGACATGGCCGAAGCGCTCGCGCAGACGATCGGCTACACCAATCGCGCCCGGGCCTTCATGCCGCCCGGAACCGTCGGGCCCTTCATCATGCGGTTCGACGCCGGCACGGTACCGGTCGGCTATCTGGTCTTCTCGAGCGAGAGTCGCAGCCTCGGTGAAATTCAGGATCTCGCGCTCAACCGGGTCCGGCCGCAATTTGCGACGCTGGCCGGCGTGACATCGCCGCCCCCCTTCGGCGGCAGTCAACGCACCATCGTCATCCGCGTCGATCCAGATCGCCTGCGCTCGTACGGCATGTCACCCGACGAGGTGATTCGCGCGGTGTCCACGGGGAACGTGATCACGCCGTCCGGCAGCGTCAACATCGGTGACGAGACGCGGATCTCGCCGATGAATGCGATCGTGTCCAACATCAACGATCTGCTCGAGCTGCCGATTCGCACCGGGGCCGGGCCAGCGGTGTCGATTCGTGACATCGGCAGCGTCAGCGACAGCACCGACATCCCGACGGCGTACGCCCTGGTCAACGGTCGCCGCGCGGTCTACATTCCGGTCACGAAGCGTCCGAACGCCTCGACGTTGAGCGTGGTGAGCGAGGTGAAGGCCAACCTGGGACGCTTCCAGGCGTTGGTGCCCGACGACATCACCGTCAGCTACGAACTGGATCAGGCCCGCAACGTCTCGGCGTCGCTTCAGGCGGTGCTGCGCGAAGCCGCACTGGGCGCGGTGCTGACCGGCCTGATGGTCCTGGTCTTTCTCCGCGATTGGCGGAGCGCCGCGATCGTCGTGGTGACGATCCCCATCGCCTTGCTCACCGCGGTCATCGCGCTGTGGGGCGCCGGTCAGACCATCAACGTCATGACGCTCGGCGGCCTCGCGTTGGCCGTCGGCATCCTGGTGGACGAAGCCACCGTCGCCATCGAAAACATCCACACGCACGTGGCGCGTGGAGCCTCGGTCGCTCGCGGCGTGCTGGACGCGAGTGCGGAGGTCGTCGTGCCGCGGCTGCTCGCCATGCTCTCCGTGGTGGCAGTGTTCGTTCCGTCGTTTTTCATGACCGGCGTGTCGCGCTCCCTGTTTGTTCCGTTGTCGCTCGCCGTTGGGTTCTCGATGATCGCGTCGTTCCTCCTGTCGAGTTCGCTCGTCCCGGTGCTCTCGGTCTGGCTCTTGGCGAAGCGGTACGCCGCGCGACGCGCCGGTTCGCCCGTGGACGATTGGGTCGACCGGCTGCGGAATCGGCTCGGGCAGTTCCTGCAGCGCGTGGCTCCGGCTCGCTGGAGCATCGTTGCCGCGTATGTCGCGGTGACCGTCGCGGTCGTGGTGATCGTCGGTGCGACGCTCGGGCGGGAAATATTTCCGGGTGGCGGACTCCATCAGTTCCAGTTGCGATTGCGGGCGCCCACGGGGACCAAGTTCGAGTCGACCGAGCGGCTGTCCATCGACGTGCTCGACGAAATCAGACAGGCGGCCGGTCCCAACAACGTGGAGATTACGTTGGGCTACGTGGGCGTTCAGCCCTCGTCGTATCCGATTAACACCATCTTTCTCTGGACCGGTGGCGCGCATGAAGCCGTGTTGCAGGTGGCGCTCAAGCCGGAGGCAGGTATTCGACTGACGGAATTCGAGGAAACGCTGCGCCGCCGTTTCAACGAGCGATTTCCAAGGGCGCAGTTCTCATTCGAACCGGGAGACATCGTCAATCGGATCATGAACTTCGGCACCTCGACGCCAGTCGAAGTGGCGGTCACCGGCCCGGATTTCGCGGCGAGCCGCACGTTCGCGGCGAAGGTCCGGGACGAACTCGCACGGATTCCCGCGCTGCGCGATCTCCAGTACGGCCAGGCGTTGGACTATCCGGCGCTCCAGGTCGACGTCAACCGCCAGATGGCCGGTCAACTCGGGGTCACCGTCGATCAGATCGGTCGGTCGTTTGCGGCAGCCACCTCGTCCAGCCGATTCGTGGCGCCGAACTACTGGGCTGACCCGCGCTCGGGCATTGCCTTCCAGGTGCAGGTCGAAGTGCCGCAGCGCCGCATGACGACGATCGACGATCTGCGGGTCGTGCCGGTGAGCGGCGATGGCGGCTCGCACGCCATGCTCGGCGACGTGGCGACGATCGGCAACGCCACCATCGTCGGTGAATACGATCGCATCAACGGCCAGCGGATGGTCACGTTGACGGCGAATGTTGCCGGGCAGGATTTGGGCCGCACTGTTGGGCAAGTCGATGCGGCCATTGCCCGCGCCGGAGCGCCGCCACGCGGAGCGGGCATCGCCGTCCGCGGCCAGATCGGTGCGATGCGCGAGACCTTCACCAACATCATCGCCGGACTGGCGGTGGCGGTCGTCGTGATCTTCCTTCTGCTCGCGGCCAACTTTCAGTCGCTCCGGCTCGCCTTCGTCGTCGTGTCCACGGTGCCGGCCGTTCTGATGGGCGTCGTCGTGATGCTGGCCGTGACGCGAACGACATTGAACGTGCAGTCGTTCATGGGCGGCATCATGGCCATCGGCGTGGCCGTGGCGAACGCGATCCTCCTGGTCACGTTCGCCGAGCAGTCGCGCGTGCACGGGACGTCGCCGCTCCAGACAGCCATCGACGCCGCGCGATCGCGCATGCGCCCGGTGCTGATGACGAGCGCCGCGATGATCGCCGGAATGATCCCGATGGCGCTCGCGCTGGGCGAGGGAGCCGAGGCGACGGCGCCGCTCGGGCGCGCGGTGATCGGGGGGCTGGCCGCAGCGACCGTCGCCACGCTGCTTGTGTTGCCGTCCGTGTACTCGCTCGTCCAGCAGTCGGCTCGTGTGGGGTCGCCGTCGATGGATCCCGACGACCCGGCGAGCCCGTATCGTGTCCCGGGAGCAGTATGAGCATTCAACGAGTTGGGGCCCGCACGCGACTGACGTTCGGTGTGTTGTTGTGCGTGGTGTCGGCCGGTTGCGGAGGCAGCAACGCTCCAGCTCAGAGCGGCGAGAAGAGCGCGCCCGCCGGCCCGCCGACGATCGAGGTGGTCAAGGTCGTCGAACAACCGCTCAACGTGACGGTGTCGCTGCCGGCGGAATTGAATCCTTACCAGACCGTGGCGCTGTATGCCCGGGTGACGGGCTTCGTGAAAGCCATTCGCGTTGATCGCGGTTCGCACGTGCGTGCGGGGGAGGAGATCGCCGTACTCGACGCTCCCGAACTCGGCGCGCAGAAGGCAGAAGCGCAGTCGAAAGTGCAAAGCGCCGAAGCACAATTGGGCGCGCTCCGTTCAAAAGCGGAGGCCAACGCGAGCACCTATGACAAGTTGAAAGCCGCGTCCGCCACGCCCGGCGTCGTGGCCGGCAACGACGTGATCCAGGCGCAGAAGGCGGTCGAGGCGGACCAGGGACAGATCGCCGCGGCACAGCAGAACGTCGAGGCCGCGCGGCAGGCGCTGAAGTCGGTGGGGGATATGGAGGCGTACCTCCGAATTGCGGCGCCATTTGCCGGAGTCGTGACCGAACGCAACGTTCACCCCGGAGCCCTCGTCGGCCCGACGGGTGGTCCAGGCCCGGCGACACCGATCGTTCGTATCGTTGAAAGCAACCGACTCCGGCTCGTCGTTCCGGTTCCCGAGGCGTACACGGCCGGCGTGACGGTCGGTACCGCGTTGACCTTTTCGGTGGCGGCGTATCCGGCCCAGACGTTCTCTGGCACCGTGTCCCGAGTCTCGCAGTCGGTGGAGGTCAGCACGCGAACGATGGCCGTGGAACTCGACGTGAACAACGCCGACGGCCGGCTTGCGCCAGGCACATTCTGTCAGGTCCGCTGGCCGGTGCGTCGGACGTCGCCGTCGCTGCTCGTGCCCAGTGGCAGCGTTGCCAGCACGACGGGTCGGACGTTCGTCATCCGCGTGCGAAGTGGTCGGACCGAATGGGTGGATGTGAAAACGGGACTGACCTCGGGTTCACTGATCGAAGTGTTCGGCGATCTGAAACCGGGAGATGAGATCGCCGCTCGAGGGACTGATGAGGTCCGGGCTGGGGTCCAGGTTCACGTCAAGCAGGCCAAGGTTGCGTAGTTATGGGTCATTGGGCGACGACGTCCGGCGCGTGAGCCATCCACCACGCGCGGGCGCGTTCCTCCGTCCACGGCTCCGCGCAGCGGATGCGAGCGAGTTGCGATTCGAGGTCGAGCGCAGACATCGGTCGCGCGGCGGGATCCTTCTCGAGGCACGCCATCAACACCTCCTCGAGCTCGCGCGGGAGCGGGAGCTCAGAGACCGCGGAGGGCGGCAACGGCCGCGTGTGCGCGTGCTGCAGCATCATGTGCGCGGGCGTCTTCGCCTCGAACACCAGTCTGCCCGTGAGCACCCAGTACGCGGTGCACGCGAGAGAATACAGATCGGTCCGCCCGTCAAGGGAGCGGCTGCCGAGTATCACCTCGGGCGCCATGAACGCGGGTGTGCCCGGAAACACGTTCGGGGACGACAGCCAGTTCGACGCCGGGTCCGTACCCTCGTCGGGCTGATCCTTCACGATGCCGAAGTCGAGCAGTTTCAGGAAATCGTACTCGTTGCCCAGCCGGGCGACGAAGAGGTTCGCCGGTTTGATATCGCGATGCACGAGCCCGCGTTCGTGGGCCTCGGCGAGCGACCGGCACGCCTGGCGCAGGAGCATGATCACGCGTTCCGGAGGCAGCGGCCCAAAGCGCTTGCCGATGTCCTGGAGGTCGAGCCCTTGCAACAGCTCCATGACGTAGTAGAAGGCGCCGGTGTCGTTGACCCCGAAGTCGTAGAGCTGCACCGTGTGCGGCGATTGCAAGCGCGCCGTCACCTGTGCTTCGCGATGGAACCGGCCGACCAGCCGCTCACGCGATGTACCGGGCGACGCTTCCTGTCGAATCAATTTGACGGCCGCCGGCCGGGCGAGCAGCCGGTGCTTGGCGAGCCAGACTTCCCCCATCCCGCCGGATCCCAGCCGTGAAATCAACCGATAGCTGCCGACCGTGAGTTTGTCGTCGAGCAGTTCCTCGTCGATCTCGAGGATCGGCCCGCGCGAGACGAGGATGGCCCGCTCGAGCACGGTCTGCAGCTCTCGAATGTTCCCCGGCCAGGCGTAGGCTTCGAGCCGGCGCGTCGACTCGGCTGACACGCCTTCGACGCCTTTCCCGAACTGCCTCGCGTGCTTCCGCACGAAGTACTCCACGAGTGCCGGAATGTCCTCGCGCCGATCCTTGAGCGCAGGCACGATGATTTCGCGGTGTCCGGGAAGCGGCGAGACGGTGCCGGGCTGGTGCGCATCCGGCGTCGTGGACGCGATCAGGCGCGCCTCGGTGTCGCTCTGCTCCCGCGTCGCACGTGCGCGCGCCCGGCCTTCGAGAAGATCCCACAGCTCACGTTCATGCTCAAACGGCAGCTCGTGAATACGGTCGAGGAACAGCGTGCCGCCGCTCGCGAGATCGAACTTGGCTGCCAGCGTGCCGTCCGCAGGCTGTTCCGGCGTGGTCGAGCCTCGGGGCGTTGGCCGGCTTTGTGTCTGCAGCTCCGCGCAGCTGACGAAGATAAACGCGCCCTTCCGCCCCGACGCGCCGTGCAGCGCGTGCGCCACCGCTTCCTTGCCCGCGCCCGGAGGACCAATCAGCAGGAGTGGCTCGGCCCGCGCGGCCTCTCGCGTCACGGCATCGCGAAGCGCGCGAACCGCGACACTCTCGCCGACGAGCGGACCGTCGACGCGGCTGCGCACCTGGCTCAGAAGATCTTCGGCGACGCGGAGCTCGCGCTCCAGCGCCGCGGTCCGTTCCGCAACCCGCGCCTCGAGCGACGCATTCGCCGCCTGCAGCGCCTCGGCGGCGCGCCGCCGCTCGTCATAGAGCTGCGCGTTGCGAATCGCGCTGGCAATCTGGTTGGCGACGATCGTCACGAGGTTGCGATCGTGTTCGCTGAATGCCTGCCGCCGTGGGCTCTCGATCGAGAACACGCCCACCAGCTCGTCGCGAATCAGCAGCGGAATCGCGATCTGGCTCTCCGCATTGGGCAGGCCGGGCACCGGCACCACGTCGCCGACCTCCATGCCCGACCTCACCATCTGCCGCCGCTGCGCCGACGCGTAGGCGCGCTGCTGCCCGAGGTTGTCGAGCTGAAGGATCTTCCGCCGCTCGGCGACGATGCCGACCGCGCCGACGCCAATCCGAACGCGGCCGCCGATCGCCTGGTTCTCGTAACCGCGGCTCGCGACCACACGCAGCGTCTCGCCGCCCGGTTCGACCAACAGAATGAGCGCGTGGTGGAACTCGAACAGCTCGTCCATCGTGTGGAGGGCGATGTCGTAGATTTCCTCGAGGTCGAGCGTCCCGTTGACCTCGGCCGCGACGCGCTGAAGAATCTGGAGCTCGGCCGCCTGGCGGGCGAGCGCCTCTAGGTTGGTGTTCACGTCTGGTACGGCTGTTTCTCCACGGCGAGCACGCGGTAAATGTCCGCCGCCCGCAGCTTGAAGATGCCGGACATGCCCGTCGCCGATGCAATCGCCTCGATCTGCATGTCCATCGCATCGAAGATCGGCCCTTCCGTCTCCGAATGCTCGAACTCGAGGTCCAGGGCCCAGTCGGACTGCCCGAGGAAATCAACCAAGCCGACCCAGGCGCGCGGATTCTCGCGCACGTTCTTGATCGTCTTGTTGAAGAACTGGAACGAGAGCGCCACGTGCGCCTGGTCCACGTAATAGACCTTGGAGATGACCGTGACGTTGGGTACGCCGCTCGCCGAGCAGGTGACCATCAACGCCGAGGTGCCGTTGTCCATCACCGGACGGATTTCCTCGGGGAGTCGTGCCGACGTCATCGCGGGATCACCTGGTCTCGGGGGAAGGGGCGATTCGTTCGCCCGCGCCCGGCCCGGGCGTCTGCACGAACACTTCGGTCACTTCGACGGCGACCGCCAGCGTCGGAGCCGGAATGGACGCGCGCACGAAGGGATCGATGCGCTCATCCTGATAATGCGCGTGCAACGCCTTCGTGAGGCGGTCGCGCACCCGGTCGGCCAACTCGGCTTCCACCCCCTCGACCGGCCGATGGCTCAGGTACCGGCCTTTGATCTGATACGTCTCGTGTGTCGTCACCTCTCCAATGGTGAGAGCGATCGCGCCGTTCTCGCGTAACGATTCGACAAAGCGGGCTTCCGAGAATGGACGCATGAAGGCCGTGAGCGCGCGCCCCGCGGCGTCCACCTGCCATGCCGACACCCGGTGGCCGAACGGCACGAGGCCGGCGTCGCGCGTGCCGGCAAAGGCGAGGTTGGCCCGTTCCTCGAGGAACCGGATGATCTTGTTTGGAATCATGGCGCGTGGAGGATAGTCCGCATGACGGTCACCTCAGCAGCGGCCGATTTTATAACAGGCGCCTTTCTACGCCGACCACATCGCCGTCAGAGAATCCCAGGCGCGCGCTGTCGCGCGGGTTCATGAACAAGACGCGACGAGTGCTCTTCACGCCTCGGTAACGATCGTCGTCACTGTAGATCGTCGGACGATCTATCGATCCCGCTGGGCTCCTTTCGGCGCGCTCGCTACTCGATCCGTAATGCGGCGGTCGGCTCGATCCGCGTGGCGCGCCGTGCCGGGACAACTGACGCAGCCAGCGCAACGAGGGCGAGGAGAGCGACGGTCACGGTGAGCGTCACGGCGTCTTGCGCTTCGGTGCCGACAAACGTGTTCTGCAGCAGCCGGCCGACAACGAGTGCGGCGGGCACGCCAAGGACCAGACCGGCACTGATCACCCAGCCACCCGCCTTGAGAAACAGCCAGCGCACCTGGGTGGCCTCGGCGCCGAGCGCCATTCTGACCGCAATCTCCTGCGTGCGGCGTCTCACGGCGTACGCCATCGCCGAGTAGAGGCCCACGCCGGAGAAGACCAGCGCCAGGCCGCCGATCGTCGCAAACTGCGACGCCATATCGGCTGGGCCCGCCCTCGATCGATCGCGGAGCTCGTCGAGCGTCCTGACGACCCCAAGCGCAAGATCGGGATCGATGGCGTTCACGGCGTCACGCACGGCCGCGGCGACGGAACCCGGGCCGCCTGAGCCGCGCACGATCAGCGAAACCGCGGCCGGCGCCTCGGCACGAAACGGCAGATACACCGTGGGTACTGCGTCGCGGACCTGTCGGACGTCCGGAGCGACGCCGACGATCGCCACCGACACCGGTGGCGCAGGCGCGTCGGCTTCTCTCAGGTACGTCCGTTGGGCCGTTGGCGGCCGGATCTCCAGGCGACGGCCGATCGGATTCCCGGCGCCAAGATAAACGTCGGCGAATCGCTGATTCACGATCGCCGCCTCGTGCCCGGGAGTCCCGTGCAACTCAGAGAAGGATTCGCCGAGGACGAGACCGCGGACGACGGTGTGAAAGTAGGCGGGCTCCACGAGCACGGTCATGACGTCCGGCGGCGGTTCGGTCGTGGGCCGCCCATCGACCGACGTGAGCTGGCGCCTTCCAGCCGGCGAGAACGGCGCCGTGCTGGCGACCGTACTCGCCATCACGCCGGGGGCCGACAGCAGGCGAGCCTTCAGCTGATTGTGAAACGCGACGCGCTGGTCACGCGTCGCATAGGTTCGGGCCGGCAGTCGAATGAGAGTCGTCACGGCATCCGACGTCTGCACGTTGCGGTCAAGCCGGTAGAAATTGAGGTACCGCCTGGCGGCCAATCCGGCACCGTTCAGGAGCGCCAGCGTGATGGCGAACTGCCCGACGAGCAGCGCGTGGGTCCAGCGCCGCACCTTCGGGGGCGTGCTCAGACGGCCGCCTTCCTTGAGTCCATCGGCGGTCGCGCGACGCGAGGCATAGATCGCCGGCGCCAGGCCGAAGAGTCCGGTGGTGACCAACGCGATGGCCGCGAGCGTCATCAGCAGGCGGACGTCCATCTTGATGCGCCAATAGGGCAAGTGCGGGGCGGCGTGCGACGCCGAGATCGTCAGGGCAAGCCATGAAAAGCCCACGGCCAGCCCCCACGCCACCGACGCCAGCAGCAGGCTCTCGATCAAGAGCCCGCGCACGATCCGCCACTGCGTGGCGCCGATCGCCAGGCGGATCGCGATCTCGCGCGATCGATAGGCGGCGCGTGCCAGCAACAGATTCGCCAGATTGGCGGCGGCGATGAGCAGGACGAAGGCCGCGGCCAGCAGCGGCACGAAGATCGAGGACGTGGTGAGCGTCACGAGGCCGTTGTAGGCCTCGAGCAGCGTGTTCACGAGAGGCCGGACATCCTTGTTGGTGTCTGGATGGGCAGCGGCCAGGTTGGCCGCGATCGGTGTGAGCTCGGCCCGCACGCGATCGAGGTCCGCGGAGTCGGGCAGGCGGCCGATCATCATCAGCGGGCGCGTATCGCGACGTTGCCCAGCCAGTCCCGGCATCTGCGCCAGTGGCATCCAGACATCGGTGAAGTCGATGAAGCGGATGCCGTCGGGCATGACGCCGACGATCGTCGCGGGCGTGGTGGCGTTCACTGAGATCTTGCGCCCCAGCACATCGCGGCTTGCCCCGTAACGGCTCTTCCAGATGTTGCTCGAAATGATGACCACGGCTTCGGCGCCGGGACGATCGTCGGTCGGCGAGAAATCGCGACCGAGCATCGGCTTGACGCGGAGCACGGCGAACGTGTCGGCCGACACATACAGCCCCTCGAACTGCTCGGGTGCGGCACCGTCGCGCCCCAGGCTGATGGCGCCGATCGCAAAGGCGGCCGACGGGCCGTCGAAGACCCGCGCGTCGCGGCGCCAATCCTGGTAGTCGGCAAACGAGAGGCCTGCCTCCCGGCCGCGCGCATCGACCGTCCTCACGATCGCAATGCGGTCCGGGCGCTCGAACGGAAAGTCGCGCCACAGGTCGGCATACGTGCTGATGAAGGTCGTGTTCGCCACACCCATCGCGAGCGCGAGCGTGAGGATCGCGCCGGAGGTGGCCCATCCGTTCCTGACGAGGGTGCGCCAGGCGAATCGGACGTCTGCCGCGAGGTCGGCGAGCGCGGGAGGGCGACGCACGTCGCGCCACGCCTCCTTGACCTGGTCGAGGCCGCCGGAGGTCAGTCGCATCTGTCTGCGCACGTCGGCTTCCGACGCGCCAGCGCGGACGCCGGCCGCGATCTCGCGCTCGATGTGGTCGCGAAGTTCCGCGTCGAGTTCACGCTCGAGCGTGCGTCGCCGGAGCACGCGGCGCCACCAGGTCATCGCGATCCCTCGACGGGCTCGAGACGGAAGGGCGTAGCGTTCAACTTAGGAGCCGGATGCACCAGGGCCAGGCATCGCGCCGATCTGCTGGAGAAAGCTGAGCATGTCGAAGGCCGAGTGGTGCAGTCCGGGACACGCGGCAAAAAATCCGTTGCCGTAACCCTTCATGGCCTCCCGGTTCATCGGGGGTGCACCCGGAAAGTGGCCGACGTACGAGACCGCCGCGAGTTGGTCGATCGCCTCCATATTCTGCGCGCGATCGATCGCCGCGAAAAAGTCGCGAATGGCTGCTTTGTGGGACTCACTCATCGTTCCCTTCTACCATATGCCGAGCCGACGAGCTATCAAGCTGCTAAGCGGCAAAGCTGCATGTGGTCGGGTCCGAGCTTACTTCTCGAGACCGCGAATGAAGCGCACGGCCGAAAGCAGGATGTCCTGCGCGAGGTCGGGCGGGTCGGTCGGCCGTTCGGAAACGAAAAAGAGCCGGTGGTCGCGCGTCGCCACCGCCGATATCCGATAGCCCAATTGCGTCGTCGCGTGAACGTCGAGCGCGTCTCCGGGCAGCGCTGTCGTGGGCGTGTCGGGCAACGCCCCGCGCTCGGCGCGCTCGGCGAACAGCGACAGTGTCTGCCCGTCGCCGCGGATGACGACGTGTGCGTAGTTGCGACCCTTGTACGGGCACATGTGCGCGTCGATCACGTGGTAAACGCCGTGTGACTGGCCGACGACATCGACAATGTGCTCGAACGGTGGCGCGAGGTTGTGCGCCGCGCGATCCGGATCGTAGACGGTACTACTCGAGTACGTGAGCGCACAGGCGACGTGATCCTCGGCCGAGTCGCTGTAGGCGGCCGCATCGACACGCCTGCCCGCCCAGTACCAGACGGCGACCGCGGCGACCAGCGTCGCCGCAATGGCTCCGAGACGGGCGACGCGTTGCCACGAGCGCCGCTCGCGATCGATGGCGTGCGTGATGCGCATCGTCGCGCGATCGGCGTTGACATCGTTCACAGCGAGGCCGAGCGTTTCCGACAGCAGCGCGCGCAAGCGCTGCCGGCGCTTCAGTTCCGCCGCGCAGTCGCGGCACTCGGCCACGTGGCGAAGGACGCCATGATTGGTCTCGACCGAGAGCTCCTCGGAGAGATACGAGTCCATCACCTCGCGTACGCGCTGACAGTCCAGGTTCACGACCGCGCCCTCCGCTGTGCAGACAGATCCATTCCGCTGCGCGCTCCGGTTGAGGATTGGGGTACATGCTGCGCCAGCTCCAGGCGCAGGAGTCCACGACCGCGATTGAGACGGGACATCACGGTGCCGACTGGAACGTTCAGCGCTTCCGCCGCTTCGCGATACGTGAGCCCCTCGACATCCACCAGCAGGACCAGCGTCCGGAAGTGCTCCGGCAGACGGTCGAACGCCGCCTTCACGGCCCTCGCGGTCAGCGCGTCCGGCGTTGGCGCGTCGATGAGCAACGCCGCCTCGCCGGCGGCATCGAGGTCAACGAGAAACGGTTGCCGCGCGCGTTTGCGGTTCTGAGCGGAATGCGTGAAGAGCAGGATCTTGTAGAGCCAGGCGCGGCAGTTGGTGCCGGCTGCGAAGCGATGGAACGACCGCCACGCCTGCAGATACGTTTCCTGCAGCAGATCCTCGCCGGCGTCGGCGCTTCCGCAGAGCCGCGTGGCGAAGCGGAGCAGTTCAGGCACATGCACCAGCGCCGCCCGATCGAATTCTTCGCGCCGCTGATGGGATTTGCCGAACATCGCGTGTGGCGATTGTAGATGGTCCGACGCGACACTTTTATTCCCGGAATAGATCGACGGTCAGCGGACATACAGCATCCGTCGGCTTCGGCACGGCCCGGGAGCAGCCCGCGCGTGCGTCGAAGCCCGGAAAGGTCCGCCATGTCCCGATTTTCCTATGCCGTGTCGATCGCCTTGCTCGCGTCAGGCTCTGTCGCAGCCGTGATGGCCCAGCAGGCCAAACCCACTCCCACCTACGAGTCCGCGCTTTCGCGGTCATGGGAGGACGTGCACAACCGGGTCCTGGCCATGGCCAAAGACACGGTGTTTCCCGACAGCAAGCTCGCCTGGAAGCCGCACCCCGACTCGCGCAGCGTGCTGGAAGAACTGCGGCACGTGACCATCGGCCTGGAAATGACGACGGCGGAAGCCAAGGGCGAGAAATTCGATTTCGAGGCGCGCGAGAAGGCCGACGCCGGCAAGCCGAAGACGCGGGCATCAGCCGTCGCCGAAATGGAAGCGGCGATCGCCGCGTCGTATCCTCTCGTCAAATCGAAGCCGCGGCCGCAGCTGCTTGGCTGGCTCGAACACCAGGGCGAACACTACGGCAAGCTGGTGACCGCGTACCGCGTCAACGGCGTGGTCCCGCCTGTCAGCCGGCCGAAGAAATAATCGAGTTCGGCGGTCTGGCGCGTCCGTTCCCGACACGCGACGTGCCAGATCACAGTCGCGACGCGATTTGCACAGGGTTGCACGCGTGGTCGTTCTGGCGACCAGACCGGAATCGAACCGGCGGTCCTCGACGACCGCGCTTCGCAGGTGACGTATTGTGTTCGCCGCGAAATGATCCGACACTTACCCTGTCCCACCGCATTTGACACTTCGCGTTTTGGTCGTGGTCGGCGTCGCTTGCGCCGCGCTCGTCTGGCTAGGGGTTCGCTACACGAGTGGCCGGCGGACTGACGCGCTCGCTCCTGCTCCGACGAAGCGATTCGCCATCACGCTGCCACGCGGCGCGACGCTGACACTCGGCCGCGGCGCCTCGATCATTCTCTCGAGCGATGGACGACGGCTCGTTTACGTCGCCACACTTCGGGACACGGTGCAGCTCTTTCAGCGCATCCTCGACCAACCCGACTCTGTCCCGATTCCTGGGACAGATGGCGCGTCGGACCCGTTCTTCTCACCCGACGACCGCTGGATCGGCTTCTTCGCCGGCGGCAAGCTGAAGAAGATTCGCGTCGACGGCGGCGCGCCGATCACGCTGGCGAGCATCGAGGCGCCGCGGGGAGCGACGTGGGCCGGCGACGACAGCATCATTCTTGCGCCCCGCGGCAACACCGGCCTGTGGCGCATCCCTGCGGGCGGCGGAAAGCTCGAGGCGTTCACGACCTTGGCCGACCTCGAGCTCAGTCACCGATGGCCGCAGGTCACGCCGGATGGGAAGTTCGTGATCTATACCGTCTGGATCACCCAGTGGGAAACCGCGCAGATCGCCGTAGCGCCGATCGGCGGCGGACCGCGGCGGGTGATTCTGACCGGCGCTGGACACGGCCGCTACGTCGACGTGAACGGCCGCGGCTATCTGTTCTACACGCGGAGCGACCAGACGGAGCTCGCCGTGCCGGTCGATCGCACGACGCTGGCGCCGACCGGACCTCCGCGCGTCGTCGTCGCTGACGTCGTCGCCAACCTGTCTGGCGGTGCGCACGTTGCCGTTTCCGCGTCCGGTGCGTTCGCGTATGTGCCGGGCATGGAGGCGTCCGCGGAACGCGAGCTCGTGTGGGTGGATCGCGGCGGGCGCGAGACACCCGCGGCGCGTGTTCGCGGCATGAGCTACTCGTACCGGTTGTCGCCCGACGGCGGGCAGGTCGTGCACTTCAATCTGGCTGGCCCGACGCGAGATCCGTGGACGACCGATCTCGCGGCGAAGCGGTCCACGCAGCTGACGTTCACCGGCGACCCGGCGGCCCACGCCGGCGTTCCGCGGACGAACTGGTTGACGGCGGTCTGGTCGCCCGACGGGCGACAGGTCGTGTATGCCGGCGGCGACACGGTCACCAACCTGTATCTGGCGCCAACGCCCGGCGACAGCGATCAGCCGACGCGGCTCACGACGAGTCCGCACTTGCAGTCGCCGACGTCGTGGTCCCGCGACGCGCGGATGCTGGTCTTCACCGAGCTCGATCCTCTGTCGGACGCCGACATCTGGGTGCTGACGCTCGACGAGATGCGCCGACCGGCTGGCCTCCGGCCCTTCCTGCGGACGCCCGACAACGAGGACGGCGCCGTCGTGTCGCCCGATGGTCGCTGGCTCGCCTATCACTCCAACGAATCGGGCCGCTTCGAAATCTACGTCCAGCCGTTTCCCGGCGGCGGGCGCCGCTGGCAGGTGTCAACCAATGCGGGCGGGGTGCCGCAATGGTCGGCGCGCGGCGACGAGCTGTTCTTTCGGTCCGGTTCAGCAAACAACGACGACCTGAACGCGGTCGATGTGACGACGAACCCGGAATTCCAGCTGGGCGAGCCGCGTCGGCTGTTCGATACGCGGGCCTACGAGCGGTTCTTCGCCGTCTCGCCGGACAGCCGGCGATTCCTGATGGTGAAACGCCACGCTCCCGAAACTGGCGCGACCGACGTGAACATCGTCAACGGGATCGACGGGCTTCTGCATGCTGCCCGATAAGCCCGACTCGCCCACCGACCTGCTGCGTTCGTGGCGCGGCGCGCAGAGCCGGGACGCATTCGACCGGCTGGTCACGATGCTGTACGACGAGCTGCAGCGCATCGCCCGCGGCGCGATGCGCCGCGAGCGGCCGGACCACACGCTGCAGACCGGCGCGCTGCTGCACGAGGCCTATGTCCGTGCGAGCAACGTGCCCACGCTCACGCGCGTGGGGCCGTACCGGATCTTGCGCGAACTCGGCGCCGGCGGCATGGGCACGGTCTTCCTCGCCGAGCGTGACGACGAATTCCATCAGCGCGTCGCCATCAAGGTGGTGCGCGGCATGCTGTCCCGCGAAGTCCTGACGCGCTTTCGCGCCGAGCGCCAGATCCTGGCATCGCTCGAGCATCCGGCGATCGCCCGGCTGCTCGATGGCGGGACGACCCCGTCCGGGCTGCCCTATCTCGTGATGGAGTACGTGGACGGCGTCTCGATCGACGAGTACTGCCGCGAGCGCCGGTTGGGCATCCGCGATCGCCTCGCGCTCTTCGCCCGTGTCTGCGACGGCGTGAGCTACGCGCACCGCAGCCTGGTCGTGCATCGCGATCTGAAGCCCTCGAACATCCTGGTGACGGCCGACGGCACGCCCAAGCTGCTCGACTTCGGCATAGCCAAACTGCTCGAGCCGGACGCCGGAGCGGCCCCGGCGATCACCATCACGGGGCTGCGCGCGCTCACACCCGAGTACGCCAGTCCCGAACAGATCCGCGGCCAGCCGATCACGACCGCCACCGATGTCTACTCGCTCGGCGTGCTGTTGTTCGAACTCCTCACCGGCCGGCGACCGCTCGCATTCGCCACCCAGCAGCCGGCCGAGGTCGAGCGCGTCGTGTGCACCGTCGAGCCGCGGAAGCCGAGTACCGTCGCCGCCGAGGCGCGTCAGGCGCGACAGCTGGTGGGCGACCTCGACACGATTGTGCTCACCGCGTTGAACAAGGAGCCGGCGCGGCGCTATCACTCCGCGGCGCATCTGGCGGAGGACATCGGGCGGTACATGAACGGCCTGCCGATCGTCGCGCGGCCGGCGACGTGGCGGTACCGCTCGAGCCGATTCGTCAAGCGGCACCGGGTCAGCGTGGCGGTGGCCACCGTGTTTGCGTGCGTGGTCGTCGGGTTCGCTGTGGCGCTCGCCGTGCAGCTGCGCCAGGTCGAGCGCGAGCGCGACGCCCAGGCTCAGGTGAGCCGAATGCTCCTGGAGTTGTATGCCGCACTCAGCCCGACGGAATCCAGAGGGGAGCGACCCGCGCCGGAGGTCCTGCTCGATCGCGGCGTCGCGCGCATTCAGCGCGAGCTGAAGGATCAGCCGGACCTGCAGGCGCGCATGCTCGACGGCATCGGCACGCTGTATCTCGGCGAGGGTTTGAACGACCGCGCCGTCGACGTGCTGCAGTCGTCGCTGGAGATCCGGCGATCGACCGGGAGCGGCGCCACGCTCGACGCGGCGAACACGCTGAGCCAGCTGGCGACCTCGGAGCGCAGCCGCGGCAACTATGCAGATGCCGAACGGCTGGCGCAGCAGGCGCTCGAAATCCGGCGGCGGCTCGCCGGACCACGCGCGCCCGAGACGGCCGAATCGCTCGATGCACTCGGCAGCGCCATCAACCTGCAGGGACGGAGCATGGAAGGGGCGGCCGCCCTGACGGAGGCTCTCGGCATCTGGCGCGCGACACGAGGCGTCGATGGCGAGGAGTTTGCGTCGACCCTGCTCAATCTGCTCCGCGCGTGGCGCGAGCGCGCCGATTACCTGACCGGCGAGAACCTGGCCCGCGCCGAGCTGCTGAAGGTCGAGAAATTCGAGCGCGATCGTCTCGCCGTCCGCCGGAAGGCGTTTGGCGACGTCCACCTCCTGACGACAAACAGCCTGTCGGCGCTGTCGCTGCTGCTGCGCGTCGCCGGTCGCGCCGAGGAAGGCGAGCCGCTCGCCCGCGAAGCGCTCGACCTTCGTCGTCAGCTCTTTCGCAGCGACGACAACGCAGCGGTGATCGAAATTCAGCGTAACCTCGCGCTGGTCCTCCACGACGCGGGCAATCTGGTGGAGGCGGAATCGCAGTACCGGCAGGTCGTCGACGCGATGCGCCGAACGCTTCCCCGGCATCCGCAACTCGGCGTCGATGTCAATAACCTCGCGACGCTCCTCGTCGACCAAGGGCGTCTGGACGAGGCGATTGCGACGTTTGGCGACGCCGCGGCGCAGCGGACGGCGACGCTCGGCCCCGACCATGCGGCCGTCGCGCGGACGCTCGACAATCTCGCACGCGCCCTGCTGGCTCGAGGCCGCTTTGCAGAAGCGGCGTCAATCAGCGGGAAGGCGCTGACAATCCGTCGCGCGAAACTCGGCGAGGGCGACTACGAGACGGCGGCGTCGATGGTCACCGAGGCGCGGGCGCTGGTCGCTTCAGGCCGCGCAGCCGACGCCTTGCCGCTTCTTCGCGCCGGGCACGCGATACGCGTGGCGGCGCTCCCGGCCGGCGACCCCCGCCTGCGCGACGAAGCGCAGCTTCTTTCCAGCCTCCGCTGAAGCATCACCGCGTGCCAGAAACGTAATCGAGGCCCCTGGCCCCGGTCGTGGAGGGTTTTGCTCGCGAATCTCGCTATGGATCCAAGGGGGCGGGCCATCCCGTCCCGGAGGATTCAGGATGAACCGAAGCCGTCGTCTCGCGCTCCTGGCGGGTTGTCTCACGCTGTTCCACGTGTTGCCCGTCTGTGCTCAAACGACCCGGGTGGTGAGCAGCGTCGCAGATGACGGGCCGGGCTCCCTGCGCGAAGCGATCACCAGCGCCGTTTCAGGCGACACGATTACCTTCGATCTGGCCTTTCCCGTTCCGATCTTCATCAGGGACGAACTGACGATCGCGGTCGATCTGACCATCGTCGGGCCCGGCGTGACGAATCTCGCGATCGCCGCCAAACCGGGCGTGTTCGCGGGCGATCCTCAACATTTCAGGGTCTTCACCGTCAATGCGGGCACGACGGTCAACATGTCCGGGTTCACGATCACCAAGGGACAGGCAGACCTGTACGGCGGCGGCATCTACAACGGCGGCACGCTCCAGTTGACCGATATGTCCGTGATCGAGAACTTCGCCTATTACGGCGCTGGGGGAGGCATCTACAACGCCGGCGATTTGACGTTGACGAACACGGTCGTGTCCGCCAACGCGAACTATTCTGGCTCTGGGGGTGGCGGCATCTGCAACAACGGCTCGATGAGAGTGGTCAACAGCACCATTTCGGCGAATTGGACGGGCGGCGGCTCGACAAAAGGCAACGGCATTCTCAACGTCCTGTCGGCGACGGTGACCAACAGCACGATCGCGAACAACTATGGGACCGGTTTCGGCGGCGGCCTGGCCAACGTCGGCGTCTTCAACTTGATCAACAGCACGGTCGTTGGCAATGGCGGCCGCTGGTACACCGCCATCTTGAACGAACGTGACGTGTACCTCGTTCACAGCGCGGTCGTCGCCAATCCCTTCGACCCGATGTTCCATTTAGCCGCCATTGGCAACGGCGCCCCGCCCAGCACCCCGCCCGCGGTGTTCGTGGTGAAGAACACCATCGTGGCGGGCAACGGGCCCAATTGCCTCACCTTCTTCCGGGCCACGTCGGCTGGATACAACCTGTCCGACGACGACACCTGCTTCAACGGTCCACTCGACTTGATTCACGTCGGTCCCGGTCTGGACCCGAACGGGGCGCAGATGAACGGCGGTCCGACCGCGACCGTTGCGCTCGCCGTCACGAGCCTGGCGGTGGATGCCGTTCCGGCGGCGTTCTGCACCGACCTGAACGATCAACCGATCCCGACCGATCAGCGCGGCACTGCCCGGCCGCAGGGGCCGGCGTGCGACATCGGCGCGTTCGAACTCGTGGAAACCGGCGCCTACACGGTGACGACGGTCCCGGCCGGCTTGAGGGTGACGGTCGACGGCGGGACGTATGCGGGACCGCAGGCCTTTCATTGGCTGGCCGGCACATCGCACACGATTGCCGCCGACACGCAGGTGGACGCCGACGGCGTGCAGTGGGTCTTGAGCGACTGGAGCGACGGGGGCGCAAGCACCCACAACATTGCGGCGCCTGAAACTCCGAACACGTTCACGGCGAATTTCACCGTATCCGTGACGTCGGTCACGATCGCCACGACGCCCGCAGGGCTGCCGATCTCGGTGGACGGGCAGTCCTACACGGCTCCTCAGACGTTCCAGTGGGTCAACGGCTCGCATCACACGATCGAAACCGACGCGACCCACGCCGGTCCGGCTGGAACGCGTTATGTGTTTTCAGGCTGGAGCGATTCGGGAGCGATCGCGCATTCGATCACCGTACCGGTGTCGCCGGTGACGTTCACCGCCGGCTTCACGACGCAGTACCTGCTGACGACGACGGCGGATCCAGCGGCCGGCGGCACGGTGACGGCCGGCGGCTACTTCGATGCAGGCACGTCGGTCGCCATCGCCGCGTCGGCGAGCGCCGGCTACACGTTCGCGAGCTTCAGCGGCGATCTGTCCGGCCCGACGACGCCGCAGAATCTGGTGATGAGCGCGCCGCGATCCGTGACGGCGAATTTCACGGCGCTGACCAGTGCAGTCACCATCGCCACTGTGCCCAGTGGACGCGCCATCACCGTTGACGGCGTGGCGTATACGGCGCCGCAGACGTTCAACTGGGCCACGGCCAGCTCGCACACGGTGGCGACGACCGGCAGTCAGCCGTTCGCTCCGGGGGGGCAATTCGCCTTCGCCAGCTGGAGCGATGGCGGAGCGATCTCGCACATCGTCACGGGCCCGCCGGCTGCGGCGACGTTCACGGCGGTCTTCAACACTCAATATCTCCTCAGCACGGCCGCCAATCCGTCGTCGATGGGCTCGATCACGCCGAGCACTTACGTCACGGCGGGCGAGACGGTCATGGTCACGGCCACGCCCAACCCCGGCTACATTTTGACCGGATTCAGCGGCAGCCTCTCCGGCACCGCGAACCCACAAAGCTTCGTGATGAACGCGCCGGCATCGGTGACCGCGGATTTCGCGATCGGGCCTGCGTCGGTCACGGTCACGAACCGCAATGACGGCGGCGTGGGTTCGCTTCGCCACGCCTTGGCCACTGTCAGGATCGGCGGCATTGTCGAGTTCGATCCGCTGCTGACCGGATCGATCCAATTGAACAGCGCTCTGGCCATCGACCGAAGCCTGACGATCAACGGTCCGGCCTCTCATCCCCTCGTGATCCTCGGCGGGGTTGACCGAGTCTTCATCATCCCCGCTGGAACGACAGTGACGCTCTCCAGACTCGACATCCAGAAGGGAGTCGCGGTGAGCGGCGCCGCCATCTACAACCTGGGCACGCTCACCGTCATGCACAGCGCCGTCTCCAACACTGTCAGCAGAGGGTCCAGGAGCGCGATTTTCAACTCTGGCAGCCTGACACTGATGAACACCACCGTGGCGCGGGCTGCGGTAGGTATTGAAAACCGGGGGACGTTAGCGTTGATCCACGCGACGGTGGCGCTCAACACCACCGGTATTGAAATCCCCGAGGGATCGGTGACCGTGAAGAACACGCTGCTTGCGGAGAACGGTGGAAACTGTTCTGTTGGAGCGGCGTCAATAGCCGACGCCGGATACAACCTCTCGGATGATTTCACTTGTGCGTCGTTGACCGCGCCAACCGACGTGCCGGCCGGCACCGGCGCAGATCTGGTCACCATTCTCCAGAACTCCGGTGGTTCGACGAGCACGCTCGCCTTGTTGTCGACGAGTCCAGCCGTCAATGCGATTCCCGCCGAGTTCTGTACCGACGTCGATGGGAATCCCGTGCACACGGACCAGCGCGGCGTCGCACGGCCGCAGGGCGCAGCCTGCGATATCGGCGCATTCGAGTTGGCGCCCGCGCCGACTGCGAATCCGCAAAGCGTCAGCACGCCTCCGAACACGCCGGTGACGATCACGTTGACCGGTTCCGGCTTCGTCAATTGCGAAATGACCTTCTCGCTGGTTCCTGCGTCGCCGCCGAGCCATGGCGCGCTCGGGCCGTTGGTGGATCAGACCTGCGGTGCCGGCAATCCCAACGCTGACAGCGCCACGGTCACCTATACGCCGGACGCCGGCTACACCGGAACCGACAGTTTCACGTTCCGAGTGAACGACGGGTCCGACAGCACGCCGGCGACGATCGCCATTACCGTCATTGATCCCGGACAGGCGATCACGGTCACGATGCATGCGCCGTCCGCAGCCGCGTATGGCGATGCTTTCGGCGTCGCGGCGACGGCTGACTCGCTCCTTCCGGTCGCCATCACCGCCGCCGGCTCGTGCATGGTCAGCGGCGGTGGCAGCGGCTCCGCGACCATTCAGATGACCGCCGGCAGCGGCGTCTGCACTGTCCACTACAACCAGGCGGGCGACAGCAGCCACACGCCGGCGCCCGAGCTTACCGAGTCCACGACTGCGGGAGTGGCCAACCAGGCGACGCTGGTTGTCACTGGACCTGGCAGCGTGATGTACGGCACGACGGGCACTGCCGCATACACCGGCGGCAGCGGCACCGGAGCGGTCAGCTTCAGCGCGGGATCGTCGACCGGCTGCGCTGTGAACGGGACCACCGTGAGCGTGACCAGCGCCGGCGGGACGTGCGCGCTGACCGCCACGAAAGCCGCGGACGCCAACTACAAGGCCGCCTCGTCGCTGGCGGTACCGGTCCTGTTGGTCAAAGCAAGCCAGACGATCGCGTTCGGTCCGCTCGAGAACGTCATCACGCTCAAGCCACCCGTCGCCGTCAGCGCCGTGGCATCGTCGGGTCTTCGCGTCACCTTCACGACAACCACGCCATCGGTGTGCACCGCAGGTGGAGCGAACGGCGCGACGATTACGTTGAAAACCAACGGGATCTGCGAGGTCGCGGCGCATCAGTCTGGCAACGCCAATTACGCCGCCGCAGCGGATGTCATCAGGTCTTTCAATGTCGGCAAGGTGAAGGCCGATCAAACGATCGCGTTCGCAGTTCTTGCCGACAAGACGCTGGCGCAGTCACCGGTAGCGGTGAGCGCGACTGCCTCGTCGGGACTGGCTGTAGCCTTCACCACGACGACACCGTCGGTGTGCTCGGCGGAAGGAAAGTCCGGGGCGTCGATCAAGCTGCGTGCCCCGGGCACGTGCACGGTCGTGGCCGATCAGAAGGGCAATGCTGAGTACAATGCGGCGCCGTCGGTGCGCCGCAGTTTCGCTGTCACAGCCGCGCCTGGTCGGAAATGACATCGGCGTTCGGCCCGAAGAAATAGTCGGGGCGGGATCGCTAGTCCTGCCGCAGCGTGGTCATCGGATCGACCTGGGCGGCGCGACTCGCAGGGATCCACGCGGCGCACAGGCACGCGACGACAACCGCCAGCAGGCTGGCGAGGTATGCGACCGGATCGGTGACGTGCACGATCGTGGCGAGCAGCGCGCCGAGTTCGGTTGCGAGCACGAGCCTCGCCAGTGAAGCGGCGAGTCCTGCACCGGCCAGCAGCCCGAACAGGACTGGCCGCGTCGTTTGCGCCAACATCAACTGCGTCACCGTGCGAGACGAGGCGCCGAGCGCGATCCGCACGCCGATCTCCCGGGTGCGCTGCTCGACCAGATACGACAACACGCTGAAGAGCCCCGACACGGTCAGCAACAGCGCGAGGCCGCCGAGAATCACCGACACCCAGAAGGCCATCGTCAGCATGACGGTCTCGATCCGTGCCACGGTCCGCAGCGTGATGATCTTGCCCATGCTCGGATCGATCCTGGTGAGCCGCTCGAGCAGCGTTTGCCGCGCCAGGTCGGCGTCGCCTCGAACGCGAGCCAGCAGGGAAGTCTTGGGCGCATCGACGGTGGTCGGCAGGAACAGGCCGGCCTCTTTCACATCGGTGATCCGAAAACCGGCGACGTCTTTCGAGACGCCGATGACCGTGACCGTACGCGGTGTCAACGACGCGTCGCCGGCGGCTGCCTTGGGATTGATGGTGAGGAGGGCGAAGCCGCGCGGGTTGGTGAGATCCGGCTCGATCCTCAGTGTCTTGCCGACGCCGTCGCCGCTCGGCCACAGCGTTCGCGCAACCGACTCCGAGACGACCACGACCGGATGCCCGTCGCGTTCAGCGATGGTGAACGCGCGCCCGCGGACGATGGGGATGCCCAGCACGTCGAAGTACCCCGCCGAGACGTACTTGTACGAGAGCGCGATCTTCCCCGCGCCGGCGTCGCCAAATGCGCGGGGTGGCCGTGCCAGCAGCGGCGGCCTGGCAGCGGCGACCGCTATCACCGTGGGTTCGTAGCCAAGCGCCTGCAGCATGGCGTCGCGTTTGCCGTCTTTGATGGCGTCGATCAGCAGCGTGTCGGCGGTGCGAAACCCCGAGCTGAGTCGAGACGATGCGATCGCGCTGCGCAGAAAGATCGCGGAGCAAATCAACAGCAGCGCCGATGCGAAGACTTGAACGCCGATCAGGGCGTTGCGCGCGCGGCCAGGCCGCGCGTCCTTGAGCAGCCCGCCGCGCAGCGTCCGGGCCGGCTCGATGCGGGTGGCGTGCAGCGCCGGCACCAAGGCGAAGAGAGCCGTGGCGGCGATCGCCGTCAGCACCAGGAACAGCGCGACGCGCCAGTCGGCGGCCGGCACCGTGAGGCTGACGTCACCCAGATCGACGGGCATGATGCGCATCGCCCAGTAGACAGCGCCCTCGAGCGCGAGGCGCGACACCAGGTAGCCGCCGCCGGCGGCCGCCAGCGCGAGCAACACGCTTTCGGTCAGCAACTGCCGGACGATGCGGCGCCGCGATGCGCCAATCGACAGTCGAATGCCGATTTCCCGCTGACGCGCCACGCCGCGGGCGAGCAACAGGTTCGCGACGTTTGCGCAACCGATCAACAGGATCAATCCGAACGCGACGAACAGCGGCGCGGCCACCGCGATGGCTTCGAGGGGCTGCGGCACGGTGCCGCGACGCGGTACAAGCTCGATGCTCATCGTCCGGTCAGTGGTCGCCGATTGGTTCGAGTCCCATGCCGCGAGCTGGGCGCGGGCGCTCTCCATCGACAGGCCGGGTTTCAGCCGTCCGATGATCTCGATGCCGACCTTGGCTTCGCTGCCGCGGACGTCCGGCACGAAATCGCCGATGCGGGCGAGCGGCGCCCAGAAGTCCGGCGCTGTGACCTCGAGACCGCGGAATCCCTCCGGCATCACGCCGACGATCTCGTAGGACGCGCCGGTGACGAGCACCGTGCGTCCAATCGCGTGGGGATCGCGGTTGAACTGGCGCTGCCATCCCCTGTCGCTCAGCACGAGAACAGGAGTGCCGCCTGTGCGATCATCGTCGGCGGCGCTGAGCGCACGTCCCATGATCGGATTCACGCGCACGACACGGAAGAAGCTCGCAGACACCAGGCTGACCGCCATCATCCGCCCGTCGACCCGCAGATCGATGTCGTTCACCGCCGCGTAGGCCTCGGTGAAGACGTTCGTGTCCGATCGCAACGCGTCGAAACGCTGGCGAGTGAATTTCGACAGGTCGCCGTTCGCCTGCTGCGGGCGTTCAACGGCGTAGACCTCGGTGATGTCTGGCACCGAGTCGGTCCTGAACAGCAGCACGTTGAGGACCGTGAAGAGGACGGCCACCAGGCCGAGTCCAATCGCGACCGTGACGACGATGGTGAGCGTTGCGAGTGGCGCGCGCTTGAACGTGCGAAAGGCGTACTGAAGGTCGCCGATGGTGTTGTCGATGAACGCGGTGCCGCGCTCGTCGCGACATTCGTCGGCGGTGACCGTCACCGATCCGAAGCGCGCTCGCGCCTGCGTGCGCGCCTCCTCGGCGCTCATACCGTCCTCGATCAGCTTCCGCGTCTCGCGCTCGATGTGGAACTGCAGTTCCTCGTCGAGGTCGCGCTCGGAACGATTGGGGAAGAGGAGCGCGCGAGCGCGCAACGTCCAGTCGCGGAGATTCATGCGACTACGCCAGTTTCATGACGCGGCCGATCGCGTGCTGCATCCGGTCCCACTCACGCGTTTCGATCGTGAGCTGCTTGCGTCCCGACGCCGTCAGCCGGTAGTACTTGGCCCGCCGTCCGAGCTCAGACACCTTCCACTCGGCTTCGATCCAGCCCTGATGCTCGAGCCGGTGCAGGGCCGGGTACAGGGAACCCTGGTTGATCTGGAGCACGTCCTCGGAGAGTTGTTGGATGCGCTCGGAGATTGCCCAACCATGGAGCGCGTCCTTCTGCAGCGTGCGAAGGATCAGCAAATCCAGCGTTCCGGGGAGCAGATCCGGAGTGCCAGGGGCCATTGGTGTCGATAGACGACATCAACGGCCAAAAGGTTCGGAGCGGCCCGCAGATCATAGACAGCGCCGGATCGTCTAAGCTGTGGCCGTCTCACCATGTCGTTGACTCCTGGTTTCCGCTTCGGCTCCTACGAGATCGTGGCCCAGCTCGGCGTCGGCGGTATGGGCGAGGTGTATCGCGCTCGCGATATCCAGCTGAAACGAGACGTGGCCATCAAGATCCTGCCGTCGGACGTCACGGCTGACGCCGATCGCCTCTCCCGATTCCAGCGAGAAGCCGAGATTCTGGCGTCGCTCAACCACGCCAACATCGCGCACGTCTTTGGCATGGCCGAGGCTGCTGGCGTGCGCGGCATCGTGATGGAGCTGGCCGAGGGGCGCACGCTGGCGCAGATGCTGGCACGCGGCGCGCTGCCGATCGATGAGGCGTTGCGCACCGCGCGCCAGATCGCCGAGGCGCTCGAAACCGCGCACGACCGCGGCATCGTGCATCGCGATCTCAAGCCCGCCAACGTGATGCTGACGCCCGACGGCGTGGTGAAGGTGCTGGACTTCGGTCTGGCCAAGGCGCTCAACGCCGGACCAGAGGCGAACCTCGACGCGGCGACGTTTACCAGCCCCGCCATGACGCGCGCCGGCATCATCCTGGGCACCGCCGCCTACATGAGTCCCGAGCAGGCGCGCGGCCGTGCAGTGGACGCACGCACCGACATCTGGGCGTTTGGCTGCGTGCTCTTCGAGATGCTGACCGGGCGGCCGCCCTTCGACGGCGAGACCGTCACCGACATCCTCGGCGCCATCGTCCACAAGGAGCCGGAGTGGAGCCTGTTGCCAGGAACGCTGCCCGATTCCTTGCGCCGCATCCTGGAGCGCTGCCTGGCGAAGGACCAGAAACAGCGGCTGCGCAGCATCGCCGACGTTCGTCTCGAGATCCAGGATCTGCTGGCGCGCCCGCGCCCGACTGCGAGTGCAGCGCGAGCGGCCGCGACCAGACAGCGAATGACGACGCGAGAGGGCGTTGCGTGGAGTGTGGCCGCTCTCGCGCTCATCGCGGCGGCGGGCTTGTGGGGCCTCTCGCGGCGGCCACTGCCAACCAGTGATGCGCGCCAGGCGATGCGGCTGTCGATGCTCCACACTGAGGGCCGCGAAGTCGGCTTGCCGGTGATCTCGCCAGATGGCCGACGCGTGGCGTACTCCGCGCGTCGTGCCGACGGCCTCCCTCTCATCTGGGTGCGCGATCTGGATCAGTCGTCGCCGTAACCTCTGCCCGGCACCGCTGGTGGCAATCGAATCTTCTGGTCTCCCGATTCCAAGCGACTGGGATTCGCGGTCGGCGCCGCCCTCAAGCACATTTCAGCGGACGGCGGACCCGTTCAGGAAATCGTGCGTAATCGCTTCCGCGTCGGCGGCGCATGGGGGCCAAACAATACGGTGCTCTACGGCACTGCTACCGGGATCAAACGCGTCGATCTGTCGGGAGGTGAACCGATCGCGGTTACGACGCTCCAGGGTGAGGACTGGGAGCACATGTGGCCCAGCATGCTTCCGGACGGCCGGCATTTTCTGTTCACCGCGAAGCATTGGGCGGGTCTTGCCGAGTCGGGCTCGCAGGGCATCTACGTGGGATCGCTCGAGAGCCCATCGCAGATTCGGCAACTGCTTCCCGAGTTGTCGAGCGCCGTTTTCGCCCCGCCCGGTTACATCGTGTTCGCACGAGACGGCCAGTTGATGGCGGCGCCTTTCGACCTCGGTACAACACGCATCACGGGTGAACCAGTCGCGCTCGGCGAAGCGGTCGCTGTCGAACCGTCGTTTTACACGGCGGGTTTGTCAGCGGCTGCCGACGGCACGCTGGCGATCCGGCCGCCGCCAGCCCCGGTGCTCTCGAACGCGGGGCTGCTCGGCGGTGCCTTCGACGCGGAACTGGCGCTCCTCCGGCGGGACGGCAGCCAAGTATCGCGGTTTGGCGGCGTGCAGAACTTCACCTACTTCATGGCCATGTCGCCAGACGGACGTGCCGTCGCCGCACAAGTGCAGGATCTTCGAACGAGTGCCAGCGAACTGTGGCGCTTCGACGTCGAGTCCGGAGCGCGTATTCCGCTGACCGCCATGCGCACGAGCGGCGGCTACGTCGGGTCCCCGGTGTGGTCCCCCGACGGAAAACGGCTGGCGTTCGCGTGCCAGCCGCCAGGCATTCTCGACGATGTCTGCATTCGCGACATGGCCACGGGCACGATCACGACCGCCATCGAGTCGAAAGCGATCTGGGAGCACCCGTCGGATTGGTCCGCCGACGGCCGTTACATGCTCGTGCGGTACAACGAGTACACGCCGTCGAGTACCGACGAACTGCGCGTCTGGTCCCTGGGAACCAACACGGTGACCCCATTCGCCAAGTTCAGCAACCAAGGCATCTTTTCGCCTGACGCCCGGTTCGTCGCCTTCCTGTCGTGGGAGAGCGGAAGAAACGAGGTGTACGTCACGACCTTTCCGGAACGCCGGCAGACCTGGCCGCTCACCACCGAGGGTGGCAGCGCGATCAGCTGGCGCGCGGACGGCCGGGAGATTCTCGTCGCGACGCTGAGCGGACACATCGTGGCGTATCCGGTGTCGACGAGCGACGGCAATTTCTCAGCCGGCGCTCCACAAGACCTCATTCGCAACGTAGGGTTCGACGCGCCGTTTGCGATGGCCACACGAGACCACTCGCGCATCCTGGTCCGCGTGCCGAAGGACGCCGAGAAGGACCGCGGCGACATACGGCTTCTCTTCGGCTGGGCCAAAGGACTCAAGTGAGGCTCGCGCCGGTCGAGTGCCGGCCACGAGAGCGCGGCCGGCCACTTCATCCCAACCAGCTATCAGCCTGTGCGCCCGCCCACAATCCCCGCCGTCGCGCGAGCTGCCGTTGTGCCACGTCCATCCGGAAGCTTTCGGTGTGTGTGACTGGTCTCCAGGCTCGCTTCGAGTTCGGCGATTCGCTGCAAGGCCTTTTCTCTCAACGCGCGTCCTTCACGTGCGATTTCGATCTCTCCAATGCGTTCGACGTGCGTCACACGACGGTCAAGCGCGGCGATGAGCTCGTACAAATGACCGAGCTTGCGCGTGCGATCCGATTGAACGCTTCCCTTGTTACCGGACATCACCCTCCTCCTGACCTGCCGCGTCCGCCAGCCGGTTATGTCGACGTGCGCCGGACGTTCTCGGCCCGGGGGCCTTTTGGTCCTTCACCGACGTCGAACTCGACGCTGTCACCCTCACGCAAATCCTGCAGCCCCTCGCCGTAGACCGCGCTCTGGTGGAAAAAGTATTCTTTCGCGGAGTCGTCCTTGATGAACCCAAAACCCTTGTCCACTCGCAGCGTTCGTATCGTTCCTGTCATCTCTGCCTCCAGTTCACTGCCATTCGACGTTTAGTACATTCCGCCCATGCCACCGCCGCCTGGCATCGGCGCTTCCTTCTTCTCTTCGGGAATATCGCAGACCAGCGCTTCGGTGGTCAGTAGAAGCGACGCGATGGACGACGCGTTCTGGAGCGCCGAGCGCACGACCTTTGCCGGATCGATCACTCCCGCTTTCACGAGATTCTCGTAGGTGTCGGTGAGCGCGTTGAAGCCTTCTTCGTCCTTCATCTCGCGCACTGTCTGCACGACGATCGATCCCTCCTGGCCCGCATTGCTCGCAATCCAGCGCGTCGGCTCCTCGATGGCGCGCTTGACGATGTTGACGCCGATCTGCTGATCGCCGCCGAGCGTGAGGCCGTCGAGCACTTTCGACGCCCGCAGCAGCGCCACGCCGCCACCGGTCACGATCCCCTCCTCCACAGCGGCCTTGGTCGCGTGCATCGCATCCTCGACGCGCGCCTTTTTCTCCTTCATCTCGGTTTCGGTGGCCGCACCGACCTTGATGACGGCGACGCCGCCGACCAGCTTGGCCAGCCGCTCCTGCAGCTTTTCACGGTCGTAGTCCGACGTGGTGTCCTCGACTTGCGCGCGGAGCTGTTTCACGCGGCCCTCGATGGCGGACGACGTGCCCGCCCCCTCGACGATCGTCGTGTTGTCCTTGTCGATCGTGACCTTCTTCGCCTTGCCGAGGTCGTCCAACTTGATGTTCTCGAGCTTGAGACCAAGGTCGTCGGTGATCGCCTTGCCGCCGGTCAGCGTGGCAATGTCCTCGAGCATGGCCTTGCGGCGATCGCCGAAGCCGGGCGCCTTGACTGCCGCCACGTGCAGCGTGCCGCGCAGCTTGTTGACGACGAGCGTCGCCAGCGCTTCACCCTCGATGTCCTCCGCGATGATGAGCAGCGGCTGGCCGAGGCGCGCGACCTGCTCGAGCACGGGGAGCAGGTCCTTCATCGAGCTGATTTTCTTCTCGTGGATCAGGATGACCGGGTTCTCGAGCACGACTTCCATCCGCTCGGGGTCGGTCACGAAGTACGGCGACAAGTACCCGCGATCGAACTGCATGCCTTCGACGACGTCGAGCGACGTCTCCATGCTCTTGGCCTCTTCCACCGTGATCACGCCGTCCTTGCCGACCTTGTCCATCGCGTCGGCGATGATCTTCCCGATCGTCTCGTCGTTGTTCGCCGAGATGGTGCCCACCTGGGCGACCATGTTGCCGCTCACCGGCTTCGACATCTTCTTCAGCTCGGCGGTCAGGGCCTCAACCGCTTTTTCGATGCCGCGTTTGATGTCCATCGGGTTCGCGCCGGCGGCGACGTTCTTCGCGCCCTCCCGGTAGATCGCCTGGGCGAGGACGGTGGCGGTCGTGGTGCCGTCACCGGCCGTGTCCGACGTCTTGCTCGCCACTTCGCGCACCATCTGCGCGCCCATGTTTTCCAGCGGATCCTTGAGGTCGATTTCCTTGGCGACGGTGACGCCGTCCTTGGTGATCGTCGGCGAGCCGAATTTCTTGTCGATGACGACGTTGCGGCCCTTGGGACCGAGCGTGACCTTGACCGCGTCGGCCAGCTGGTTGATGCCGCGCAGCACCGCCTGACGTGAGTGCTCGCCGAAAATGATCTGTTTTGCCATGTGATCTGTCTCCTACGTCTTTTTCTTCGCGACCGCGCCTTCGATGACGCCCAATATTTCGTCTTCTCGCATGATGAGGTATTCCTCACCATCGAGCTTGATCTCCTGCCCTGAGTACTTGCCGAACAGGATGAGGTCGCCGGCCTTGACGTCGAGCGGTTGGCGCTTGCCGTCGTCCTTGGCCTTGCCGGTACCTGCGGCGATCACTTTGCCTTGCTGCGGCTTTTCCTTGGCGCTGTCGGGGATGATGATCCCGCCGACCTTCTGTTCGCCTTCCTCGATACGCTGGATGATGATGCGGTCGTGAAGCGGTCTGACATTCATGATTTCGGCTCCAGTCAAGAGTGGCTCCCTACCCACGAGGGGGCTTGGGTGGCACGGGCGGGGGCAGCACGTAGGGCTGGTCCCGCAGTACGCGACTCAGCTGCGCGAGGCGCCGACGCCACAGCTCGAAGCGTCGCGCGATGGCATCGAGCAGCCGGGCTTTGTGGAGAGACGGCTCGTGAAGCGCGGCCCGGCGAAAAAAACTCGCTCCCAACTCCGCATACCAGCGGATGTTGTGGCGTCGACGCATTTGGTCCTCGAAGAATCCCGCGAGGAGCAGGCACTGTGCGCCCGCCGTTTCCATCATGAGGCGGTCGTCCAGCAGGGTCGTGTCGGCCACAAAATGATCGAAGACCGCGCTGAGATTCGCCGGCGCCGGTACATCGACGTCGGGTTGTGTCGATACCTGGGCGTAGTGCGCCAACAGGCTGGCGTTGTAGAGCAGCTCCTGTGGATCGACGGTAGGCTCGGAGATGTCCTGAAGGCGCAGAACGAAGAACTCCAGCGTCTGCCGATGATCGATCGCGAGCAGTTCCCGCAGCGGACCCATGAGACTCACCGTCCAACGTCGCCCTCTCAGGCGTCGATGAGCCGAGTACCGATACGTCGTGGCGACTCAACATGGTCAGCGTTCGCACTTCCTGTCTTTTCGGGCGGAAGGGTCAGATCGGTCGATGCGGGGATGACGACGGTGCCCGTCGCGGCGATGCTGCGGCGTCGCTCACGGCATTCGAGAAAGCGCTCGAACGGAATGATTGCGGCCGGCGAGTCGGCAGACATTGACGCTCCAGTTCTGGAGGCCTTGATGAGGAGCTGAAGCGGCAGGCGCGGAAAATACCGCGTGAAGGCTGCAGGAACTCAGGAAAGCGTACCGGTCGAGTCTACTCTTCGCAGAGCAACTCCGCAAGTCGGCCACCGACGCCAAGCATGTCCCAATCGATGACGCGCTGTCTGTGCGTTTGAGCACAGGGTGCAACGCCGAGGTCCGGGACCGCAATCGGCGTTTACCGACGTCGGTTGCTGACGCGCTCGTCGATCCACCGCAGAATCAGATCGGCAATCGGCAGGTTGTTCTTGTCCTGCATGATCATGTGGCTGTTGCCGCGGATGCCGCGGTCCGGCGGGGCGAGCATCTCGGCCTGACCGCCGGCATTCGTGATGCGGCCGATCAAGGCCTGACAGGCCTCGAAACGAGCTTGCCATGTGGGCAGCGTCGGGAGGCCTGTCGAGGTGTCGCGATGATCACCGAACACGACGAGCGTCGGCACCTTCGCCAAGGTGGCGATCTGGTCGGCGGTGTACCGAGCTGGGCAGCTGCCCGGTTCGACGAGCACGAGGCCTTTTGCCGCGCCGGGGTTGAGTAGCGCGGATTCAAGAGGAAACGATCCGGATTGCGAGTGCCCCATCAGTACCGCGCCGTTCAACTGGCTGGCGAGATCGGCGAGTGCCTTGAGCGTGGGATTGGGGGTAGGGAGGCCGCCAAAGCTGACGTCGGGCACCGCCTGCTTCGCGAGTTCGTCGACAGCCGTCACCGGGAACTGACTGTCGGAGAACGGCTGACCAGGTGTCAGGCCGAAGCGGAAGTTGGGCCAGACGCTCTCGTCGCTGAATCGCAGCCAGAGGGGTTGGTTGGGCGGCGGCGTCGAGCCCGCGCGCACGTTGTTGAAGACGGCTTGGTTGAAGCCCGACCGCCCGCGTCCGACCTGGTCGGGGACGTACACGGGATGGCCCTTGCGGACGAAGTACTCATCCCACCCCATTCGTCCGTCCGGCGTCGTCTCCCAGGATTTGCCCGTCAAGGTCGCGCCATGAACCATGACGACGGGCACGTTGCCCTCGCCGCCCTGCGGCACCATGTAGCGCACGTACATCTGGTTGACGGCGATGTGCCCTCCGGGACCGAGATCGCCCAGCTCGCCGCGTGTCTGTTCGATCGTGTCGCCGCCGACGAAGAAGCTGCCCTGGGCCTTCAGTACTAACGGTGTGGCAGGCACCTGCACATCCTTGAGCGCCTGCGCCATCACGCCGCCAGCCATGGCGAGGACGGCCGCAACGGTGACGGCAGCTATGTGCACGCCGTTGGTAAGTATCACGCGCATCTTTTCTTCAGAGTAGGCGACCTGCGCGCTGCGCAGTAGCCGCTCAAATCGGCATGGGGATGTGAGTAGGATTCACCAATGCAGCTCGACCACTTGAATGTGCTGGCAGCGTTCCTCGCCGTGGCTGAGGCGCAGAGCTTTACGAAGGCCGCGAAACGGCTCGGCGTGTCACGTTCCGCGTTGAGTCATTCCGTGCGCGGACTCGAAGAGCGCCTCGGCGTCCGTCTCCTCGCGCGCACCACCCGCAGCGTCGCTCCGACCGAGGCCGGCGAGCAGCTCATCGGTCGTCTCGGGCCGGCGTTGGGGGAGGTCGAATCGGTCCTCGATCAGATCGTCGAACTGCGCGAGCGGCCCACGGGCCGCGTGCGGCTGCTGGTGACGCCGATGTCGGCGACGATGGTGCTCGCGCCCAAGCTCCTCGAATTTGGTCGTCGGTTCCCGGACGTCGTCCTCGAGGTCGCCACGACGCTGGAGGGACGCACAGAGCTCGTCGCGGCCGGCTTCGACGCGGGCATCCATCTCGGCGAGTCGATTCAGCGCGACATGGTGGCTGTGCGTGTGTCGCTCGATCAGCGGCTCGCTGTTGTCGGTTCGCCGACATACTTCGCGGCGCACCCGCCGCCGAATTCACCACACGATCTCCCGACGCACCGATGCATCAACCTGCGGGGCGGCTCCGCTGGACCGTATCGCTGGGAGTTCGAGAAAGATGGTGAGAGCCTGGTCGTCGACGTGAACGGGCCGTTGATCGTCGACGACGCGGATCTCATGATTCGCGCGGCTGTCGATGGCTTGGGGCTGACGTTTTCGTTTGAGCAGTACGTCGCCCCCCTGATCGAGAGCGGCGCGTTGGTGCGGGTGCTCGAAGACTGGTGCCCGCCGTTCGCGGGTTATTTTCTCTACTATCCGAGCCGACGCCAGCAGCCCGCGGCGTTGTCAGCGCTCATCGAATCGTTGCGCCTCTAGCTCGCTTACGAAATGCGGCGACGACTTTGACCGTGACTGTCCGCGTGCGCTTGGTGCGCACGCGGTGCATCCGCCTTGCGCTGGCACGCAGCATGTTGACCTCCTCACCAGCAGCGTGTTCCGGGAGCCGTGCACCTTCTATTTCTCGGGCGAGGCGCTTCGCGCCGTAGACACGGCGTTCGTGCTGGACCTGGCGAGATCGGATACCGTGTTCAGGGGAGGGAGACATGCCCCGACGGTCGATGTGCCGGATTGCCTTCTGTTGCGGGTTGGCAGTGTCTGTCGTTCCCACTCAGCGCGGCAGTGCGCAACAAGCAGCGCCTGCCACACCGCAACCTTCAGCCGTGACTGCTCGCACGGCCCTGTATCCACAACTCGACGATGCGCTTCTGCACTGGCCATTGCCAGCGGGGGCCGAGCGCTATGCCGCGATTGACGGCAAGCGGATGCACCATGACGTCGTCGAACAGGTGCTCATCTCTCGTCGCTATCGCGACAACGTCCATTCGAAGTTCTGGGGCCGCATTACCGGCACATCGTCCGATCGTGAAAGCGCCTTTCCAGCACATTGGGATCCTAAGCTTAGAATTCCACGTGGACAAGTTGTCGCG
>JADMIO011701076.1_pt1 | contig 74740 bp, 53 predicted proteins | sample 8958161 | NCBI WGS metagenome assembly JADMIO01 (sample SAMN16585339, study PRJNA669376) | soil metagenome | isolation source: Crop rotation soil | place: USA: Cullars Rotation, Alabama | collected 2011 | reverse complement strand
TATGGTGAAAGTTGGAACCTCTTACGTGCCGATCAGATTAAAACGAAAGGCCCAGTCTTTCGACTGAGCCTTTCGTTTTATTTGACCATGTTGGTATGATTTAAATTAATACGACTCACTATAGGGTCAGTGCGGCCGCGACTTCAAGTCACGTGAATTCCAAGCTTCGGATCCCACTGTGCTGGAAAGTCAAGCGTATGAGCAAAATTAGCCAATACCACTACACATTTTGCTCCCGAGTTTTCCAGCACTACTTTAAGTTCACGTGCCGTATAAAGGGGATTCACATTAACGATAATCATTCCCGCACGAAGTGCTCCTAACAGAGCAACCGGATATTGCAATAGATTGGGCAACATGATCGCCACACGATCGCCTTGGGCCAATTTACACTCAGTTTGTAAATACCCAGCAAATGCTTGGCTAAGTTCATCAATTTGAGTAAAACTTAATACAACACCAAAATTGGAATAACATCCTTTATTAGCATAGCTTTTAAAACATTCCTCAAAAAGTTGAATTAATGAGGTATATTGATTAGGATCAATCGTATACGGAACACCCGCATCATAGCTTTTTAACCAAATTTTATCCATGTAAATTGCTCTTTTTATTTGATCGCAAAGTTAATCCCCTGCGCTAAAGGAAGTGACTTTCCCCAATTAATCGTATTCGTTTGCCTTCTCATATAGGCTTTCCACGCATCGGATCCGGCTTCTCGTCCCCCACCAGTTTGTTTTTCCCCCCCAAACGCCCCCCCAATTTCAGCGCCTGAGGTTCCTAAATTGATATTGGCTATACCACAATCACTTCCTTCCGATGAAAGAAAGTGTTCACTATGTCGCAAATTATTGGTAAATAAAGCCGAAGACAAACCTTGTTCGACGGCATTTTGCATCTCAATGGCCTCATTAAAATCAGAATAGGGAATAAGATATAAAATTGGAGCAAACGTTTCGAGTTTAACAATGGGCCACTCATTTTTAGCTTTGACCAAGGTGGGTTCCACAAAATACCCCTCTCTATTTAATGGTTTTCCGCCAAAGAGAATTTCTCCTCCAGCAGCTTTGATTGCCGCAATAGCTTGAGAATATTTTTCCACGGCCTGCCCATCAATTAAAGGACCCATGAGGTTTTTTGAGTCCAGAGGATCACCGATGGCAATTTGTTGATACGCTTGCTTGAGCCGCTTACTTACTTCATCAAAACGTGTTTCGTGAATGAATAATCGACGGGTAGTAGTGCAACGTTGCCCTGCTGTACCTACCGCTCCAAATACAATCGCTGGAATAACTAAATCAAGATCGGCGGTTTCATCCACAATAACAGCATTATTTCCACCCAATTCTAACAGAACACGACCTAAGCGTTTAGCAACCACTTGATTCACATGTCGACCTGTTTCACATGATCCTGTAAAGGAAATAAGCGAAAGACGGTGATCCGCAATAAATTGTTCTGTTATGAGTCGTTCTAAGGGAAGAAATAGTGAAAATAATCCTGAAACATCAAATAATTTCATGACTTGATTACACAGGTTTTGTACCGCTACCGCACAAAGTGGCGTTTTAGAAGACGGTTTCCAGACTACCGTGTTCCCACAAATAATGGCAATAAATGCATTCCAGGCCCAGACGGCCACCGGAAAATTAAATGCCGTGATCACACCCACTACACCTAAAGGATGCCATTGTTCATAAAGCCTATGTTCTACACGTTCAGATTGCATAGTCAATCCGTAGAGCATGCGCGATTGACCCACCGCAAAATCGGCCATATCGATCATTTCTTGAACTTCACCTTCACCTTCTTGTAAGCTCTTGCCCATTTCATAGGCAACCAATTTCCCTAGCGCTTGTTTATGCTCGCGTAAAAGCTCTCCCAATGCTCGAATCACTTCGCCACGCTTAGGGGCGGGCACGTGGCGCCAGCGATTAAAACTGTGTGCAGCATGGGAGATAATCGTTTCATACTGTTCACTCGTGCATCCTGATAGGGTGGCGATTACTTTACCTGTAGTGGGATCAAACGATGTGATTAAAGCTGAATTGGTTTTATCAAACCAACCTGTTTTTCCATCACTGGCGCCCGAATTGTTTTTTTCTATTCCTAACGTTTTCAAAAAATCCATGTATATCCTCAATTATTATTAGAATAATATTGACCAAATCGATTGTTGAGAATATCGTTTAGCGAAAAATTTTCTTGTAAGACTAAACCCTTATACGATGATGACTGATGTAAAACGATATCTAATACGGCACATAACCCAGAGGCGGTAGCCATTTGAATAGCCGAATAAGGTTTACCAGCAACTTCACCTGGATATAATTTCTTCACATAAGTATCTTCGACTAATTTTTGCGCGCGTTGCCCTTTAACAGCCACATAGATAACGACCACATCCTGAAGCGTCGTTGGAATAGCATTTTCAAAAATGCGTTTTAGAGTAGCTTGATCCTCTTTTAATTTTAGATCATTTAATAAGAATTGAATTTTCTCGCAATGTCCAGGATAACGCAGAGTTTTATAATGCATGGTATTCACTTGAGTTTGATAGCTCAAAGCAAGCGAACCTATTCCACCCGACGTGTTAAACGCTTCATATAATAAGCCATCGATTTCAATCGTTTCGAGTCCTTCTAAGGGCTCCAAATACACAATCTCACCATTTACCAACGCCATACAGGAATTGGCATACTCGTTTATAAGCCCTTCTGTAGACCAAGTTAAAGCATATTTTAAGGCATTATGAGGTTGCTGCGGCAAAGCGCCCGCACACACCAAGACATTTTCTATTTGATCAAAATGTTGAATCATGTCGTTGGCGACAATGTTAATATATCCTGGCGCCACTCCACATTGGGGCACAAATGCGTTAGAAGCCCCCTGAGATAAATTTTTAATTGTTTCTGAAACATGAATGTCTTCTGTTAGATCAAAATAGTGAAGGTTCAACTTTTTTGCCAAATGAGCAAGTTCAATATTATGAAAAAAAGGTAAACAGGCGATGACAGTCTTAATGGATTCTTTTTTGATAAGTTTCTCAACTTCATCGGGCTGTGTCACATCCAAGAAAACGCGCTGTAATGATTCAGGTTTAGAGTCGGCTGACTCACCCCTCACATCTCCGAGGAATACCTGATAATCACCTGCATTGGCAAGTAATGCGGCTACTAGTGTTCCAATTTTTCCTGCTCCTGCAACCAAGATCGTTTGCATCTGGCACTCCTTTCAAAACAGACTCATAAGCGATGCTACTATTACCCTATTCAGTCTCTCAAATGGCTACGAAAAAGGAACGTTTTAAGTACCATTAAACCTTCTTGTTTGCGCGTTGCGTGGTAAAATGCACTCATTAGCTATTGTGACATAAAAATTGTGGGGTAACTAACATGTGTCGATCTATTTTATTATGGGGCAGTTTATTGCTAACCTTTTTACTTTCCCCTTTGGCCTTTGCCAATATTCCGTATGTTGCTCCCACACCACCCGAAGTAAAGGCCAGCGCATACATATTAGTTGACTACCATAGTGGAAAGATTTTGGCTGAGAAAGAGCCCGATAAACGCATTGATCCGGCTAGCCTCACAAAAATGATGACTGTTTATGTTATTGATAATGAGATCAAAAATGGACGCTACACTTGGAAAAATGAAGTGCCCATTAGTGAAAAGGCTTGGCGCACAGAAGGCTCTAGGATGTTTATTCCGGTCGGTAAAAAAATTGCCGTAGAAGAGCTGGTCAAAGGGATCATTATTCAATCTGGTAACGATGCCGCCGTCGCTTTAGCTGAATTCACTACCGGCAGTGAGCCTACGTTTGCAGAATTAATGAATCAATATGCTCAAAAATTGGGAATGAAAAATACCCATTTTATGAACTCTACCGGGATCCCTCATCCTGAACACTATACCACAGCTCGCGATTTAAGCGTTCTGGCACACGCTGTTATTCAGGATTTTCCTGAAACGTATAAAATATATTCTGAAAAATGGTTTACGTTTAACGGTATAAAACAACCCAATCGTAATCGTCTCTTATGGCGCGAACCCTATATTGATGGAATCAAAACTGGCCATTCTAGTACTGCCGATTACTGTTTAGCCGCCTCTGGTCTAAAAGACAATATGCGTTTGATTTCAATTCTGGTTGGCGCAAAATCCGAATCGGAAAGAACTGAACAAACTTTGCAATTACTTCGCTTTGGTTTTCGTTTCTATGAAACCCATCGTTTATTTGAAGCCAATACCACGCTTAATGAAGCACGCATTTGGATGGGCGAACGCAAAAATGTGCCGGTTGGGATCAATCAAGATTTTTATGTCACTATTCCACAAGGCCAATATAAAAGCTTAGATGCCAAAATGAACCTCAATAAACATATTACGGCTCCTGTTAAGAAAGGAGAAACTTATGGAATGTTAGTCGTGAAATTGGGTGATACCAAAATCACTGAAATTCCCCTAGTGGCCCTTGATAGCATAGAACCAGGGACCATGTGGAATCGTTTTTCAGACTACATTAGTTTGGGTGTTCAAAAATTAATTTCTCAGCAAGACGCATGAAACCTGAAGAGAAAAAATCGACTTTAACCTTTCCATGTGAATTTTCATTTAAGGTCATTGGTTATGCCAATGACCAATTTGAAAGTGAAGTGCTGAAGATTTTTCGTCAGCACTTTCCTAAATTGGGCGAAGGTGCCATTCGTTTGGCTCATAGTAAAAATGAAAAATATCGTTCCTATACAGTCACTGTGCAGGCTATCAGCCAAGAACAACTCGATGCCGCTTATACGGATTTAAGTGCCCATCCTCAGATCCTATTTGTATTATGATCCCCTCCCCCTCTGTGACACGATTTGCCTCTGTGCAAGCCTATGAAACCATTTTTCAAGACATGCGAACTTATACCCATGAACGCACACCTGACAGTGTGGATCAACTATGGTATTTAGAGCATGCACCGGTGTTTACTCAAGGCCAAGCCGGGAAAAAAGAACATATACTCGATGCTAAAACCATCCCGGTGATCCAAAGTGATCGCGGCGGACAGGTGACGTATCATGGTCCTGGTCAATTAATGATCTATACACTACTAGATTTAAAACGTCTTGCTTTGAATATTAAACAATTTATCTCGTGCCTTGAACACTCGGTTATTGAGCTTCTTAACCATTATGATATTCATGCTCATACCAAGGATAATGCCCCCGGCGTGTATGTCAACAATGCCAAAATCTGTTCGCTTGGCTTACGCGTGCGTCATGCACGAACATACCATGGACTCAGTTTAAACGTTAAAATGGATTTGACGCCTTTCTCACAAATTAATCCTTGTGGGTTTTCACAATTACCCATGACTCAAATTAGTGATTTTGTTCCTGACATTACACTTAAACGCGTCATTGATGATATTCATCCGATCCTAATTAACAAACTGATACTTAGAGAAAATTTATGATGAAACAACGTGGTGAAGAAAAGTTTGCTAGGATCCCTGTTAAAATTATTCCTACAAGTCCCGAGACACGTAAACGGATCCCTGACTGGATCCGAGTGAAAGCGCCAGTGAACCCTAAAGTGGCTGAGCTTAAAGCTTTATTGCGTGAAAACAAATTAGTCACGGTCTGTGAAGAAGCGGCATGCCCTAATTTATCGGAATGTTTTACGCATGGCACCGCGACATTTATGATAATGGGTGATAAATGCACGCGTCGTTGCACTTTTTGCGATGTCGCACATGGTCGACCTGATCCTTTAGATCAAAACGAACCCTTCCATCTCGCATCAGCACTGGAAAAAATGCAATTAAAGTATGTGGTGATTACTTCTGTGGATCGTGACGATTTACGGGATGGCGGCGCCAGTCACTTTGCTGCCTGCATCCAAGCTGCTAAAACCCGCTGCCCTAACACTAAAATTGAAATCTTAGTTCCGGACTTCAGAGGGCGAATGGAAAAAGCCTTAGATCAACTCGCTATCGCCCCGCCGGATGTATTTAACCACAATATGGAAACGGTACCACGCTTATACAAAGCCGTTCGACCGGGCTCAGATTATTTTGAATCTTTAAAACTTATTCAAGCCTTTAAAGCACGTTTCCCAAATGTTCCTACTAAATCGGGATTAATGCTGGGCTTAGGCGAAACCAACGAGGAAATTCTGGCTACACTCGCCGATCTTCGTGCTTATAATTGCGACATGCTCACCCTAGGACAATACTTGCAGCCTAGTCGTTTTCATAGTCCAGTGGATAGATATGTTACTCCTGATGAATTCGCTATGCTCGCTGTGGAGGCTAAAAAATTAGGCTTTACAAATGTGGCCAGCGGCCCACTCGTGCGCTCATCCTATCATGCTGATAGACAAGCAGCCGGGGAAGTAGTAGATTAATTTTCGTGTATTTGCTCTAGTATTATCGGACAAATAATCTACATTATCCCCTTTTAATTGCACTATAAAAAATATTTGCATAATATTAGCCGTTTATCCCAATGAAGAGACGTTGCAAATGAGTTTATGTGGAATACCGTCTTGGCTATTTTATGAAGAAAAACAAGAAAGTGCTCAGTATACCAGTGTTGAGACTGGAATTTGGGATGTTAATGAATTTATCCAAGGTCAACCTGATTATTGGATAACCGAAGAAGCACCTAATCTCAAAAAGACCACTCTATTCATAAGCGATTTCACTATAGGTGGCTGGCAAAGTTACCGAATACGAGAATTACAAGCGATCCTTTGTAAATTATTAGATGCAGGATTCACCATTTATTATCCCGCTAGGGATGCATGTTTACTTACGAAAAATAATTTAGATAAAATAAAATTCATTGCTGATCCTACTCTTCAACCCGATCTCACCACCGCTCTATCATTAAAAGGGATCACTGGCAGTGAACTGGTGGAACTTAATTATCTTAAAACCCGTAAATTAATCGCTGATTTTACTGGAAAATTCTCTTTAGATGAAATAGAGGTGATAGATTGCACTGATTTAATAAAAAGACAAGCACTATTTGAGGTGATGCCCCCTAAAAAAACCTTAAGGTATTTAAAAGCAAACACAATAAATCTATCAGTAGCAACAGACAAAATTGAGTTTGAACCCACATTTAGAGAAACCTATACACAAATTGAATTCACAAAAAAAGTTAAATATTTGGTGGTAGAAAATCCAAATAATTTTATTAGTCTATGCAACCATCTTACAGATAATAACAGAATAGAATATATATCCATTTGCTATGAACAATATATTTACCCTGAAACAACAGGGATTTTTGATTCAGAAATGTGGACCCAACTTTCATCATTCAGATACCATTTAAAATCAATTGCACTAGGCAGTCTGAAATGGAGAAAGGACGCTACCACTTTAGGATCTTTTAGTTTTGAAAAAGTAGAAGAGTTAAAACTTGTTTCTTGTGCTCTATCACAACCACAATTTTACATGATGCTAAAGTCTGTGCCAAAATTAAAATGTCTTTTATTGTATGATTGTAAGCTTTTAGACTCAGCGTGGCCATTACACTCACAAATAGTTTTTGAAAATTTAGAAGAACTCAGCATTTCGTGTTCAGAAATTTCCCCTGAAGCACTTATGACTATTCTGACAAATTCTCCAAATTTAAGACGTCTAACCCTATCTGTTGACGATTCAAATATGCCGTCATTTGATTTTGAAAAATCGCCCCAATTTAAATTTAATAAATTAGAAAGCATAGAATTGAATCATTCATGGGCTGAATTAGTGGTTCAACTTCTTGCTGGTTCACCTAAATTAAAACATTTAGAAATAGTACTCATAAAGTGGGAGAAATTAAATATAGAGGTATTTCAAGGTCTGCAATTTTGTTTTGACCACTTAGAAACCAGTGAATTTGATACCAATATCGCTCCCGAAATCGGAATCAAAATATTGGCGGCTCAACGCTTACAAAAACTTGACTTTGGCCAATATGATTTCCTACAATTTGTGACTCCTGCCATGTTACATAAACTTAAATTTAACTGGCATGCGTTAAAAGAAATTTATTTCAGTTATACAATACAATCAGAAGTGTTTATTGAACTATTGTCACAAGCTCCCAATGTTGAACGTATCACTTCAGGATTTTCATTTAAAATTCCCGATACAATTTCAATTGAAGCGTTAAAAGCGGTACATTTTAATTTCAAACACCTAACAGAGCTTTACCTTAATGTTCCATCTGATTTATTAGTTAGGATTCTTGAAAATGCAAGAGGTATAAAAACGCTATCTCAGTTTATTTGTCAACGATTAAAAGATGTTTCACCTGAAATCATAGGTATAACAGAATTTAACATGGATTCATTAGAAATAATAGAAGATCCAAAAGCAATAGGCAACCCCAATCTATTGCTTAAAATGATTGCTAGCTCACGGAAAATTGCAAAAATAGATTCTCAGCTTACTTTTGCATTACGGGATGTTGCACCTGAATTGATAAACAATACATCATTCAAAATGCATTCCCTAGAAACATTTTATACAGGCTCTAATGCACAATTGATCACTAAAATTTTAGAGTCAAGCACCCAATTAAAATCATTAGACTTTAGACTATGTACTGGCTTAAGCTTAAGTAAAATTAACGATATTCAATGTAACTGGGGCGAATTAAAGTATTTGTATGTAAATAACAGTACTATAAATTCTGACTTCCTGAGTAATATACTTTTTAAATCTCAAAAATTAGAAGAATTAAACTTAGTTCAATTACCACAAATAAATAAACTACCTAAACAATACACACTCTTAAAAAAACTTACTGTAGATTGTGAAAATTTCCTAGACACATTTAATTGGACGCTCTTGGAAGAACTGAATATAATGCGTTGTGACTTTTCTAAAGCCGCAGTATTAAAACTCTTGGGTGCACAGCATTTAAAAAGATTACAATTATTTGCTTGTGATGTATCAGAATTTCCCTCATATATAGATGCTCCTTCTCATTATAGTAAATTAACAAAAATTGAATTTGATCAATGTACTTTACACTATAACTTTTTGTGCCAAATAATAAATACAGCACCTGTAGAAGAATTAATGCTAAGCGATTGCACGATTTTAGGACTCGAAGGAAATGACAAAAAGATTAATCTTCCAAACTTAAACAAGCTTCTTATTAGAAATAAAACTCCCTCTAAGATATTAACTGATATTTTACAAAGTGGAAAAATCTTCTCAAGCGAAATACCAGATTTATACCGCTATCTAGCTGTGCTACCCCCAGATGAACTAGAGCGTTGTCAATTTGGCTTATCTGAACCCTGGATGTGTTTTAATGGTATTAAGGTAGTTCCTCACCTTTTAATGAAGGTTTTATCAAGTTCTCAATGTTCGGTCTTAATCGAGTTTAAATCTTGCAAAGGATTAAACCGATTAAAAACATCAGACTTAGAGAGGGCCACCATTCAATGGGATAATTTGAAACAAATAGACTTTTCTTTTTCTGATATTACCGAATCTCTGCTATATTTTATTTTAAAAAAGGCCAAAAATTTGGACTACTATGAGGCGGTAAATTTAAAAGGATGTGATCATCTTGCATTAGGTCTTAAAAAACCTTGTTTTAAAAAATATCTCAATAAATTATATAACATTCCTAGTAACAAAAGAAATAATCTTCATTCCAAAGCGTGTGATGCCAATACCGATCCCAATGATTCTCCTTCCGAATTTCTTCTTACTCAGATTTTTTACTCACAACCTGGAAGACCTGTTCCCCACCCCAGTGCCTATCGGTTAAATGGTTATGATCTGTTAGTTATTAAAGAAAATGTGATAGCTTCAGACGAATCACCATTTATATTGGACATAAACTCTATATTAGTAAGTGATTGTGAACAGCCCGTTTGGTGCGCTACTATAAATGATCTTATTCAAGCACGCGATAATACCTCTTCAATAAGACATTATGGAGTAATAACTATCTCTCTTTTACCTGGGGAATGGGAACAGTTACCGTCACTCTCTGCCCATGAAAAATTGACCCATATTCATGTCAAAGGATTGACTGAAAGAGATGTTGCCATCCGTTATGATGAACGCCGTAGATTTTATTATCTTCGAAGCGCTAAGAGAATGATTGATACTAAAATCCATTTTGTCATTGATGTTTCTCCGGAGTTAGATGTTATTCCGGAATCGGATCTAGGTAAAATTGTCATGCGCTATCGTAATTTTGGTATAGGTGCCTTAACTCATGATAAAACAGAACGGACTGGAATGGATTTTATTGATGCAATAGAAGCTCAAGAAGTAGGAGCATGTAGACACCGTGCTGTGGCTTTAAAAGCATATTGCGATAAAAAATATCCTAACGTATATACTCAAATTATTACCAATGACTGTCATAATTATGTCGAAGTTGTAACAGAGCAAGGTCTGATAAAATGTGATCTTGGCGGTTACCCTGCTCATTGCGAGATTGTGCAAGATGAGGATCTTATCTTATCTGATGATATAATAATGCATGCGTTATTTCCTTCTATATCACTGAATGACAAAGATGAGGACAATGAAAAAAGTAAACAAAGTGAAAAGAGTGAACTACCCTATGAGCGAATGGAAGCCGAAACTGATAAATTAATTAGCCAATCAGATTTTTCTGAATCTAGTCTTAACCCTGACTTTATTACTTGGAAACAAAATGATCAACAAGAACTCTCTCCCTTGGAATGTTTGGAAGGGAACGCTCAAAAATATTTGATCGAAATTTCTGCTAATGGGACCTTAGGATATTTAAATCTCTTGCATACCGCCTGTGTCACTCAAAATAGATCTCTTTATTATGCTCATGAACCTAAAGATCTTATCTGTTCCGCACGCTGGATCAAACGTCAAAATCAAAGAGGCATTTTACGTTTTGGTCCCGGTGGCAAATGCGATCGATTTATTAATACGGCTATTGGTAGACCTGTGATTGCGGTGAACTTCAATAATTTTACAGCCGAACACATTGTTCAGTTCAATGGTCTGTTGGACGATCCTAGAATTGTTGATGGAACACCGATCCCAGATAATGTGTTAGTGATTGGGATCCACGATCCTAATCGCCCAGATGCTTACCTGGGCTCAGATTTTTATTCACGATGGGATGCAAAACAATCCATTTCTCAATCTATTGATGAATTAAAACCCATTGAGGTTAGAGAACCTCCTATTGACGCTCATGAAATCAATCTTTATTTTTCTAACCATTGGAAACAACTTTTGCTAGGCAAATGGGAACTTCATGGTGATCAATTTACGTTCAAAGAAGGCGAATTGGCAAAAGCCTTGTCCACTACTAGCGCTATTCATCTCAAAAATGCACCTTGGCATATAGAGGAATTTCAGTTTTTTTGGCAACAGCTATTGATTGCCCGCGAAATTGACATCTATGGTGAAATTTTGACGCTTCCAAGGGAGATGACTCAAACTCAAAGTGAAGGGTATGATTGGGAGACTTTAACTCAATCGATCGTATGTAATGATTCACCCTCCATGGATGAGCTCACATATACTTTAAACCCAACTAACTTAGGTCACTTTTTGGGCACTTACGAATATGATGATCATAAATTGTATGTTAAACAAGGTTGGATCTCATCTAATAGTGGTAAAACTTTAACAATTGAACTAACCCGCAATATTACAAAGCACCAATGGGCCTTATTGCTGAGTACCTGCCAACAATATAGCGTCACTCTTAAGATGAGAGGAGCTAATTGGCATATTTTGCCTGATACAATGCAAGCACGTTTTAAAGAAGACACCTTACCATTGATATCTTCTCACGCTCAAACTATCATTACCAATGATATCGACGCTACCATTGCCAAATTCATGGATCACGGTTTAAAAGCACGAGTATTTGATATTTCAGAATGTAAACCAAGCGATATCCTAATTAAATTAGACAATACCTGGAATGATGATCAAATAACCTTTTCTTTTAATCACCAGATCTCCGATATTTGGCATGCACTTAACGATGGTGAAACTCTTATTTTAAAGGGAAGCTTTTCACCTGAAATGGTCGACAGCTTAGCTAATTTGTTTTTACCCAATGGCTATTTAGCTCCTCCTCTTATAAAAAGTGAACATTTTGGTCAACTAATACTAATCAGTGAAAGTGAAAAATTATTTCCTTTTGTTAATTGCACTCATAATCGTATTAAAGTAAAAGATAAAAAAGATTTGCTAATTAAACAATTTAGTGTAGAGCTGGTAACCGCGTTATTGTTTAAATTGCCTAACGCACTAAAAGAATATAGGTTTGTAAAATTGCAAACTTTACTATTATCTCTAAAAAATCATCCTGATCGCGATTTATTTAGCCCCTGGGAAGGACTTACCAACTTACCGATTTCTACCCCTTTTTCAATGGAGTCTGAGCTGGATCTAAGCCTACCATCATGCCAAGCCTTTGAGGCAGAGCGACTCGCACAGATTGAAGAAGGTTTAAAAAATAGTTCCTATCTTTATATTGCGGGAGCAACTGGTGTAGGAAAAAGCACGTTCGTTGAAAATTTACAATCTGAACATTGCCAAATTTACCATGGCCTAGATGAAATTGAAGCCTTTGCAAACGACCAAAGTTTGAATAAGACCAAAGTATTATTTATTGATGAAGCCAATATTGGCACAAATCAATATAGTGTATTTGAGGGGCTTTATCAAAAACCCCCTACTATTTTAGTTAATGGGAAGATATATACTTTATCTCAATCTCATAAAATAATTTTTGCAGGTAATCCCCTTAGTTATGGCGGCGGCCGAAATTTACCGTCGTTTTTTGACCGTCATGGTAATACCACTCTATTTGGACCTATGCACCCCGCTTATATGTATCATAAAATATTAAAGCCTTTACTTAACTCTGGCCTTGATGAAGAATCCTCTATGAAATTAAGCACAGTGTTTCTTAAAGTTTATACCAAAATTTGCAATTTCCCGTCTAATTCGGTTCTGATTACCGCCAGAGAGTTGCGAACCATGGCTTTGATGGGTTTAAGTTGCCCCTCTTCTGATCCTTATCAACAAGCGATTCACAATGCTTATTATATTGGCAAAAGCGTACTTAAAGATGAGCAACAACAAAATGAATTTACAAGTTGGTTTACACATACTTTTCCAACTTTTGAAAATCCTTCTAAGGAAACGAAGTCACGTGATTTAGGTAGTTTTTTGGTTACGCCCTCTAGAAATGAAGCTTACCAAATGCTGTTAGCAAAATTAAACATTCGATCGTTCCAACAATACCATGCTAAAGATGATTCACAGCGGTATGGCGGGTTAATGGGGCCGATATTCGAAGGTGAACCTGGCGAGGGTAAAAGCAAATTTATTTTTAAATTTCTTAAACATTTTGGATTCAAAAGAGGAAACCTTAGCACCGATTATCTAGGTCAAGACAAGATTTACTACTATCTTCCCGTTAGTATGCCGTTTAGTGAAAAGAAGGCCCTATTGCTAAAAGCTTTTAATGAAGGCGCTCTTGTGGTCATTGATGAGATAAATAGTTCTCCTATGATGGAAAGATTGATCAACAAATTATCAGAAGGGAAATACAAAGGTAAACGACCATTATGTCCTGGCTTTAATATCGTTGGCACTCAAAATCCAATCTCTTTTGCCGGTAGACGCGCTACCACTAATGCTTCAAAACGGCGTTTTATTCACATGATTTTTGAAAATTATCCTTTAAATGAAATACACGACATTCTTGAATATAAAAAATTACCCAGTAAAAATGCTTACAAGCTTACTCAAGACTATTTTGTGGCTCGCAAGTATGCAATAAAAAATCAGTTAAGGCCCCTTCCTACTTTTAGGGATCTTCTTCGATCGGCAAAGAAAATATTGTTGAAGATTCTGATGGAAGTTGATCCAGTTTCGTCCTTGAATGTAGAATTTACAGTGCAAGCTCCTAAAGCAAGTAGAAAAGGGCGACAGGACTTAAGCAAATGTGCTAATTCTGACACTCCCTCTCCAAAAAGGAGAAGAATAACTCCACCCATTAGCTAGCTGTTTTGAACTATTAGGCGAGTAAGCTTATTTCTAATTCGTTCAAACTAGGCAATAGATCAAACACTGGGAACGCGTAGCTTTCAAGGCCCGTGGGGAGAGGTAAAGGTAAAGAAGTTCCTTCCCAAAAACAAAGATCATCACGACTAACAGGAAAGACATCTTCTAAAGATAAAGGAACCTGATTGACTTTTAGGAAAAATACTTCTTTGGTATCATCGGATTGGGCATCAAAGAGGCCGATCCCAAACCCTTCTTTGTCTGGCATATCCCTTTGGTAGTTGAGAGTAACAACTTGGCCTTCTTCCGTTACACCAAGTACTAAGGCCACATGACCACCCATACCTGCGTCTTGAGTATGGTCGGCGGTTTCAAACTTTCTAAATACTAAAATTTGGCCCGGTTGAATGTCTGTAAAAGGATCAATAATCTTTACCGGAGAAAAGGTTTCAAATAAAGCTGTTGCGGCTCTGGAATTTACCCAATCGGGCGCAATGTAATCCAGGTTACCTTCAACCTGGGCTCTATAAGTATAGAGCAAGTCGATAGTTGAAAACTCTATATCACAGTTACAAAGCTTGGATATCCACGAAGAACAATCTTCTGGACCAAATAGTTTGCCATCTTTATATCGGTCTTCATCTCTATAACCACCAAAAGCATAGCCACTGTGAACAAACACAAAACCTAAAGGTGTAGTGTCATCATGGAAACTAAAGGAATAATTGTTTTTATATTCTTCTTTAAGAAAATCACTGCCTTCAAAAACAGCCGAATTAACGGGCGTGATATGGGTCATAGGCGAATGATCTAACCAATGTTTACCTAAGGAAAATGATAAATCTTGGATTTTGGCATCGGGCCCTAAAAGAGACATTCCCACCTCTATGAGGGCTGTGTTCAAATAAGTAATATTCGAATTACCAAAAAGGGTATCTGTTTCTCCAATGATGAGCGGAAAAGCTGGATCATTTTCAAAACCGAATGGATATTCCCCATGAATAATGGCATCAAAAGAAATAGGATCAGCAATAATTTCGCGCGCACCCATTAATGCTTTATCCATTTTATTAGTTTGAAGCGAATACGTTAAATCTTCCTCGCCATATAGCTGCGTATAAGCAATAGCCTCATTTAAATGGGCGGTAATGGCAATATCATGATCAATACGTGTGAGCGCGGCCTTCTGTAGAGCCTCCGGGTTTATATTATAAGGACAGGAGGAAATAAAAGTTAATAATCTACTTTGATCCACTACAATCGCTTGATTGTAAAGATAGTTTTCTATAAGAGCGTACTCCACTAAAGGAGAAGCCTCCCAAGCCGCACTTATGATGGGTGTAAGTTCATTAATTGACATAGTCGTTTATATTATCAAAGAACAGTTATTCATACAAATTTTAACTATTACGGTGCACTACGAATGACGATAGCTCGTTGACTTTCCTTGACCTTGCTTTTTAATCAATCTGAGTTCAATGAGAACTTTTAATTCTCTGATAATTGTATCTTCACTCATTTGCAATGATGTTGCTATTTCTCTCTTTGTAACTGCCCGTCGCTCCAAAAAACAATGATAAATAGCTAATTGACGTTCAGTTAATTTTTGTAATTTGGGATCTTCGGAGCGTTTGAAAAAACGAATATTAAAAAAGTTGGTTGCTACTACTTCTAAGGGGGGATTATTATTTTCAGCCAATGCAATTCGCATTCTATCAAATCCGCTGCCAATACGCTCAATATAACGAGCTCGGTACAACAAATCAGCCAATAAGCGATTACGTCTTACGCTACGACGTCCCAAATCTTCTATTGTTATTCCATGATACAATCCGCCAGGATTTTCAATATCTATATAACTAGGGTACATATGAATATAGATATGTGATGCATCATATAAATAGTCACGATGCGTAATTGCATTTACGATCGCTTCCCGAAGCGCAATCGGTGGGTAATCATAAATATCTTGCCGTACTCCACCTAGATCAGTAAATGAAGCTGAAACATTCATATGTCTAATAATAAATGCCAGACTCTCTTCAATTTGAGACAATGGAGAACCTGAAAAATCCTTTCTATCAATAATAGAAAAACGATCATTACTTTTATATCTTACTGCAGTAATATACGATTCAGGAAAAAAATATTGCGGATCTTTTGCAAAAAAGATAACACCTGCATTCATTAATTGGAAAGACGAATTTGTTTTTTTGGCAACACTTAAACTCAATAAAATCTCTTCTGGGGGTACATTTAAATCTAAATTACATCGCTTTAAGTATTTTTGCATCCCTTCTTTTGAAAAATCATTTTCAAAATCAAAACGGCGGTTTATTGCTTCATCAAAGTTGGCAAAAACCATCGCGCCACAGTGGCGACTAGCTAACTTAAATTTCATATTTGTCCTTTGACGTTAGTAATCAAAAATAACCCTAAACGATTGTGTCTCAACATAAGCTAACTTACAAGAATTGCTGCAAGGAGTAACTCTAAAACTAAATAATGTGTATATACATACAAAAAGAACCAGTTCTTTTTGCTGTCTGAGTAGAAAAAGAACCGGTTCTTTTTTACATCTGGGTGGCTGACAAATTTTAATCGCAACCCCCTAACCACTCCCCTATTGATTTATACCTAGCCTGGGTGTACACCATACGACGTAGTGAAAAACTATCGGTCATTTGTCGAAGATAGAAAAAGGAGAATTTTCAATGCCTAGTGTAGTATTAAGACCTGCTTTTTTGCATCATGGAACCCTTCTTGATCCAATACTTGGAGCTTTGGGTTGGGGATATCGCAGATTAAGACACCCTAGCATTATTAGTAAAGGACATGCCTATTCCTTAATACCAGAAAGAGTAAGCTTTGCTAATACTGTTGAAGAAGCAAAAAGGAAAGCCGAAGAAAATATGCTTGAGGGACAAGAAACGCTACACTTCCCTGGATACCGAGGTTTTTCAATCGTCCAACCTTCCGCCGTAGTAAATTATTCAGTTAAAGGGAATGAAATTCAGATCCATTCACTCCATCTAAGTCATCCCAATCTTATTCTAGACGAGGACGACACTACTCAAAATTTTCAATGTCATTGGTCTGAAACACAAGATTTTCAACCAAAAAAATCTTTTCTCAGCACGCTTATGCATCTACATAGAGAAACACTCTTAAAATCTACATTACATCAACGCGGAGCATTAGAGGGAATATTTCATACCCCAACGATGACACCCAACTATAATAGAAAATTGAGTGTGGTTGAGGCCACAAATGCTCCTTCTGTCCCTGAAAGTAATCGGTTAGCGAATTGGTTTTCATTGAGACGAAAATAATAGGAGAAGCAGGTTGGGCAAGCGCGCTTCGCTGTTTGCCTAAATTACCCCCGATGATAAATGAAGATAACCAGCTAACAAACTTACTTCCACGCTCTCAATAGTTATACTAAACTTCTTCAATAGTGACATTTGTCGTTTTTAAAGAAATATACCCCCTGTTTTCACTGCCGCAAAAAAAGAGGTTTTTTGCGGGGACGACGATTTATCTACACTAGTTTCTGTAGTTTTGCGGGGGGTTCACTTCGTTCAACTTGATGATTGCTTTCCTCCTCTTCGTTTCTTTTCTTATTGTGTTGTTCTTCTCTAAGATGTGCGAGAGAGCTAAATTGAGGATGAAATTGACGAAAAACTTCGCGCCGAAGATTGGGGTAAGGATAAAAATCGGGATCATCTTCTGCAGGCAATAGAGTCAATTCAGTGGTATCCGTCGCAAACACCTCGGGGTGGGCTAAATTTATTATCTCGGTGATAAGTTCTCCAGGAAGAAATTCTAAAAAAGATTCCCTTTCTCGTGATTCTTCTTCTGAAGTAGCGAGAGCAACAGCCGTGGTACCTTTAATAACAGCTATGGCTTTCGCTTTTTCTTCTTCCCACTGATCCCTCCATCGTTCTTTTACGTTTTCCCTGAATTTGAAGCTTTGATGATTTTCCATTGCTGTAATCAAGGGACAACTTTCAATATCGATTTCGATAAGTGCTTGAATTAATAACCTTGATCTATGATGATCTGCTTTCAATGGAATACCGATGAATGAGTTAGGATTTGAATAAAGGCGATTGAGTTTAGCTCCGTGTTTGAGCAAAATTTTTGCAATATGGGTGTTCTTATAACAAAAAGCGGAATCTAGAGGAGTATAGCCCTGAGAATCGCCTAAATTAACTTCAGCACCGTGATTAATTAATAATTTTATAACATTTATATATCCCCCAAAAATAGCAGAATGCAGGGGCGTATTATGTTCACTCATATTGACATCAGCTCCATGCTCCAGTAATAGTTTTGCAAAATTAAAATTCCCGAACTGAGCAGCGTTCTTTAGTGGAGTTTCACCAGCATCACCAAGGACATTGACTTCCGCCTTTTGTTGTAATAAAAGCCTTCCTATGTTGGTGTAACCTCCCATAGCGGCATAATGGAGAGGTCTATACTCCCTCGCCTCTATAGCATTAACATTAACGCCTCGAATAAGGTGATATTGCACAACATCTTTTTTTCCAAAACGCGCAGCCATATGAATGGAAGGCATTTCTCTACCCTGCCATCTTGCTTCTACTTCTGCCAAAAATGCTCTGTTGCTGTTAAGGGTTTGATTAAGCATAACTACACCTAATTTTAAAATATTGTGGGAAAAGGTAACAAATAAGGTTAACACTGGCAAGATATAATAGACCTATTGTCGTAACAAAATAGAAATGTCCGCCCTTTTTCCAAAATAGAAATGTCCTCCTAACATAAATTCGGTATAAATCATTCACCTCTTTAATGATTAAAGGATGAATGAAATGAGTGAGGATGTTTTGCAAATGAATACAAAAGAGAGACAGAGGAAAGCCATTTTAGCATCCGTTAAAGAAGGTTATCTTACGCTCGGAGAAGCCGCTAAACGGATGAAAATATGCATACGCCAAGCAAGACGAATTCTCCGTCGCTATGAACAAGAAGGGGATAAAGGATTAATCCATAAGCAAAGAGGCAAGCCCTCAAACCATGTATGTGATGAAAAGTTTAAAACAACTGTCCTGGAAGTATATCAATCCACTTATATGGGATTTGGCCCCACCTTCGCGGCTGAAAAACTCACTGAGTCAGGATACCCCACCCACCCGGAAACTTTGCGGTTATGGCTTAAAGGAGCCGGCTTGTGGGAAAAGAAACGTATACGCTCCACTCATCGCAAGCATCGACAAAGAAAATACCAGTTTGGAGAAATGCTCCAACTCGACGGCTCATTTCATCAATGGTTTGGTAATGAGTTTCGTAGAGATTGTTTGATGAATTTAGTCGATGATGCCACAGGAATTACCCTAGCATTCTTGTCTGAAGAAGAAACGACAGAGGCAGCAATGATGCTTCTTAAAAATTGGGTGGAACGCTATGGCATTCCGAAGTCAATTTATGTCGACCTAAAAACAGTTTATGTGCCACATATAACCCTAAAACCCCATGATGGTCTTAACGAACTTCCCGCCGCATTCACGCATTTTAGCAAAGCCTGTGACAAATTGGGAATAGAAATTATCAAAGCTTATTCTCCCCAAGCAAAAGGTAGGGTTGAAAGAAAGCATGGTGTATTTCAAGATCGGTTTGTAAAAGAGCTTAAATTACGGAACATCAAAACAAGAGAGGAAGCTAATTTGCTTCTTGAGGGCTACTTTTTGAAACAAATTAACATGAAATTTGCTAAACCTGCTTTCAATCCCACCGATGGGCATCGAAAAACAGAACTTTATGGTGATTTGGAACAAATATTTTGTTGGGATTATGAAAGGACAATCCAAAATGACTGGACCATTCGTTTTAGAGCACAACATTTCCAAATTTTAAAAGGACCATTAGTCAAAACAAAGCCCAAACAAAAGATAATGGTAAGAGTACATTTAAATGGTGCGATTTCATTGTGGCGAGGCGAGAGTAGATTACGACATGAAGTCATTGCTTCTAGTCTGGAAGAAAAGAAAAAGCCCGCTCCTAAACTTCCAAAGGGGTATGATTCAGCTACCTACCGAAAAAATGCATTGAAAGCTAAAAATAACTCCCCTTGGAGAAGGGGATATTGTCCAAGCTTGTTTGAAAAGACGTTACTGGACAAGAAACGTCCTTGTCCTGTATAAAAAGGGCGGACATTTCTATTTTGGTAAAACCGGACATTTCTATTTTGGTTCGACAGATATAATAGACCTATTGGTCAGTTTTTAGATGAATGGTGTGTTTTTGTGCCACCTTGATGTAGGATGGGTAAAGCGCGCAGCGCGTGCCCACCATCTTAGTTCAGGATGGTGGGCACGCGTCAATCTTTGCCCACCCTACATCAGAGTTAAATCCTAGAAAAACCCATCTGTAAATGTGTCGTAATCCAGATGCAACAAATCATCTAAAAACCATGCATTATATTTTCTGGCATTATCAATAAAATAGTCTTTAATTGAAGGATCTCTCTTAATGTTTTTACTGATACTACGACCCATGGTAATAACAAATAGCGTTTCTTCTGTTACTTTATCAATGTTGTTAATTTCACTTATGTCATGATTGATTAAATACTGAAATATTGTTTGCAGGTATCGCACGTTACCCGTTGCGTAGTATCCGCTCCATAAATAATCCATTACGATTACATTGGTTATAAAGTCAGTTTTTGCTGGAAAAGATAACTGTTCAGGCGTTTCCAATTCTTTTGCAAGAACACTATTAATATGGCCGCTGCATGTATTAATATTATATTTATTTCTAATCTTTTCAGATTCTTTTGAAAAAGCACCATAATTCAAGGCTCGGCAAATAATATGCTGTTGCATTTGCTTTAATTTTGGAAAATCATCATAGATTTTTGGGGCATATTCAGGATGTGCAAATAAAATGAAACTGGTATAAAGATCATATCTTACACTTACAAAAGGATCCGTTTTTAAAGCTTCATGCATATCCGCTAACTTTTCTGTTACTATTAAAAAGTTCTCATAGCTAGGATATTTATAAAATGTTTCAATCTTCACATGACTGGTTGGATTATTTGTAAATGCATCCGTCGGAATACATAAAGCCAGAATTAACCCAATCAATTGAAAGCTGCGACGCCAAGAAAATACCATGATAATAATTCCCAATCTAAAAACATTGGGGAATAGTATAAGGTTATCTATTTTACTTTATAAGAAAGAAAGCGATTTTTCAGATGAAAGGGGGTTATGAATCGATGAAAATCACCCAAATTGAATACAAATCTCGACCATACTATTTACCAATCCCGAAATAGTAGAATCCGGTATAGTAAAAATACCCTCTCCAGTTTGGCCTGGATTAGTGTGAATGCGACTCGTTTTTGCCATATATCGAGCCGTTGTGAAAAGACGGTATTGTAAAATAGCCGTTTTATTATCATATAGCGCTAAGGTAACCCCGGCTTTAAACTGCAACGCAAAACTACTGCCTGATAAGGTAGGACTGGTTTGCAGATCCGGCGTTAATACCCCACCCAAATTGAGCGTACTGTACGCCGATGTCCCAGGAGAATGGATCCAAGCAAACCCAAAACCTGCGCCTAAAAAGGTAGCCAACTCAGAATCAAATGTAAAATCGCAGATGGCATTCGTCATCAAGGAATAAAGACCCACATGCGCAGAAGCGGGAGCGATACGAAGATCATCCACCCGAAGTATAGTCGTACCGGTAGCCGGAACGGTTTGTAAATAACTGAAGTTACCTGTTATATCTCGATTAAACCGTTGATAGATGGCTTCGACTTCTCCTCGAAGATTTTCGGTAAAATAATAACCATACGCAAAATTGGCATTCCACCCCTTATTAAACTGGTGATCCCAATGCACCTCTGGGAATTCAGAACGCGTGGCACCGGTTAGAGCGCCATAAGAATTTCCCGAGGATGTGACACTTTTGTTGGGAAACACGCCTCCTAAACCAAAGGTAAAATAGGTACAATCCTCATCCGCCTGTACGCAAGTCGTAATAATGGACAAAACAAGAAGCCCTATTAACTTTCTCATTACTAACCCCATTCACCCCTTAATTCCATAAAGCCAGAGTTAGCATAGAAATGATATCGGTCACCAATTTGCAAGTTATATCTTAACTGAAATGAATAATTGTCATAGGTATAGGCCGTCACGCCAAGCCCATATAAATAACTGGTATGACTAGGATTGGGGCCCTCTGTTGGGAAAAATCCACCGCCCCCTAAGAAGTTGGACGAGGTTTCTTGCCCATCGGCACAAAAATCATACAAAATCATCGCACTCAGTTCAGGAACGTATTGAGCCTGAGCAAAGGTTTTATGGCCTAATAATTGTATCCCTACTCCACCCACTAATTCTTTTAGGGATTTATTTTCAACCGACAAACCCACGCCTGCGGCGCCCGTTTCCGTATAGCTATCTACGGCCAAGTAACCATATTTAAAGCGCCCTACCGGTGCCACCACTAAATAATCATAAGTGAAAGCGTAGCCTAGATCGGTTTGTACCGCATATTGCGTCCCATAAAACTTCTCACCAAATGCCGCCGTTGAGAAAGTGCCAACGCCAATATTGCGACGACTATAATATCTGTGTTGAGCAAAACCATACATGGCATCAATAAATACGGAATCCATAGGCTCTATCCACGTGTAAGCTGTTCCCTGCACACTTTGAATATCCACCACATTCGCGGCCATATTATTCCCAACGGTATGGGTATTGGTATAACTTAGCGCTAACCCTGCTACCGCATAGTCAGGATTCCCCCAATCTGATCCAATGGCATACCCAACAGAATCGCCCTTATATCCTGTAAAATTCCTAAACTTCTTTTGATTTAATAGCGACCCATAAGCCCCAATCCAGACACCCACATCATTCGTTGGCACATCATTCTCATTGCCACAACAGCCGTCCCCATAATTTTGTCCCACATACCCTCTATAGATAGTATTAGGTTGGCGTATGGTATATTCTTCTGCTCCCATCGGCTTTAAATTTTTCATCTTTTCAACGCGATATAAAATACTTGAAAAGACACTGTCGATACTGACTTTAGAGCCTTGAACTAATGCATAGTTTATGGTGGGTGTTAAACTTTCTAATGCTGTTTGTAAGGCGGCTCCCGATGATAAAGTATCAAGTTGTCCTAATAATATTAATAATGCGGGGTCAGTCGTTCCTGCCCTCGCAATAGCATCTAACTCCGCCCCCACTGCCGTTGCCGGTTGACCCTGAACACTGGTTGCAAACGGACGATGTTGTGCGGTTAAGCGTATGATAGTATTCGCAACGTTGCTTTTTACAAAATACAACGTAGCAGAGTTAGGTTGTACTAGTGTCGAATTATCCGTTAGTAGGCCTGCCCCAGCAGTTAATACATCAAACGTACTACCCGAAGGTAAGTAGATCCCTGAATTATAATAAGGAGCGACGAAACTGTTCACCCCTAGATTTGCCGTTGTAGTAACTTGGATATTGCCATTATTCCCTGGTGCATATATTTCTGGAGCATAAGTCCCAGGGGCTGTTTGAGTAAATATATTTGTTATAAAGTTAGCTGTATCTCTTGCTACACTAATCAACCCTGTATTTGTGGTAGTCCCTCCAATAGTGGTTACACTATTATTTTGCACGGAATAAGATCCACCATTTGTTAAATTATTAGCCGTCGTAACGTTTGCATTAGCATAAAACGTTCCGTTATTTAGAATTCCACCCGCTCCAACAACTAATGCTCGATTATTAGTTAATGATGAGCCTGCAGCCAATGTAAGCAATCTTGTATTTACATTGGTTGAATTATTTGTAACGGTGGCGGGATTAAGAAGATTGATCGTATCTACGGTAATATTTGTTGGTGCGGCTGTCCATGTTATTGGCCCGGATACATTATAAGTACCTAAAGTAGCCGTTAATGTAGTAAATTGCCCACCGGATTGATTGATTGTCCCTGTAGTACTACCCGCACCCCCGAGTATCGTTGTGACGGTGGTTCCAGATAAATTAACTGTATCGCCCCCTGCAGCACTACCAAGTTGTAAGGTACCGTTTAACGTTCCTCCACTGAGTGTAAGGATATTTTGATTAGCACTATTAGCTGTCACATTACCTGTAATTGTACCACCACTTTGTGTAAATATATTCCCGCCTTGTCTGGCTAATAAAACATTGCCATTAATTGTTCCCGCGGCTTGAGTCAAAACAATATTTCTACCCAATGATAAATCAATAGCGGTGCCATTTAATACATTGGTAATAGTTCCCGTATTGCCGATACCTCCTGCCACATCCACATTTGCTACCGTCACACCAATTGCCGGCAAACCGGCATTGTTGGTGACAGAGATTGTTCCCGTATTAGAGAGCTGCGTGATATTTCCACCCAATGTAATAGCGCGCGTATTGTTACTTTGAATTGTTCCTGAGTTTGAAATCGTTCCCGTCACATTGGCAACCACATTGATAGGAAAGGATCCAGCCGTCGCTGTAATTGTTCCACTATTTGTTAGATTGGTAAAACCAGACCCAATTCTAATCCCGTTACCTGCCACGCCTGTCACATTGATGATATTGGTGTTAAATATTGATCCATTCAATGCTTGTTGAAGGTTAATCCCATTTCCTGTTGCGGTTGTGATTGTACCTGAATTTAAGATGTTACCAGTTAATGGCGTACCCGCTGTAAGATCAATGCCACTCCCTCCAAGTGTTTGGATCACTCCCCCCGTAGTATTGCTAAGGCCCGAAAAATTTTGATTTAACTGGATTGCATCCACGAGTGCCCCGGTGGTTGTTATAGTACCTGCGTTGCTAATATTAGCATTTTGACCATTTACACTGATTGTGGGGGTTAATGTACCCGTCAGCGTGCCGCCAGTATAATTCTGAACCCCTGTACTTAAGCCATTTAACGTTATATTAATTGCACTGCCACCATTGCCGGTAATTGTTCCAGAGTTCTGGATGGAGGCACTGGGTCCATCTACAATAATACCGTCAGTCGCGGCTGTTATGCGCGTGTTTGCACCCACAACGATGCTTGCACTCGACCCCGCTGGCACGATATTAATTCCTGAGGTTCCTGCCGGAGTGGTACAAATCGCACTACCCAGTACACAATTGACTGCCACTGTATTATTTGCATCCAAGGTAATAATTTGAGAACCGGAATTAACTAAAACGGCGGTTCCTCCATTGGGGAAAGCCGCATTCATCCATAACTGACCGGTGGTCGCAATTGTTACATTGCCATCAACAGCTGTTTGCGTGTCACGATCTACATTAACCGTATTAATTGTAACATCTGCATAGACCTGTGATGTTATCAACAAGGTAGAAACGATAATAGTTTGACTCAGACGTAATTGTTTTTTCATTACATTTTAGGCCCACTCATAACGAACTTTGATAAACGCGCCATGACGATGGTAATCACTTCTGGTCGTATAATCATATTGTACTTTGACTACGACATTTCTATAACTATGAACCGATAACGCCGCGCCTACTTCAACGGTATTCGGTGAAGGAGCAGGCCCTTGGCTTAAAAATGCATAGCCACCACTAAAGAACTCAGCGGTCGCTACTTGAGCATCATTCATAAAATCATAAAAATAATAGGCATGGAATTCAGGCACCACATAGGCTTTTTCAAATCGGTTGCGATAATCAAATTTCCCTCCCACACCCAATGTGAATTGATCCATAGAGTCATACTTAACCGTTAAATCAAGGAAAGCCGCATCCGATTCATAGTATGAGTCAAAATTTAAACGGGAATACGTTAACATTATCTTGGGAACCGCTCTAAAATTTCCACATTTCCATACAAAACCATTTTCTAAATAAATATCGGCTTCCCAACCTGTAAACCTCGAATTCGCAATGACAGAATATTGCGTTAATGCACCAGTAGGAGGCACCAAAATATACCTGTCGTTTTCATAATCATTTGCTGCTAATGTAACTGCGCCCAAGATATAAATGGGCCACTCACAGAAATGGTATCGTCCATAAGCAGTTCCCTGATAACGATCGACGCTTAAGTAACTTCCCGATAAATAGGATTGGGTAACACGTGCATGTTGATAACCTCCAGCTACTCCAACCGTTACAAGGGGGGCTAAATACAAATCACGGCCGATTACTCCACCCAATACATCTGCACGGTATCCTGGGATCGCACTACGCTCGTCTTGCTTTATATGATCGCCTAACAATTGACCCCACACGCCATTTATTTTTTTGGCTTTAGATAAATCGGGGATCTTATCTTTTGAAGAGGATGAGGAAGCAGCTATAGTCGAGGAATCGATCGATGTCGCGTCTGTGGTTTTTGAAGCATCCTCCGTTTTGACAGTTTCATCCACTTTCTCAGATTTCTCTTTCGTGACGGTGGTCTCTGACGTCTTTTTTTCAGCGGTTTTTTCAGCTTTAGTGTCGACGGTTTTTACTTCATCTGTTTTTTCGGTTTTAGTAACGGTCTTTTCTTTTTTTACTTCTGTTTTCTGTGCACCACCAACTTTAGTGGTTACCTCGGTTTTGGTCTTCGATTCCTTTACCACCTCAGTTTTAACTTCGTCGGTCTTCACAGCTTTGGTGCCACTCACTTTCACCGCTTTTGCTTTCCCCGCCTCAACCTTCACAGTATTATCGGCGGGTTTTGGATCTTTGGCGGTGGATTCAGAGGTCTTCGCGGTGGGGGGTTCATCGCCAGCGGCATAGCCAGTTTCTTCATTCATATCCACTAACAATAAACGTTCACCAATGACTGAGTTCACTTGACGCAGGGGACCGTCTATCGCAGCCCGTAATGAGCCATCCGCTAAAGGCACGAGTGTTAGCAATGCATCTTGCTGAAGTTGAGGATAAGGCGCTAAGGCATTTAGTCTAATAATTAATTGATTGAGTTCAGGAGCACGATTAGGAGCAATGGGTGCAAAGTTATCAAGCATCGACTCCAGGGTGGGATACGTTGCATTCGACTGAGAAGCAAATCCACTTAGTGCCATTGCTAATAATAATTTTTTGTATCGCATCCTTTCTCTCCATGGCATATTACTTTTATCCTATCATTGGTATGGCTTCACCCAAAGTGGTTAGTCATAAATTATATATGCAAAAGCTTATTTTTAATGCTTTTATACTAAGTTTGTTTGGTTTCTTATATGGTTGTACTCATCCACAACCTTTTGAATGGCCTGCTACGACTCAACGCATTGTAGAACATGGGCTAACTAATGGCTTTGTGCAACACGAATATGTCACTAGCACGTTTAGGCTAACCACCTTTGAAAAACTTTCCAGTAATAACAACGATACCGTTCATGTTTATATCGAGGGCGATGGAAATAGTTGGAAATCAAGATATGTTTTATCTAAGAACCCTACGCCTAAACAACCGCTGGCGCTTGAACTAGCTTATCGGGACACCCATCCGAATGTGATATATATCGCTAGACCCTGCCAATATACCTCTCATCAAGATGATACTCAGTGCTCACCTAAGTACTGGTCAAGTCATCGTTATTCAACTGAGGTGATTACCTCGTTTAATGAAACCTTAGATCAAATCAAAATTAAAACACATAATGCAGATTTTTATGTAGTTGGGTTTTCGGGTGGTGCAAGTGTGGCTACATTAGTCGCCAATCTTCGAAAAGATGTTAGCTGTTTAGTGACAGTGGCAGGCGATCTCAATCATGACGCCTTAAGTCAGCATCACCGCACTTCTCCTCTTACAGGTTCTCTTAATCCAATGAATGTGACGGCTCAATTAAAATCTTTGCCACAACATCACTTTAGCGGGGAAAAAGATAAAGTCGTCCCACCCTGGGTGGCCAAGGAATTTGCAATAGCGGTCGACAACCCAGCTTGCGTCAAAGTGCATACACTCAAGCACGTAAAACACCATGAAGGCTGGTTAGAACATGCCAAAGAAATCAGTGAATCAGTGTGTCACTGCTAGAATTTTTTCCTATACGTGCCTATACACGATGATTGAATAATTAATAAGCTCTTTTATCTGAAAAATAAACAAACTAGTTGGAAAGCATTCTCATAATTTGTATAATGAGCGCTTGTCTATTTTAGTGAGAAAGATTTCATGTTAAACAGCTTCTATGACGACCAAGTACTCATTCGAGAGCATTTAGCCGAAAATGAAAAGACCAAGCAAATGCTTCAAGCGAGCTTTTTAACTGAAGGAGGGTTGAGCCGTTTATTTGAAGACTTTCCAATTGACAAAATGTCGATGGAATTGCAACACCTTTTCCATCGTTTGCCTAAAAGAATGATTTTAGAAGATTTAACACTATGGTATCGAGATTGTGTCAAAGCTATTCTCCCCATTTTTCAACGTAAAGATGGTGGTATGCAAGAAGCCATTCAACAAGGATTAGGTTCTTTTTTATATTCTAAATTAATTAACAAAAGTGTATCCACTACAGATCCTTGCACCACTTTAATGTATCAAGTGTATTTAACGATTTATGGGCTAACCTGGATGGGAAATGAATCGCACCTCACCTATACGATTATGCAAGCTTTTTTAGTGGGCGGAGCTCAAAATATTATTCTCTATAGGGGGAAATTAATTCAACAGGAAATTCCCCAATCTCCGGCAGATATACTCTTAGAAGATAACAGTCCACTTACCGAAGATAATATCGAACAATTACACAAAATCTTTGATGAAGAATACCTGAATCTTGTGTTAGAAGCGGAGAATTTGCAACAAACCAATTCCTTTGTCAGTCGATTTCAAATGGCTAATACCAGTGTCCATGACTATGCCGCTTATAATGAGATAAGTCGGCTCTTTAGAAAGATCTACACAGGAAATGTGAAATTTATAGAAGAAAGCAAATCAAAGCACATTGCAGAAAAAAATGAAGCTGATTCAAACACTATTTCTTTTTTGAAAGATATTATTGGCCCGCTTAAGCCAGGAGTATATTTTACTTTTTCTTTTCCAAACTTGCATATGGACAATTTAAAATTTCCAAGAGCGATTCAACACTGTATTACAGATTTTCTAGAAAGCTATTACACTTTTTTACAGTACCCAAAAATATTTGAAACATGGTTTAATGGATTATCTACAACTGTTTTTGATTATTTATTTAAACCGGATCTTAGTTTAAATACAGCGCTGATTAGTGCTGGGCTTACTGCTAATAATGTAAATCATTATTGCGCTATGATGGATTTAGAAACAGAAGAGTTATCTCAAGTCATTTTTAGCGCTTACCTTATCAAATTAATTCAGCATTGCTGGCAAATGGCCGCCTTAAGTAAACCAGATGCTAGCTATGAAGATGGAGTGAAACAGCTTTTTGCTGCATTAGATCATGCTCAATCATTTCGGGTGTGTATGCATTATGATGTGGTTGAATACCGAGCAACTATTGAAAATGAAAAAGGGCGGATGTCTGTCTTAAATTCTAATCGTATGGCACTTAATTCTATTAAGAAAGAAACAAAATGGCCTGTTGCTACCATAGCCGCTGAAAAGGGCCATGTGATAACATTAAAGGATATTCTTGAAGCGGCTCCCGAATTAGACAAGCATTATCTATTAGCTGTGGCGGCTCAACATGGACAAATACGTGTAATTTCTTATTTATTGGCTAATTATAACATTGACCTTAATAGGCCTATTTCATTAAGAAATCAGACACATACATCACTTGAACTTTCATGTATAAATGGGCATTTAGAAACAGCACAGTATTTAGTTAAATCAGGTGCTGTCATTAATAATAAAATGCTTGAATTATCTGCCATTAAAGAACAATTTGGCATTTATAATTTTTTGATCCAACATGTTACCCAACCCGCTATGGTAGAGTATGAGTATACCTCACCTACTCCTTTTGAATATGGAGTGGCCTATTATGACACAATTATATCAGCCAAATCAGGAGACACTCTTAAATTAGCACAATTAATAAAAAAATATAATATAGCTTATGCTATCGATTTGGACGGAATGGGACTGTTAGAACTATCTAGCCAAAATGGGCATTTGGGAAATATCCGCTACTTACTCAGTATTCCTTGGGATCCCGCTAGAAAAAATAATGCATTACTCTTAGCTTGTACCCAAGGTTGCTATGAAATCGCCAAATTATTATTAGAACATGGAGCCAATCCTAATATACAACATAATGGTGAGCCTCTCGTTTTTATTGCTGCCCGAAATCAAAAACTTCCTATTGTCACTTTATTGTTGCAACAAGGGGCTAATCAATATGCTATTTCAGAAAATCAACAAACCTTATTAGAAGTCGCTATTTTGAATGATCACGTGGATATTGATCATTCTGATTCAATCACTTCTTATTTGCTCAATCGGGGCTTTGATCCAAATTATAGTTCTGAACAAGGCTATACAGCTTTATATCGCGCTACTTGTCTTAATAATATTAAATTAGTTCATAAATTAATCACGCTAAATGCAGACGTCAATCAAGCTAGCAAAGGGGGTTTAAGGCCCCTGCATGCAGCGGCGCTTTTGCATGACATTCATGCTGCGGAAATGTCACAATATTTACTTGATCAAGGTGCTTTGGTAAATGTAACCTGTAACGAACAAGACACCCCTATGAGAAAACTAATTAAATCTCTATATTATGATGTTCAAGTTATTAGAGGTCTTTTAATGAATGGGGCTGATATTAAAAATGATCTCTTCGATAAGTATCCCATGTTTTCTTCTTTCTTCATTTTATGTAACCCTGATATCAAAAAGAGTTATTTCTCGCGTATTAAACTGTTTGAATCTTATCTTGAGCATCGTCATAAAATAGATGAAATTCGCACACTTAAAATTGCGGATATGGCAGAGGAATGCAAACCCACCCTATTCACTGGTTTTTGGGATCTATTTTTAGAGGTACTCAAACATTCTTCCAGGCTCACGACTTTAGTCATTTCTAATAATAATTTGAACAATAAGCAAATATTAGATCTGATTGCTATCTTAAATGAAAAGCAAACATTGACTGCATTATTTGTCTCTAATAAATCAACCAATGTTCCTTTATTAGAGCATTTTAAGACTCATTTTAAAAGAAAAATAATAACTTTGCAGTTGTTTGATGGTAAAATGCATTTGAAAACAGGGATGCCATTTAATACTCCCCCTATAGATACCGACTTGCTTCTTTCTATGGATGGCATTCAAAAATTGAAAAAATTGATTGAAAAAGTTACGCGTTTTGGATTTAAATACGATACTCGTCAATACGATTATCGACCCTATTCTCGTTTAAGAAGCTCAATAGAGCATTTATTAGATACGTTAAATCCTTTAGTGAGTGATCATCAAAATCTTGTCGCATGGGATCATTTTAGACATTCTCTAAAAGAAAAAATTAACGATTTCTTAATGTCACCCCAAACTCTAGAAGAGACGAAGGTACGAATCAAAGCGCGATATGATTTTCTTTACTCTATTCAAAAAGAAATTGAACATTTTATCAAAACGCTTGAGGCTGCTCTAGCCAAGACTTCTGCCCCTTTATTGGTTTCCTACTCTACCACTAAAGGTGCACGATCTATGTCGGAAAAAATGGCAGGGAAAATGGAAGAATTAGTACCTCGGATATCGAAACTAACGATAGGTGGTTAGCCAACTCAAGACAAGCGCATATACCTACTTCTTTCAGACAACTCTTCTAACTCCTGGGTGGGCACCCTCTTTTCTAGGAATGGGGGGCACCCTTACGTTTTGCCCACCCAAATAACTCAGGAAAAAAACCTTATGATTAGACCTTCAATTGCGAGTTAAAATCTTAGCAACCGCGAAAAAAAAGCGAGCTTGTGAGCGGAACACGGGTAAAATGTAATAAACTATTCATGTTGAAATTAAATGCAAAATAAAAAACAACTCTTTGGCTTTACTTTGATTGAACTCATGATTGTCGTTGCTATCATTGGTTTGTTAGCTGCCATTGCGATCCCTGCTTATAACGACTATGTTATCCGTTCAAGAGTAGCAGAAATGCTCAATATAGGAACCGGCGCTCAAAAAGCGGTTGCTGAATACCGTATCTTTAAAGGTTCATGGCCTAATTCCAATGCAACAGCAGGCCTAACTCAAACTATCTCTTCAAAATATATCAGGAGACTAACAGTTAGGGCTAATGGCGTCATTAGAGTAGTGGGTAATACAACCTATATTGGTAAAGCCGTTACTATAACATTGACACCAGTCTATACCAACGGTGCAATACAGTGGACATGTGCGGCCACAACAGGATCACAATATGTTCCAGGTACCTGCAAATAATCGCTTTGATATAGATCCAGAAAAAAATGAAAAAAATCCCAAACCAAAAATGGAACGTTACAGATTTTACTAACCTGACAAATCCGGAAATTCCCGCCAACTATGAAACGTGTTTTCGCATCCTACTTCGAGTAATTTATTTTTCATGGCGATAGGATCATCTGCAAACCCTGTGAATCCAAATGTGGTGATCCCGGCTTTGATAGCGGCGGTTGCCCCGGTCACGCTGTCTTCTACCGCGAAACTGCATTCTGGAGTAGCCTTGACTTGTTGTAACGCACGCAGGTACACATCAGGTTTAGGTTTTTGAAGGTCTCCGGCTTCAAAAAAATAGGTTCCAAAAAGTCGAGCTAACTCCTCGCCTTTTTGATTACTTGCATAACGCATAGCTGTTAAGGCGCGTTGAATAGGATTGTTCGAAACCAGCACAAAAGTCGTAGCTTGTTTTTCAAGACGACTTAAGGTTTCAATCAAATGCTCGGCTATTGGCACTCCCTCAGGGAGTGACTGCAAATGCTGCATAATACGCCATTCGCGTTGATCGTAAAGCTCTGAAAATTTAACATCAATATTAAAGTGACGACTTAAATTCTCACAAAGCGATTCTCGAGCTTGACCATGAAAATATTGCTTAAATTCATCATAGGTTAAAGGATGATCAATTACCTTCGCATAAAGATCATTAAAACGCTCAATTAAACTGGGTACGGCATATTGCTCCGTCGCCATCAGCGTATTATCAAAATCTAAAAATAACCACTTATTCTTCATCCATCTTCCTTTAACGCATTACAAATTTGCACCACTCGTTTAGATTTTTTATCAACGTCATATAAACTTGAAACCCCACTATTCCAAACGGGATTGGGCCACGCTAAATCGTGTTCAAACCGAGCAATTACATGAATATGCAGCTGGGAAACTATATTGCCTAAGTTAGCAACATTTAATTTTAGTGGGGCAAATAATTTTTTCATTGTTAATGAAACATGACGAATTTCTTGATACAAAATTTTTTCTTGCTCTAAAGACAAATCAACAATTTCAATTAGATCGGATTGACGAGGGATTAAAATAAGCCAGGGAAACGCCGCATTATGTGATAATCTCACCTGCGAAAGCGCTAAGTCACAAATAAAATCTGAATCAGACTCAAGTTTAGGATGCAGTACAAACGACATTGTTCGCTTCCAAATAACGCCTCACAAATTGCTGATAATCGACTAACGTATCAATACTTGGCCTTGCATGTTCTACGATGCCCGCGACAATTTTATATCCATGTTCAAGCACACGCAGTTGTTCTAACTTCTCTATTTTTTCTAATTTGCCTTGAGGCAATATCAAATACTGTTTTAAAAAATCAGGTCTATAACTATAAACACCCAAATGATGATAATAGTCTTGAGAATGAGTTATTACACCTTGTTCGTCGCGAGGATAAGGAACCAGACTACGAGAAAAATAAAGCGCTTGATAACCTAGAATGTCTCCATGAGCATTTTTCACAGGTGCCCCCAGTAATGCTTTAGGACAGTTAGGATCTAAAGGCGAACCAGGTCCGTGGGTAATTTGAAAGGGCGTCACCAAGGTACCCATTTGTGAGTCACTGCTTTCAAAAAGCTCAATGAGCTTATCAATACTCTCTGGATCAATCTCAGGTTCATCCCCCTGCACATTAATAACTAATTGCGCATGGGGTAAATGATTGGCCACTACTTCCCCTAGCCTATCCGTGCCTGTAGGATGGTGAGATGCCGTCATTACTACCTCTGCCCCAAACCCTTTTACAACTGTAGCAATACGTTCATCATCCGTCGCAATCAGTACCTTTGTGGCTTTTTTAGCTTGGATCGCTCGCTCATAGGTATGCTGAATAAGTGGCTTTCCTGTCTCAGAGAGCATCATTTTTTCAGGTAAACGCGTAGAAGACCACCGTGCAGGAATGACTATGGCAATCGTCATGGTTAGACTTTATTCCAATAACAAAATAAGAATGAATTATAGAGATTTTAAGCCCTTTTGAATATGGTTAAATAAATTATGAGTTAGTTAGCTTTTTTGAGATTACAATGAGCCAGCAACAAAGTAGACAAGCCTCCGCTTTAAATTATAATGGGCTGTCGTATTTTCTAGAAGTGGTTAAAGGACGATCATGCACAAGAAAAATTATATTATCATCCGTGTCAATCTCGTCGCTCCGGCACCTCAATCTATTTTGCAAAATCGTATACAGTTATTAGAGGCGGCTCTAGCAGGTGAGTCTTCAGGAAGTGATGATACCCTTGTAACACACTGTCCTTCTCCACCCATTTTGCCTTTAGCTAAACTTTGTATAAAAAGAGCAGTACCCGTGCCATTGCCTACTCCTCAAGCCCCTCCCCCTTCTACTAAAATTACTACAAATAAAAAAGGAGAAACAGAACTGCATCTTGCTGCCCAGCAAAATGATACCCAAACCTTACATCGATTATTGGACCCTTTAACAGAAAAACAACGAACGGCGCTGCTAAAAAAAGAAACGGTAGATCGTAATACCCCGCTTGATTACGCTGTTAGAAATGCACAAGATGACGCTTGCGCTTTATTACTCAAATACAATGCTCCACTAGGTCACAATCCAAAACCGTGCGATTTTGATTATCGAGCGGCAAGAAGACGGCAATTACAGTAGTTTCTATTTCAACTTTGAACAAATTAACCAGTTGCACGCGGGATCGGTATGGAAGATCGATCGGCCTCTTGTGCAAAACTTTGCGATCCACTTTGATAAGCATTATAACCCCAAAGTGTCATAGCCGGAGCTACTCGTAAAGGAGAATCCAGTTCTTCCAGTTCGCGCTCATTGGCATATAGTTTATATTGTATAAACTCAAAATAAAGCCTCGATAAATTATCATAAATAGCCGCCTTATACTCCATAACATTTGGAGGAAAAGTACTACACAATTGATTAATAATCAGTGCTAAAACCTTATTAAGAGGTGTTTTACTTTTGCTCGTCATTTGACATAATTTCGGCAATAAAAGAAAAGCTAATAGTGACAATGAACTTTGATTTGCAGCATCAACCGATTTTAACTTTAATTGATAGAAGTTTTGTAAATAGACTGCATCAATTTCCTGTTTAAAAAATTCATTTGTAGCTTTATCTCTGGCGAACGCGATATCTTGTTTAATAATAGAGCTTAAGGTAGGGTGCCTTTTTTTAGCTTCCATCACAAAAAGACGCGTTAGATTTTTTTGATAGCTTATCCATGGATCACGGGTTTCAGAGATTGCACTCCTAAAACGACAATACTCTGTATAATACGCTGAAAGATTTTTATAAAGCGCGTTTATTTCATGGGTAGTAAAAGGTTGCTCTGGGAAACAAAGTGTAAAGTTATCAATCACGTTTTTGATGGCTAAGGGTAAATTGCTTTGGGCTCCATGGATGATTAACTTGGGTAATAGCAAAGCCGCTAATGCTTGGTAAGTTGAATCTACCGAATAATTTCTATATGGCCAACTTTTAACCATTAAATGCCAAAATGATTGTATAGATTTAGACTCAGGTGAAGATTCAAGAAATTGAGTAATTTCATTGTCTTGAGATAAAAACGTGCTTACCAGTTTTTCTGAAATTAAAAAGCGAAGCAAATGGTGTGTTAATCTCGCTTCATATAAAAACAGATGACTTAAATTTTGTAAATAATCATTTTTTGACAGCCTAAAATGAGAAGATAAATGTATACCTTGTAATTGGCTAATATACGCTGGTGGGATTTTTTTGTTATTCTCGATAGCATGGCCTATATATCGAAAGAAATGCCTTACATGATTAGAGAGCATTTCTTTGATCTTTACTTCGTTAAAGCGCTGAATTTCTAAATAATAATGATAAATATGATTTAAATGTTTAACTAGTTTGGCTTTTTGTAAATGACTAATTTCAGAAAATGATTTTTTCTCAACGAAATCAGCTAGGCTCGCTGCTTTGCTATTAAAATAGTGTGGTAATAATAACAAAGCCGCTATGTCATAGACATCTTTTTTACCTGACTTAGAATGAAATTTATAAATAGCATGATACCAAAAAGATTTAATATGTTCGGAAATATCTAACGCTTCTTTTGAAAAGAAATGAGACATCACACCTAATTCGATCAATCTATTGAGATTGATCGCTGCTGTTTCTGCATTAATAGAGCTTTTTACAAAAAAAGCATACAAACTATTAATCAAAGCTTTCCAAGGTTGTAAAGAGAGATCCTGAGAATACAACTTTATTTTTTCTTCATAATTTTCAGGGAATGAAACCAAATTCTTATGGTAAAACTGATTATACAGATTACGGGTGACTTGAGCTTGGATTAGACGTAAAATTAAAATACGATCGGCTGTAAAACGCGCATCTATATCTCCCATGAGTCTTAGAGGATTGCTATCAAATTCCTTCTTTACACCGCAGGGATCATAAGCCCCTTTCTCATCTAAAAATAAAGCATTTTGAGCCATATCACAAAACGTAGCCAACATAGGACCGGGATTTCCGGCGATATCACCATATTGTTCAGTGTTAATAGTTTTAGGATCAACCAAGAAAACATCGATTTTAATTTTAGAATTAAGCTTAAATAAACTGTGCTTCTTTCTTTTATCCCAAGACACATTGCCTTCAAAAGCTTTTAACATTTGTTCAATGGTACCAAAAGCCAAAATATCACAATCATTGGGTTTTATTCTTAATATTCTATCACGAACATACCCACCTCGAATATAAGCCGTAATACCCGCCGCTCGCATTTTAGATAAACTTTCTGCTATCTCAGACTCTAAATCAAACAACCAATTTATTGAGTATTTATCTAATGAAAATAAGGGTACTTTATCCTGTATGTCCAGGGCAGCCATTTGTTGTGAAAGTCGTGCAACAGGTTGAGCTGGCATTATTGGTCGAATAGGAGCTTGAATTTTTAATTCAATCGCCCTGGTTGAAGTGCGCGGAATAGATTTAACTGACACTTTGACAGGTGCACGAGTCTTCTTTCTTGATTTCTTTTCAACTTGTACCCAGGGTCCTTCATCACCTTCAAAGGCTAATGGAGCAACAAACACTCTTGAATCTTTAGGAATTTGCACGGGCTCTGTTGTGAAATCTGCGACCACTTTCTGATAGCTTTCCAATTTCTTTTTTCCCTTTTTCTTCTGATTGATAGCAGGGAAACTTGAAGTAGATTCCTTTTCTTTTCGTGTCTTTTTAAGGTAAGGCTGTTTTACTTTTAACGAAGACTCATCTATAACATTAGAGGGAGCAATTGCCTCTTTAATTTTTTGTCTTCGATTGAGTATATTATGCGCCCTTTTAAAAGCATCATAATTGGCTGAAAATGTTTCATAAAACAATGGAAAGTGCTCTTGTGTTCTTACGTGCATTAAAAAATATTGTTGCCAAACAAGACATATTCTCATCGCTTCTTTAACAAAAAGTACTTGTTCATTTAAAGAAGATATTTGATTACCTTGCAAAAATAAGTTATGAGTTTTAGTTAAATCATCACAAGGATCTAAAAAATTTCCATGTGATTGTTCTGACGCAATCTTGTTAGCAATTTCCGTCGATAAACTTTTAATTTCTTCATGTAAAAGGCTGGATACGTGAGAGCTACTAGAACTACTTACTGTAGCAGGCACATTACTTTGAATTAATTGTTTAATTATTTCGTCAGAACACTTAATTATCCCAGGTATGATGAGTGCTATTTGTTTCACTATTTCATGCAAAGGAACATACGTTATTTCAGGAGTGGGATCCTTTAGAACACTTTGCATATCAACCGTATTAAAGCATTCTTTAAGAAACCCAATTAGAAATTTATTAGCTATGGGATTCCCTTTTTCATGATTTAAAAATTCCATCCATTGGAAACATAGTTCTTTCGAAGCTTCCATAAGTTCTTGTTTCATTTCCGAAGAACAATCTTTATACGACATAAACAAAAAAACGGTTGCTGAAAAGCAATCATAAATAATCTCTTTATTCAAAAGATTATGTTTTTGCGAATTAAAGCGTATAACATCATCTGTCAATGCTTCTAACTGCTTCTTTTTTAACTCTAATAACCCTGGCATATCCTCATTGTAGACAATATATTCACTTTTAATGGCTCTTACTATTTCACAGAATCGAACATTAAAGGAAACAGGCTGAGTCCGCGCATCGTCAATTTGTGCCATTAAATTCTTAACTTTCTCTTCTAATTCTGTACTAGGTATTTTTAATAAAAGTTGGTAATAAAGTTCAACATCATCATGAAGCTTATAAATATCCTCAGGGGTTGACGATGGGTCTAAATACAGCTGGCTTATATGACTAAACGTATTAGCACACGCGTTTCGATAAAAAGAAATAACCGTATTTAAAATTCCTTCTTTGCATGCTCTATTATTTATTATATTAAAATAAAGAAAATGTAAAAGAAGAGTAACTGGTTTATCGATTTGAGTGATATTAAGTTTGATTAATTCATTACCGCTTGCGCCTGGATAGTCTGTTTGGATCTTATTTTCCTCTTGACTAGCATAATCTTGTATCTTAGCTAAGAAGTTATCAACCACTCGTTCTAAAGTGGCAAGGTCCGATAATGCCACTACTTTAGGTTGAAGTATTTGAAATGCCGCAATATGATCTGTATTAATAAGGAGAGCATTTTTAATATCCTCGACAAATTTATCGATATTAGTTTGAGTTATACTAATTTTTTCCGTTTCGCTTACTATTTGCGATAATATACTTTTTTCACTATCTGTCGTGCTCTGTGATTGGCCTCTCTTCTCTACAACAAAAGAATAATGTTGATGTAGTCTTTGATAGCATCCTAATGCATCTACTATTTTTTCTTTTGTCATATACTGATGATATTGAAGCAGCTCTATAAAGCATAAATTATAAGTCCAAGAAGCAGGTTTCACTTTTACATCAGAATATTTTAACTTTTGGTTTTTATCTAAAAATTCAAAAAACTGAGAATATTGGCTGAATACCTTTTCAAGAAGGTCATTTCTAACACCCAAACTATTTATAAGCTCATGTAAATTAAAATAATCACTTGAAAATTCATACCAGAACTCATAGAGCTTCGATGCATACAAAGATTTCAGCCTAGGATGATCAGTGTCTTGAGTGGCATGGGCTAAATAAAAAAGTAAATTAAGTTTTGTAATGCTATTTAAATAATAGGTTTTAAGCTCACCCAACCTTAATTCTTTTTTGGGAAAAAATTGGGCGGAATTTTTTTTAATAATCTCTGTTGTTCGAAGTTCAAGTTCTTTTATAAACTCAACATTTTCAAATTCTTTAATGTACGCATCTTTTTTAAGAAATGATAGAAATTTTTCAGATGCGTTTAGTTCTTTAAATAGAGATAGTTCTTTAATTAATGCTTTAACCAAATTTTTTGGTTTTATTACAGGTGCTTTTTTAGATTGAGCGGCTTGTTTTTTGCCTTTAGACGTCACGCCATTTTTCATACTTTACTACCTTTAAGTGAGTGGCCTACCAAAAAATAAGGCATTGTAAAGAATTCACCCTCCTACATACAAGTTTTTCAGCTCATCCCCGGATAGGCGGCATAAAAGAGGAGATAAACCAACGAATCAACTTTGACTGACCTTCTTCCACTCCTCAAATTCGCGCTTAGAAACACCTAGGCCAGCTAACTTTATTATGTCGATATGATTCAATTCATCAATTAAACCTCGAATGAATTTTTCTTGGTCCCCCTCAGGAACTAAATCCACAGCCTTTTTTTGAATATAAGATTCACTATTTTTAAGAGTGATCTTCTCTTTAATGATCGTAGTCAGCAATCCTCTACGAATGCTTCGATATTTAACCCGAACAGGATCAAAGGCCATTGCCTCGTAGGTTACTTTATATTCTTTGCAAGAACGAATGTAGGAAAATACAAATAAGTCTGCCAACGGTAATATTTGATTTAATTCATAAATGGCTATAATTGCCATTTGATAATCTTCTTTTTCTATATCATTAAATGATATGGGTACAAAATTATTTTTTATCAGAGGAATGTTAGCAGATAATCGGGCCAATTGCTTATTAACATCCATGAAGGCTTGCAAATATGAGAAATGAACCAGTAAAAAGAAAGCTTTTTCAAACACATTATTTATTTTATTTGCTTTATTAATAATCTCATTAAAATTCCTTTGGATCCTTTCAAGATTATCTAGAGGTATATATACTGATCCAGATATTTTCACACTATCACGTCTTATTTGCCCAGAATCCTGAGGTAATACGAGTCCATCTGAAAGCAAATAATGCAACGTTCTTATACTTTCCTCTGAAACATCGATTCGTGCAATCCCCTTAACTAAAAAACGAATAGCTTCTTTATGATTTAAAATCATTACTCTATCAGCATCAAACTTATCTTCAGCAGCCTTGCCTTCTAACAGTAATTTTTTAGTATCGAGTAAAGAATACGTATTTCCTTCTAATCTTGAAGAATTATAAGATAAATCAATGAGCAGCCGATCATAGATTTTATTGGCATATGTTTCCGCCGGTTGATCGTATGCAGATTGGTGCCCACTTTCAAACAACGTTGAACGCTGTTCATCAGATAGATAAAATGTTTTGTTTGGAACATAAGATTTGAGCCATGTTTCATTATAAGTACAAGGCTCGCGCGTATAAAGAGGCGCTTTTAGTTTATCGTAAATCCTTAAACTTGACTCTGATAAAATAATGCCAGGCATTTTCTCAGGGGTATCGAATGATCGATTAGTATACTTTCGACTTCGTTGGCTTCCCAAAAGGAGTATTTTCTGTTCCGTTGCTAGCTCTACCAGCAAACGTCTTAAGGTACGCTTCGGTATAGTATGCTCAATTGCATTAAAAAGCTCCGCTAAACTATAGGGAGACTGCTTTCGTGCAAGTACATCTAAAATAACTCGCTTTTTATCCATTTAATCCTTCATTTTATTGGCCACTTATTGGCCATTATATTGGTTTATTGGCCAAAAATCCACTTTATTGGCCATTTATTGGCCAAAATATGATTGTTGTTAGTTTGATTCCTAAGGTGATGGGAGCTATTTGCCCTCTAAAACCCAAGACCGTATACTCCACCAACATGAAAACGCGTCATCATCCTTATCTTTCCTTTTGTGCTAAACAGCGTCAAAAAAGCTTATTGCGTCGTTTGCCAAAAGAAAAAATCTATTTATACGACTTTTCCAGCAATGATTATTTGGGCTTTAGCCAGCAAGTCTCGCTCATTGAGGCAGCCAAGCAGGCTTGTGATAAAAAAGGTGTAGGCGCTACTTCTTCAAGATTAATTGGCTCCCATCACCACGGCATTCAAGCCCTAGAATCACAAATAGCCAATGACAAACATAGCCAAGCCGCGTTAGTATTTGCAACAGGCTTTCAAGCCAATATATCGGTATTAAGTGCTTTGTTAGATCCCACTATATTGGGTGCGCAGCCACTAGTATTCTGCGATAAATTAAATCATGCGAGCATGCATATGGCTTGCCAATTAAATCATGTTAAACAACACCGTTATTCACATTTAGATTATGATCATTTAACGTGGTGGTTAGAGCAAACTCGTGATCAAAAACGTCCTCGGTTTATTTTAACTGAATCGGTTTTTGGCATGGATGGCGATGTAGCTGATCTTCAAAAACTTATACAATTAGCTAAAGATTATAATGCCTTTCTTTATGTAGACGAAGCACACGCCACCGGCCTTTTTGGCCAAACAGGACATGGTTTAACCTGCGAATTTGGCCCTGAAATTGATGTCTCTATGGGAACATTTAGCAAAGGCTTAGGCACAAGTGGCGCTTATATTGCTTGCTCAAACACCGTGAAACGTTATCTGGTGAATCGATGCATTGGTTTGATTTACTCCACCGCCCCTGCCCCTATGCAAATCGCTGCCATGCAGGCTGCTTGGGAAACCGTACCACAATATCAATCCGAGGTTCAGGCACTATTTAAACGGGCTCAAACACTGAGAGGAGATCTTAAATCATTAGGATTCAATACAGGAACATCCACCACTCATATTATTCCCATTATATTTGAACAACCTGACAAAACATTGCACGCTCAACGCATTTTAAAAAATTATAACATTCATGTCAGTGCAATTAGACCCCCTTCCGTCCCTCCTCATCAAAGTCGATTGCGAATTGCCTTGACGATTAATCATGACGATAGTGCGATCAACGCTCTATTACAGGCACTAATAGCACTGAAGTAGGATGGTCAAAGCGAAGCGTGCCCACCATCTTAGTTTAGCATGGTGGGCACACGCTTTGCGTTTTGCCCACCCTACAAATCAGGATATAGAGACGATAATATGGCTGTTACTGTTTCTAGAGGATAAACAGCAAGCAAGTCTTTTGCCAAAGGAACATGTTCTGGTTTTAAATTATCTAAAAGCTTAGAGATTGATGCCTGCTGTTCTTCACTTTCATCGGGCATACTTTCAGTCACCGCCGCCATTCCTTCTTTTAATGGTTTAAGAAATTTTTCATAATAAGTTGAAATTCCAATTTTATCTTTTTTAATCTTAGTAAGATTAAATTTAGTATCACTCTCCAAATTCAAATACTTTATTACTCCCTCTAATGTTTTATGGGGATCATTTATCAAATTTTCGTAAGACACTTCATAAATTGCTCCTGGCAATTTTTCTTTCCAAAAAGCTATCATTCGGTGGTACTCGTGATAAAATTGTCCTATTTTCTTCATGTCATAACTATAGCCATGCCCCTCCACAAAATATTTAAAATAAATTGATAACCCTACATCCATAGCATCGCGCTGACAGACGATAAATTTAGCTTTGGGAAACAACAAATATAACAAACCAAAGAACATAAAATTACCAGGCATGGTGTCTATCACATATTTGCATTGTTTGTTTGCCACATCTCGCATAAGACGACTATAATAAAAGTTACGCATGCTAAAGGCTTGATCTGAAGTCAAATACTTCATCCAAAATGGATAAGCACCTATGGGCTGAAATGCTCGCGGCATTTTATTAATTACATCACTAATGCCAATCTCAGCTGCCGCATTAATCGAAAGATGAGAAGAAAGTATCGTTTCAAGCAAACTCTTACCCGAACGGGGTACTCCTACAATAAACAGAGGTTCAGCTTCGTTAGCAGAACCAAAGTTAAATGGTTTAAGAGTAAGGCTACCATATAATTTTATGACCTGCTGAATATAATGTGAAAATGTACTCGGGTTAAATGCAATAACTGCGCTTTGCATTTTATTGGCTTTTTCATAATACGCAAAGGCAATATCATATTTTTTTAATTTCTCATATACATTACCTAATGCAAAATAATAGTGAATTTTTTCTTCCTCAGTTATGGCCGGGTTAATCAAATTTGCTTGGATCTGGGCAATATCTGGATGCGTGTCCGTTAAGTAGTCCGTGCATAGAGTTAAATTTCGCCAAAGGGATGCCACATTTTGATTAAGGGCAATTGATTTTCGTAAATACATTTCTGCGTTTTTTAATTCATCCATTTCAATATATGTCGCACCCAAATTTGTCAGTGCCGTGATAAGCTTAGGTTTTAATGTTAACGCCTTTTTGTAACACGAAATCGCTTTCTCAAATTGTCTATGTTTTGTATATATCGCGCCTAAATTTGCAAGTGTATTAGGATCATTTTTATAGTGCAGGGAGGTTTCATAACACGATATAGCTTCACCAAGTTTATTTTGTACTTGGTAAATAACACCCATATTGTAGTATGCCTTTTGATTAGCAGGATCAACTGCAATTATTCTTTGAAAAAAACTTAACGCTTCTTGCCATTTCTGCAGTTTTACATTAATCGCCCCTAATTGAAACAGAGCATCTACATGTTTGGGATTATACTGTATACATTTTTTAAACGATTCAATTGCCTCTGAAATTTTACCTATACTACCTTCTATTTGGCCTAAGATAAAATAACTTTCAGGAAGTTCAGGATTGGATATAATAGCGGACTGAAGCCACTGCAATGCTTCATTAATCTCATTTTTATCGTAATATAACACACCAAGTAAGCATTGCACTTTTGCTTCACTCGGAAATTCTTTCAAACACATTTGCGCCAGCTTAAACGCTTTTTTATATTCTTTTTTATTTCTTAGCTTATACGCATAAGAAATAGCTTGCTCAAGATTAGCAGAAGTAATTTTTCGCACAATAGACCTTAAGCTGCATAGAGAGCCAGTTTGATTTAATGGTGCATACCTTAAGGGTATGTTAGACTAGAAAGAATTTCATAAAATTCCTCCATCACTAAATGACTGAAAACTTACTGCTTAAATAAACTGGATAAAGATTCAGTCAATAATCTTGAACGAGTTTAGATTTTTTATAATCACCACGTGAGAATAAGCGTTCAATTAAGCAGTAGAGCACAATAAAGAGATAACGACTTCCCATCTCACGAATTTTGAGTTTGGAAACGCCCACTTTGCGGTTGTACCAGGCATTAGGTAATACCGCATATCGGTATCCCCTAATGATAGCTTTTAATGGGAGTTCGACAGTAAGATTAAAATGATGAGCTAAGAATGGTTTAACGCCTTCGATCACATGCCGACGATAGCACTTAAATGCATTGGTGGTGTCGTTATAACGAATTTGAAATAATAAGCGAATGAAATGGTTTGCTAATCGATTGAGCCATTTTTTATGAATGGGGTAATCCACTACTTTTCCCCCTTCAATAAATCGCGAACCAAACACACAATCATACCCTTCTTGCAATTTATTATAAAAGGCGATGACGTCCTCGGGGCTGTCTGATCCATCGGCCATGACAATAACCACTGCACCGCCTCGAAAATCTTGTAGCCCCGCTCTGACAGCTAAACCAAAGCCATTGGGCGGAAAATTATTAATATAACGAAGTGTCTGAAATTCTGTCATTAACGTTTGCAACATTCTTTCAGTCTGATCGGAACTGTTGTCATTTACAACCAAGACTTCATGCACAATATTGGCATTGTTTAAATGCTCAATAAGAGAGCCAATTGTAGAACGGAGATTATCGGCTTCATTATGGGCCGGAATCACGACCGATAACATCGTTTCATTAAATTCAAGCAAGGACACGTTCACCCGCCTTGGTTTCATTACAAACCTCATAAATCTCCGTTAAGGTTTGCTTTAAATCATAATGATAATCCCAATCAGGATAGTCACGCTTGAATTTTTTCACATCCGATATCCACCATATGTGATCGCCAACCCGATTATCATCCATCAGGGTATACGATAATGTTTCACCACTGATAATTTGACACATTTCTATCGCCTCGATCACAGAACAATTATTTTTAATTCCTCCACCCATGTTATACACCGCTGCCGATTGAGGCGCTTGATAAAAATGCCACAACGCATTGACTAAATCATAACTATGAATATTGTCACGTACTTGCTTGCCTTTATAGCCATATATGGAATAGGGTTGGTGTAACACCGTGCAGCGCATTAAATAAGACAAAAATCCATGTAATCGTGTTCCTGAATGAGCCGGCCCAGTTAAACAACCGCCTCTAAAACAAGCTGTTTTTAGACCAAAATAACGACCATATTCTTGAACGAGTAGATCCGCTGAAGCTTTGGAAACGCCAAACAAACTGTGCTTACATTGATCAATACTCATTGATTCATCAATGCCTACGCCAGAATAGGGATGGTGAGGATCGATTTCCCAGCGAGTTGCCATTTCAACTAAGGGCAAATGATTTGGCGTATCTCCATAGACTTTATTGGTACTTAGAAACATAAAAGGCGCATCAATACAATACCGACGTGTCAACTCTAAAAGGTTTAAAGTACCATTAGCATTCACTGTAAAATCGGTATGGGGATCGGACGCCGCCCAATCATGTGAAGGCTGCGCCGCACAATGGATCACCACTGAAATTGCTTTTGCAAATTGTCTAAAAATTTTTTCTATAGAAACAAAATCACGTATATCCGCTTCACAATGCGTATAGTGAGGAACGGTTTTCTTGAGGGCCTCTAGATTCCATTCTGTGGAAGCATTTACCCCAAAAAAAACACTTCGCATATTATTGTCTATGCCTATTACACTAAGCCCTTTTGCAGCAAAAAATTTAACGGCTTCTGATCCGATCAATCCAGCTGATCCTGTTACAATAGCAAGCGACACAGTATTTCCCTTTTTTAGTTTACCAACCAAATCTAATTGTCAAAGTATACTATAGGTCAAAGATAGGTTTAAGCAGGATTCTCTCGCCATCTAACCATTTAAATATCGTTTCTACAATCTGAGGCACAGAATAATGCGGTTTCCAGTCAGTTTTTTGTGTTACTTTTGTAATATCAGTAACATAATAAGGAATATCGGCTTCTCGAGTAGTAGGATCAGAATGAATAACAATTTTTTGTTGAGTAATGTGTGATACTAGGTTGGTGAGCTCTGCTAAAGAAATGCTGTTGGAATGGCCGCCGCCTACGTTGTAGATAACTCCGGAATGGGTATCTACTTGTGTCATTTGCAGCTTCAATAAATGAAAAAGATCTTCTACATGCAGTACATCGCGTACTTGTAATCCTTCGCCCCCAAATCCCATATAGCGCAAGGAATGACCAAAGACATGCTGCGCTACCCATAAAGCCATAAATCCTTGATCCACCTTGCCCATTTGCCACGGTCCGGCCAACACCCCGCAACGATTGATAATGGCTTGCAATCCATAGGTCTGGCAGTATTCTTGGATAAACAGTTCACCACTTAATTTAGTCGTTCCGTAAAGAGACCGAGCTCCTTCCAATGAGCACGTTTCAGCAATACCAAGTTTACTCACCCCCTCAACAAAAGGGCCTTTTTTAAGCTCAAAGCGATGTTGGCGAGGCTGTAATGGCAATGCTCTGAGTAAACCAATGGGATACACTCGACTGCTTGACAAAAACACACACTGCCCTCCCTGTTGACGCAAATGTTCCAGGCAATTTATCAAACCATTTAAATTCGTGTTAATTAAATAACGGGGACTTTCTCCATACCCCGCATGAACCGAGGGTTCCGCTGAGCATTCAATTAACCAATCTACTTTCCCTATGCGTTCAAAATCTTCGCTGTTTCTTACATCGCCTTGAATAAATTTAATCCCGTGTGCTTTTAAACGTGGAAGATTTAACTCACTACCTCGTCGGCTTAAATTATCAAAGCATAGGATCTCAAGATCCGCATAATACTCTTTAAACAATAATGCCAGTGACGATCCTACGAAACCGGCCCCACCGGTAATAACGATTCGTTTCATAATGATAACTCTCCAGATAAGTATTTTGGTCCGCTCCTGAAAACTCGCCTGCAAGAGCAGGCTCAAACAGTTCATCCGCTCCCAAAATACTTATCTGGAAAGCTATCTTCTTTTTTCGTATACACCGTATACCCTGCACAAGAATCAGGTAATTTTTGATAATGTAATAATGATGCTTCATCAAAGGTTTCATGAACATCACTGGGTAATAAGAGCGTTGCAAAATAATGCTTTTCTATTAATCCACCGATCCCATTACTCTCAAAAGAATGGTGTTTTTGACGATCGAACCAATAATTGTAAGCTATCATAAAAGTCGGAGAATGCGTGTTCATCCAAGGTAGGGCGCCATAATGATTCATAACAAAGACAGGAGGTACTTGCTGTACTAAACACGCTTTCAGAATCTGGTTCTGTTGATGCTGGGAAGATAAACCCTCTAGGCTAGGTCCTTTGAATGCCATGCCTACCATTAAGATAAACAATACACCAGAGGCCATCAAAGACGTTTGAGTATAATTTTTTCCCACACTTTCTAGCTTAGAGGCGATAATAAGTCCGATAAATAACATTGCAATAAAATGATAATTATCCGCACTACCCACCTTACTGCTTGCCGGTAATAATGTTAAGGCCCACACCAATAATCCACACCATCCTAATCTACAGGCATTATCTTGTGATAAGGGCTGCTTAGCTGTTAGGCATGCTAATAAGCACCAGGCGGGTACCGATTTTTTTAGAAAATTAATTAAATTAATTTGAAATACATCAAATGAAAATGGTAGAGCCGTACCTTTAAAAAACAGCATATTTAACATGGCATCGGGGGCCAATATTAGCGTGAAGCCATATGAAACTCCCATCAATGTGCCAAAAATAAACAGTGAACGATAATGGCGTTGGTATAGTAAAAATAAACCGATCGCTCCAGGCATCACAATGTTAACTTGTTTGCATGCCCAGGAAAGATAACACGCCAGTGCTGTTAACATAATCGCGCGAAAACTCAAAGCAGGATAATGCTTTAAAAATATATATGCCGCCAGGAGATCAAAACACAATGCCAGGCCATCGGGTCTAACCGTCATAGCCCAAAATCCTATTAAAGGCCCGAGCCAAATTAAGATACTTAAGCTCATAGCTATGGGAAAAGCTAACGGATAACGTAGCACACGAGCACCCGATAAAAGCCAAGTATTTAAACCACAGGCTCCTAATAGGATCACAAAGGTAAATATTCGTCCAATGGTTGGGATCCATTCATCGCTCAATTCAAACAGCCCAATCCCGGTTTTAATGACGGTGCCATAGATAACATAATATAACCAATTAAAATAGGAAGCAGAAAAGGGTATCGCGTGAGGATCCGTATAGATAGCTTGACCGTAAACCCACTTCCACATCGCATACAGTGACTCTTCTTCAAAGCCACTGGTTACAACATGATAAGGTTCACTGAAAGAAACCGTGGCGCTTAGGCGCATACACATCAGTACAAGTGCGCTTAAAGCTCCTGCTAACATAATAAGTGATCCAGCGCGCCTCATACTGAGTCTGTCACTTTAGAACCTGAGGAAAATACAAATGCCCGAAAGGGCGCCATCCAAGGAAGCATAAAGGCATATTTATCAATCACATTATAGATGGGTAACAAGCCTTTAGCTGAAGCCACATATCGGAACGAAAGGCCATTAACGTAGGTAGATAAACAGGTCAATCCTGTTTTTTTAAAAATATTGCACAAATGCTTAGCTAAAACAGGACGTTCATTTTCTGTCACGCCTTTGGAACTATAAAAGGGAGAGGATCTATCTCTATACAAATACATAAAAGGATTCAAACGATTAGGATCAAAGGCGACAAATCGACCATTAGGTTTTAATACTCGATGCAATTCTTTGATACATTGACTAGGATCGGGCAAATGGTGAACCAAACAACTTAACACAATCGTTTCAATGCTGTTATCAGCAAAGGGTAAAGATTCCACATCCGCTTGAATAAAGTTGAGTTGAGGGCATTGATCTTTTCCCCTTTTTAAAAGAGTATGACTAAGATCCACTCCAATGCACTCATATCCCAATGATGCCAATAGTTGAGTAAAAATACCCGAACCACACCCTAAATCTACCAGTGGAGAATGACGAGAGGGTTTTAGTAGCCTAATAATCGTATTGATTATTTTTGCATTCGCTTCATCGGTAAAGACATTATATTCTTGATCTTCACCGAGAGTATTAAAAAACTCGAGTTCCTTGCCTTTGTTCTGACGCACGACTTTCTTCCCAGAATGTTATTTGTATAGCTATTTAGATTTTAACCTTAGATGAATTGTATCTGATCAGTATTGCTCTTCAAAGCAAGTTCGAGGAAAATGCTTGGCGAAATGATATTGATATTAGCTTATTAGAAAAAAGGAGTTCATATGCTAAACGGTCTGGCAAGATCATTATTCAAACTTAATTTAAATAACCCAGTGCCCGTCACGCGAATGTTATCTAGCAGTAAAAGTCTAGCCAGTCATACTTCCCTCCAAGCCCTAGATGAACAAACTAAAAGAAATTTTGGAATCCAGATAGTCCCTAATCAACAAGTAAGAGTAGTTGAACGTTTCGGTACATATTTAAAAACTTTAACAGCAGGTATACATATGCTAATTCCAGGGATCGACAAAGTAAAATATGTTCATAGTTTGAAGGAGCAAATGTTACCAGTGGATCCACAAATGGCTTGGACAAAAGATAATATTCAAGTATCCATAAATGGAAATATCTTTGTGCAAGTAGAAGATCCCCATAAAGCATCATATAACGTTGCGCAACCCTACTCCATGATATTTCAAATGGCCTATGCTCTGATGCGTCGAGAAGTTGCCTTATTAGACTTTGATGAACTACTCAATAATCGCAATGACATCAATGCAAAAATTACGGGTGAAATCAAGCCTAGAATTGTGCCATGGGGACTTAAACTATTAGGGTATGAAATCCAAAATATAAAGCCACAAAACGAGATCCTAGAAGACTTAACTCGCCAATCTACCGCGGAACGTAAACGAAGAGAGGCCGTTAATGAATCCGAGGGTGCACGACAGGTTAAAATTAATACAGCAGAGGGGTACAAACGCGCCGTGGAACTAGAATCTGAAGGAAAAAGAATCCACATAGCCAATATTGCAGAAGGTGAGGCACAAGCTACGCGTTTAAAAGCCCAGGCGCAAGCAGATGCCACAGCAAATATTGCAGCAGGTGAAGCACAAGCTCTACGTTTAAAAGCAGAGGCGCAAGCAGATGCGATCCGTATAATTGGTGAAGCGCTAAGAGATAATCCAGAAGCGGCTAGATTTGACGTGGCACAAAAAATGATAGGAGCTTGGGACACTCTAGCAAATAAAAGTCCGACTCTAATCTTGTCAAAAGACCCAAGTAATGTTAAGGACTTAGTTGCTCAGGCATTTGCGACCTATCAGCACGTAAATCAGCACGTAATAAGTGAAAAGAAAATTAATCCTAAACCTTAGTAGCTTTGGTTGTCCCACTGGAAAAGCCACCCGATGCACGTATCTCTCCGATAAAAAAATCTGGCCGCGGAGCGGCGTAGGATGGTAGCCCCGTGTGTAGACCCGAGCCGTAAGGCGAGTAGGTCGGAACATGGGGATGGTGATTCTCCCATTTTCTCGCAGCGGTAGCTGCGACACATATCGTGTTAGGTAAGAGTGTCGCAGCGGCCGCTGCGAGAAAATGGGGGGGGAATTATCTTCCCCACGTTCCGACCCACTCGCCTTACGGCTCGGGGTCTACACGCGGGGCTACTATCCCACGCCGCTCCGCGGCAAGATGATTTTGCTGTGATAAAGATACGTGCATCGGGGTAGCTTTTCAAGCGGGTGAAGAGTAGAAAATCAGTTAAATTCAGTCCTATTATTCTTTTAGTCGTTCGTAAATTAAACGATACCCACCTGTCCCCATCGCTAGGCAACGTGCGACTCGACCAATTGTGGTCACACTGACTCCTGTTTGCTCTGAGATGGTCCTATAAGGAACACCGGCATCAATGAGTTCTATCACGCGCCATCTATCAGCTAAAGCTTGACGCTCTGATGGGGTACATAGATCTTCAAAAAATTGTTTGGCTTCTAAAGGGGTGCGTAACGCTAAAATGGCTTCATAGAGCGAATGCTCCGCCTCTTCAGCTTGAGTAGCCACCAATGGGCGTCGCGATTTCATAGAACCTCATCCAATCCATTCCCCAAAACGTTACCCTAACGACCACTTACTCGTCAAGCGAGGCCGCTGCCAATGCTTCTTCAATGGTTGGCAAGCCCGAAGTCAGAGGTTCCAAAATTTGCAGACGCTTCGTAAAATCATTAAAATCCGCATTGGCAAGCGGAATGTGCATCTTAGTAACAAGCTTAATATAAAACGCCTTGTTTTCAACCATCATACTCATAATGATCACATTAAAGTCATCAACAGAAGCCACCCCTTTTACGAAATGATAACCCCGCCACATGCCTTTGCTTATTATGGGGCTTTCTATTCTATAACTTAAAAATTGATCGTTAATAAACTCACGTATGTAGATTTCTTTTTCCTCTAAAGAAAAATCATTAAAATGTTTTTCACCTTTTGTATAATCTACCGATCCAATTTCATAAGTTGAGTTTTTATCGGTATGAAGCTGCGCAATATGAATATCGATAGACTCATCATTGTGTGTAATCACTTCATGGTATTGATCCGGGGAATAGAGCGCTAAAATAGATACATTCAATCGGGGAAGTTGATATTCCTTAAATTCGCCCGTCCAAATCGGTGTCATCAGCATTTTTAAACGTTCAAATGAGCCTTGAATGCCAATTAAGTTTTCTTCTATTAGCTCGGGAGTAATATAAAATTTTCCTCCTCCCAAATCTAATGCATTTCGACTTGAAGCCGCAAGAATAATTTTACCCGAGTGTTCAATAATAGCTTCCGGTGAAAAATAATGCGATCCTTGTCCGTTCAGACGCTTTTTTAAATCTTCATAATCGAGCGTTTTTTCAATTTTTTGACCAAAATAACTGGCTTTGGCACTTTCCCAGGTCGAGCGCTGAAAATCTTTGAGCACTTCTAGCGTTTCTATTGTTTTAAGCGCAATCTCCTCTCGGGTCTTTTCATCGTATTTAATTCGCATTAAATCCCAAAAATCTTGATGTAACTTCGGAGTTACATATCCGCCAGTCTCATTGACCTCTGAAAAAAAGGCGGCTTCATCCTGTTCTGGTAAATTATTCTCAGCATTAGCAAAAGGAGAAAATAGTAAGACGGCCATAAATAATACAAATAGAGGAGTTCGAAGTTTCATGAGCCTACACGCTTTCGTTATCAAAACCTAAAGTCAAAATCAGGGTTCCTATATTATAGAGTTTGTAAAGAATTTCCAATATGTTGGCTTATGTTTGCTTTATAGCTAACATCGTGTATATAAACTGAGTTCGTGGAACTTCCTGGCTACATCCTGTGTCTATCTGACAACCCTAAGTGTTCAATTGAGTAACTTATGCTTGAGCCGGAATTACAAAGAAAACTTGAAGCCCTTCGTAAACACAGCATTTCACAAATGACTGAATTATTCTGGAAGGATTTTTTAGAATATCAAATAGATAAGAAAAATAAAGATGAAACCGTGATTAAAGAGCAAATGGATGATGCTATTAAATTTTTGAGTCTAGACATTAGCGAAGCAAAACGTAATGAACAGCTTGAAGTTATTAGACAAAAAGCGGCAAAAGACACCTCCTCCAAAGTTGTAGGTTATCGTTTTGATAAAAATAAACCCGCCCTAAAAACCCGTGAAAGTACTTTTATACAAACCCATATTAGTTTACAAGATTTACATAACTATTTAACACCTGAGAATCAAGCAAAACACCATATTACCAACATAGCGGTTAAAAAAGATGGCATAAATACCCTCTCTGAACTTGAAATGAGTTTTGATAATCCTGGAAGCTCTCCCCTAAAAGTTTTTGTCAATAATGGCCCCACTCCCCATTCTATACAGGTCTCCACCACCAAAGGGTTATCTCCTGAAAATTTTCAACTCGTTGCCATGAAAGCGGCCACCCTAGCTGTCGCAAGAGCCAGTCCTGGCGCTGAATTTGATTTAACGTGTTGTTCAGATGAAAATAAACGGGAGAGTCTGAGTAAGGCATTTGAAGAAGCTATTGCCAAAGCCATCCAAGAACCCCATCCCCGCTTTACTGAACAAACCAAACCCCATATTAAAATCAAACTCAATTTGACACCACGCGCCTCCTCCCCTTAAAACCCTCTTCCCTCTTGATTTTTCGTCTGGCTGTGGCTTAATAGATCAACCATTGGTTACGCCAAGTCTAAAGACAGAGGGTAATATGATAAAAAAGTTGGGATGGCTGGCATTGCTGCCCTTCACCGTTTTGGCTGAAACAGGGAGTGAACCCTCGGATGCCTGTTTACGATCTCTACGCGATCTTTATCAATTTTATTATTATGAAATCCAGCCAAATCCTAAAAATGAGACAAACAAGACAAACGAGAAACTAGGACCTCATGAAACCCTGAAAATGCAGATAGTCATTGGCGAGCTTAAAGAAAATTGCTCCCCGGAAATTATCGCAAGAGTGAATAATAGTTTAAAAGATAGCTCTACCCCTGAAACGGCTACCAGCTAACGTGTTGTTTTCTAACTTACTTTTATTTTTTTGTATGAGGCCTAAAAAAATGAGGGGCTTTCCGTTATACTTCCGATCGTTTAAGGGCCGACTAAGTTACAACATACGATAATGGTATAAACTTACTATCATGCCGCAATCTTTTATAATCACTTTTCAAATTGGCGATGAGATCACGTTCACCAGTGATATGGCCGTGCCGGAAGATTTACAAAACCGTTCTTATCGAGTCGCTCGTATCAGTTCTTTGATTTTAAACGATTTTTACTTTAATACTGAGGTGTTTACCTGTTATGAACTGGTTGATGAGAATCAACAGTCGCTGTTGCTCACTCCTTTTAGATTTGAAGACGATATCGATGACAAACTTAGGATCACCAAACGTTTATCAAAAAAAGAGATCGATGCTTTATTTCCTAAGGGGAATGCTGAAGCGGTATTTAGTAAGCCAACAAATTTAAAAGATTCTCAAACCATTTTATTTGATGAATCCACTCTTCCAAGTTCACTTAAAAGCTGGTTAGGTCGTTCTTATTATTTAGATCTAAAAGATCCGGATGTAGGCAGCTCTACTTACGTTGATTATGATCCTAAAAACAAGAAAAATATTAATCCAGAGTTACTTTTATCCAAACATTCTTCTTCGCGCTATGCTCTGTTCCAAGGGGACTATGCACTCTATTTCTTGGAAGCCAACTTTGAGCTTACTGATCCTTTATTGGCTACCCTATTTTTGGAAAGAAGTTGTGTGTATACCCACAGCAGATGATTTTTCGGGTAGCTGAGAATTGCGAAATGGCAAAGCCAACAACCCGAAAATTTATCTGCAAAGGATATACCCAAACGAGTATAAACCTTAGCTATATCACCAGAAATACTATAACATGAAGACAGTCTACTTTGGCTAAAATAAGTAACTAGATGTCTAACAATGATACATTTTTGCTAATCCAAAGCTATTATGATGCTTTCAATAGCAAAGATATGAAAAAATTTTTCAGTCTTTTGTCCGATGATGTGATCCACGATATCAATCAAGGTCGCACAGAAACTGGCAAAGATTTGTTCAAAGATTTTATGAAGCATATGGATGAAATGTATAGTGAAACGGTCCATGATCTTATCATTCTCACGTCTAGAGATGGTCGGCACGCCTCTGCTAGGTTTCACATCTCAGGTAATTATATTAAAACTGATCATGGACTCCCTGAAGCCAAAGGACAACCCTACGTTATAAACGCAGGCGCTTTTTTTATCGTTGAAAACAAGAAGATAATTCGGGTATCTAATTATTATAATCTTGAGGAATGGATCAAACAGATCGCTGATTAAGGTTCTTCTGATATTACCTTCTTTTTAGTTTTAAATTTAAAATCAAATCCCATTACGTAAGCAAACAAAATACCGGCAAAAATAGCCCAGGCCATTTTAATTTGATTCTCCGGAGAGGGATCGCGAATAATGGCGACAACTTGGTAATAAGCTAACCAACACACTATGTAGAATGCAACAGATCCAATCTTCCTTAACATACTTTCTCCCTCTGAACTAGGAACGATTTTATATATTCAAAGACGTTTAAGCAAGAAACAAGAAGGCCTCGCTCTAGAGGATCCGATATTCTATGCTTAAGGTATCTTAGATCACATTGATAGTGGCGCTCATGAAATTATTTCGCTTGTTCACTTTTTTATTTTTTGTAGGTTTGCCTGTTTCAGCCTTTACCCTAGAAGGCAAAGTGACGCACGATCAAGACGTAAGCCAATTTCTGCAATCTATCTTTAATGATAATACTGACTTTATTAACAGAATATCTAATCAAGATTTTAAAGCATTAGCCCAAGGACAAAACCCACGCGCTACGGTAGTAACTTGCTCAGATTCAAGAATTCAATCCGACGTTTTTCATAAAAGTCCTGTAAACGATCTCTTTTTTGTTCGCAACATTGGGAATCAAATAGTCACTACGGAAGGGTCGGTGGAATATGGGATCTATCACCTACATACACCTGTATTGCTTATTATTGGGCATTCAAATTGCGGTGCAATAAAAGCGGCCATGGGAGATTACAGCCAAGAATTAGCGCCCATTCGTGAGGAACTCGATCATCTGCATTTACCTAAAGGCACCGATACAAATAAAGCTATTATTGATAACGTTCACCGCCAAGTCTCTTTTGCCTTAAAAAAATTCAAGGACAAAATAGAGAAAAAAGAACTTACGGTTGTGGGGACCGTGTATGATTTTAGTGATAGTTATCATAAGGGTCATGGACGCTTAATTTTAGTTAATCTAAATGGCGAGAAAAATGCTATTAAAATTAAACAAGATCCTTTACTCAAAAATATCGATATTAAATATTGGAAAGTAAACTTGTAACTACATCTATTTGAAATGAACTGGAGAACTTTCTTATAGTCTAATAAATGGGCTTTCAGGAGAGTGACCGGTGACAATTTCTGGCTCTAGCGACAATCAACCTATCCGCTTTTTGGCTTGTTTAAAGCTCTTGGATGAATTTGATAAAATTTATCATGAGGCTATGATAGATGTAAGCAAAATCACAGTCACACTAAAAGAAAAAGATCTCAAAAAGTTAAAAACCGAAGAAGAAAAAGAAAGGGCAAAAGAAAAAACAAAGAAACAAGAAGTTATTATTCAAGAACGAGCCAAAATAAAAAAAGCAGCCGCCCAAAGAGAAGTTGAAAAAAAAGAACAACAATTATTAACTCTCTTTGCTTCAGACTCACGCTCTTATTCTTATGTCGTTCAAATTTTAGAAACTATAAAAAAAAACTATACCACCTCGACTTTATTAACCGAAAAAGAAAAAGACTATATCTCAACTTATGGATCTCATTTTAACCTTAAACTATATAAAGAAATTCTGCCTTATTGTCAGCTCGCTTATTTATATGAAGACAATGGCGATCCAGAAGATCATGCCTTAAAGTTATCACTGGTCTTTGATAACCTCAAAGATATCTTGAACTACCTCGATATCCAATCTAAGCAAAATAAAAAAATCCTAAAGGATGAAAAAGACAATGATGTCGATTATTTAGTCTATGATGCTTGCTTATTTGGATTACCTGACATTCATTCTTATTCAATTGAGCGCTGGGCAAAATGGAAAAGATTATTTAATTTAAATTGCGACAATGCCGAATTTAAAAAGATTTTTTCTAAAGCCACTGAAATTGAAGCTTTAATTAATGTTCATTATTCAGAAGATAAAAATCCACAACAGGTACAAAAAACATCCACTCATTTAATAAAAGCGATTGAACAAAAAAATCAAGAAGTAAAACGCTTCGCCAGCCGGGCAAGCGAACTTTATGAGGAGGAATTTGAAAAATACAAGGTTGCTATTAAGGAACTATCCGATTTACGGTTAGCACTTTTTGAACAATGTAAAGGATTAGCGTTAAAAAACATGAATTTCCAATATTTAATGGCGTTCAATGAGAAATATCTCATTGAACATTCAGGTATTTATCGATATTTGCTTGAAAAAGGACTACGTAAACGCGATTATGATGAATTTTGTAAACTTAAACCTATTGATGATGATGAACAAATTCCCAATATCAAAATAAGTGGCTTAGAGTTAGATCCACATGACTCTAGTGTTTACTTAATGAAAGTTCCAGTTCTTGATGAATTTCATGCCGCACGTGCAGCTTGTTTGGGAAAACTAACCGACTGTTGTCAGTCACTTTCGGGTGAACTCGGGGAACCTTGTGTAAAACATGGTATTCAAAGCAAATATGGCGGATTTTACGTTATTTGCAAAGGCAATATTGATAATCCCAGCCATGAAGATTTTGTTTTGGGACAATGTTGGGCATGGAGAAGCCAAACGGGCGCTATCGTATTTGACTCCATTGAAACCGTGGATAAGAAAGATCCTACAATAGACACTGTGACTCAGTTTTTCAACTTGCTAGCAAAAAAACTGACTGCAGGGGACAAGCCTCCTACTCACAAGGTTGTATGCGGTGCCTCTTCAGGCATTTCTAAACAGGTTGGATTTGATGCGTCAATGAATCGCACTGAAAATTTTATTGATTATAACGGTTATAACGATTCCACTTTTCAACGCGTGTTGATAGACAAGCATGCCCCTTTTTACTTTTATGATATCAATGAGACCAGCAAAATAGAAACACAGCAATTAGCTAACAAAGAAATGGAGCAATCAGATTCTTTAATACAATCCGACTACATCTGTCAATTACTTAATTTCATTGCCTTACAAAACAAATTTGGGTTAGGCGTACAATTGCATGAAGATATATTAAATATTGCCAAAAAACATAATAAAGAAAAGGAGTGTAGGGATATTTTAAATGCCATAAATTTATTCGCAAACGGCTATCATTCTATAAAGGAATTAAAAGAAATTCTTCATTTTATTCAAAATAAAACGTTACCCCTTCCCACGCTGAATCTCAACCGAGATACATTTTTATTGATGTTGTTAAAAACATTAATTAATCGTTCGCCCTCTCAACGCGAAGCTATAAAACAAATAATCTTTGAATTAATCGATTCAACTGAAATAGATATAAACCAATCCGATGCACATGGTCGAACGCCTTTTACCTATGCCGTGCGAAGTGGTGATAGGGATCTTTGTCGAAAACTCCAAGAAAAAGGAGCCAATGTATATGCCGAAGATCGTCGAGGTCAAAACGTTTTAATTAATACCTATGAGTATTTTATAGAACAATTACAATTACATTCCCATTCAACCTTAAGTTTAGATAATCAAACAATTTTAATGACACTTATATCAGAGTTTAAATTAAACATTAATTCAAAAGATAAAAAGGGAGCGACGCTTTTAATGAAGGAAGCCAGCTCTTATGCTGAAAATTCTCTTATTGACGAACTTATTAAGCAGGGAGCAAATGTAGACGAAAAAAATGATTATGGCGACACGGCATTAATGATTGCTATCTATTGTAAATCGGATAATTATTCAAAGTTTTTAAAATATGCCGATATTAACATCCAAAACAATGACAGACAGACCGCACTAGAGTTAGCTTTAGAAAAACACTTTGATGAGGCGGCATTTAATTTAATTGAGAAAGGGGCTAAAATTTACAATAAAGATAGCAACATATTACTCAATCTTCACGCGCTTGCAAAAAAAGTACCCGCAGGTCCATCCCAACAAAAAATAAAAACGGCCATTGGCAAATTGATCAGTGAGTTACTTGCTTCATCGGAAGTAGATGTCAATCAAGTGGATGAGGAAGGGCTAACCCCCTTTATGTTAGCGGCCATGAATTGGGATTTAGCGCTCTGTCGACAACTTGTCGCAAAGGGCGCGAATGTTCATATTGAAGATCCAAATAATGAAAATGTGTTAATAAAAACCTTAAAGAAATTTAATACTTCACCTGAGTTAGTCGCCACCCATCAAAGCATCTTAATACAACTTATTACTGAATTTAACTTGGACATTAATTCAAAAGAACAATTCGGGAAGCCCTCTCCCCTGGAATTAGCCATACAAGCAGGATTATCGGATGTATGTATTCTGCTCATTAATAGGGGCGCACGTATTAATCAGAAAACACTGACAAGGCAGTCTTTATTAACACTGGCTATAATATTAAAACTCCCCGAGGTAGCCATTGCCCTTATTAAACAAGGGGCCGATGTTAATGAGCACAGGTATGAAGAAGAACCTCCTCTTATACTTGCCATCCAATTAAGACTAACAAATGTATGCCAGTCACTTATTGAGCACGGCGCTGAGGTAAATCAAAAACCATTGAATGTCCTTTCTTATAATGCGCCTTCTCCTCTCATGTTAGCCGCTGAACGCGGACTCATTGATGTATGTATCGATCTTGTTAAACATGGTGCTGATGTTAATTATTCTAATAATCTTGGAAATACTCCACTCATCATTGCCGCTAAAAATGGGCAAAATGATATTTGTGAATTCTTAATACAAAGTGGGGCCGAAGTAGCCGCCAGATATCGTAATGATCCTACCCCACTTGAAAAAGCCATGGCAACGGATAATTTTTCTTTATGCCTCACACTCATTAAAGCTTATAGAACTACGCCCTCTCATTATTATAACTCTGGTAATTTAACCCACCAACAAATTTCTAGATTTACAACTTTCTTAAAAGAGAATATGCTAAATAGGTTTTCTACCAATATTCAAAATGAACCCCTTAGACAAATAATTAGCACTGAAACCGATTTAAAAAAATTGTTAGATCTGTGTGTCAAACATAAAATTTTAAATACCCCTAATGATGTGACTGAACTTTTACTCTCTCTTCTTAAAAAGAAACAGTTTGCCCTCTTTAATCATTTATTGGAAACCACTAATTTAAAAGAAAACAATTGTGGCTATTTATTACTTAAATCTGCTATCACTTTACTGCATGCAGACACCAACACGCAAAGCGATAATGAATTGTATTTCAAAGCGATTCAAGATCTCATTCATAATGGCGCTACTATCAACTCTAGTATAGTAGCCGATACTATGTCGCCGCTCATCATGGCATGCTGTTATGGCAATATCACACTTGTACGCTATCTTTTAGAAAAGAACGCTAATCCAGTTTATAAACTGCGTCACCCTGCCTTGGACAAACTAAATGATGCGCTAAGCATTGCGCAATACTTAGGTTATAATGATATCATTAATTTGCTAGCCTCCTCTAAAAGAAAATCGAGTGACAGATCCCAAGCTATTACTCCTTCATTTTCATCCTCTGCTAGCGAAGCCCCCAGTCATTTATTTACTGCTCTTAGAATGGCTAACATGGAGATGGCGGAAAAACTTATCAATGAAGGAGCGAAATTGCATGAATGTTCTATTATCCAACTTTTTCATCTGATGCCTAATAAAGAACAATTTTTAAAGGTAGCAGATTATCTGGTTAATCACCTTAAACTTGAAGCAGATAGTCTGTATGGCCATGATCTTATTTTAACGCTTACCCATGCCTATTCTGTCGATGAAGAAAAAGCACAAAAGTTGATCGACACCTTAATTGAAAAAGGGGCTAAAGTAGAAATGTATCCTTCTCATTCTAATCAAACTGAAATGCTCACCCCTTTAATGGTAGCGGCAAGCCAAGGTAATATAAAACTTATTAAATTGTTTTTAACACGGGGAGCCAATCCTGATAATTTTGTCAAATTCAAAACGATGATGAACAAACCTATGAAAGCGATTGACTTTGCCCTAAATAAGAAACACGATAGTGCTGCTGAGTTAATTAAAGAGTATTCAACAGTAAGTAAACCACGACGTACGTCTTAATGCTGTTTCTCGCACCTCATCTCCCCTACTACTACCTCCAGTTTAGGTGGACCAATCATCCCAGGTTCGATGTCATTCAAATTCGTCGTTTTAATACTGACTTTCAACTCACACTGATTGGTAGTAACGATATATCCTCCATCGGTTTCATGGATGCCCGTAACCAACGCCGCCGAACCAATTTTTTCAAATACTAAAGGAGACTCGGCAATTGTTTTAATGCGGCGCAAACTTTCAGCGGCCGGCGGCAAAGCTGCTAAACTGAGTGTAGGGATGATAGAAACAATACAGATAATTAACTTTGAATGATGCATTACAACTATCCTTGTTCATTTGCTTAAGATTCTATAAAATTCAAGTCTATCGCATAGGTTTCTTTAAGAAAACAGGTAGCGACCAAAGCTAAGGCTAAGCTTACAATTAAAATCCCACTGAAAGCTGATAGAATGCCAAGCCTCACTTCCAAATAGGACAATGCAAGCGCCGAAGGAAGGACGACCGCTCTAACGAAATTAGGCAATGACGTGGTGACCGTGGCACGCATATTGGTGCCAAATTGCTCAGAGGCGATCAAAATAAAGAGTACCCAAAAGCCTGAGCTAAATCCAAATAACAGACAAAAGCCATAAAAAATGCTTTCACTCATATGAGTTTGACATAAGAAAGACACTACCAATATTAAACAAAGCGAAAGATAGAGTTGAACAATCTTTTTACGTGTCCCCCACCATTGGCTCAATAGACCGCTGATACATTCTCCCATTACCAAGCCCCCATTATAATACATAATCGTTTTGGGCGAGGTAATAGGAACGGATACCGACATGGCTTTACCAAGCTCCGGAGCCAATGCCAAAAATAATCCCACAAAAATCCAAAAGGGTAATCCTATACACAAACATTTTGTATATTTAAAGAGCATTAAAGGGGAATGAAAAAACAATCGCAGACTCCCTTTGCGAATAGATCCTTGTTCTTTTATTGACATAAACAATTGTGATTCAGACACCTGTAAGCGCAATAGTAACAATACAAATCCTGCCAACCCTCCTAAAAGGTAAGCTGTTTTCCAATGTAAAGCATTCCCCACTATACCACCGGCGACGCCCCCTAATGCCCCTGCTACCACAATTAACGTCGTCCCATACCCTCTTTTTTCACGACTCATCAATTCGCTAATAAGCGTAATCGCTGCGCCTAATTCTCCTGCTAATCCAAAACCTGCGATAAAGCGCAACGCGGCATAGGCCGGTAAAGTGGTGACAAAAGCGTTAGCAAATGTAGCAAGAGAATAAAGTAGAATTGAACCAAATAATATTGATTGTCGGCCTTTTTTGTCTCCTAACAGCCCCCAAAAGAGCCCTCCGATTACCATCCCAAAAACTTGAACATTTATAAGTTGGATAGCTATAGAGGTTATTTCTTCTGCGGGGATCCCAATATCCCGTAAACTGGGGACTCTAACGGCACTAAATAAGATGATGTCATAAACATCAACAAAATACCCTAAGGCTGAAACGAGAATAGCAAAGCACCATTGAGATCGCATGTAATTACTCGGGTTAAATAAATTGACTAAACCTAACGTAATTTAAAGATTTTGTCTAGATTTTTAAGTTTTTTAAGATACTATAGCGATTCGATGTTCACCTATCATAGATGAGTTGTCATGAAAAAACGCTGGAATATCATTGTATTGTTGTTCGCTCTATTATCAAACTGTGGGGTAGTTAAATCTGCACTGGCCCAAAATGTCCCCTCTCACGTCGCCTGGCTAAGCCTGATTGAAGGCGAAACACTCTTTTCCCCCTCAGGTGAAAAAAAATGGGTAAAAGCCAGACTAAATCGCCCCTTAATTTCCGGTGACAAATTACGCTCTCGGCCCCACTCCCAAGCGGAGTTACAATTAGGTCATGCCACCGCCTTTGTGGGTTCCCAAACAGACGTAGTTTTACTCAGTTTAGTGCAATTTAATATTACTTCCGGTCAATTTGCGTTATCTATTCGTCAAATGAAACCAAGCCAAGTTTACAGAATTGACACCCCTCATGCCGCCTTTCTCATTCAAAACCCAGGTTTCTATAAAGTGGTAGTAGATAACAATAGCCACGCCACCTTAATTAATGTTAAAAAGGGAAGAGCTCAAACTTATGGTAATAGGATTTCCTACCTTCTTTATCCAGGTAAGTCTTATCGATTCACCGGTTCAAAGTTTAAACCCCAATCCATTATATTGAAGGACGGAGCTTTCGACCAATGGTGCCAAAATCGAGCCAATCGAAAATTTAGCACACGCTACCTCTCTGGCCACAGGATTGGCTATGAAGATTTAGACACTTATGGCCAATGGGTAAATGTAAAAGGCTATGGCATGATTTGGATGCCCGGCTCGATGAATGCCAAACCGGTTTATGCTCCCGTCGTTATAGCTCAACATGTCCCTCATGCTGTTAGAATGGTACCTACCAATAGGGCAAATCCTACAAAAGTTTTTGTTCACTCTAAAAACGGAGTCAAAGCCCCTGGGCCCGTCCCCACGCAAACCTTAAAACAGATACCAGTGGCCAATAAGCCTATAGCCGTAACAAAACCTGTACCGATGCCTGTAGCAGAACCTGTACCGATGCCTGTAGCAGAACCTGTACCGATGCCTGTAGCAGAACCTGAACTGATGCCTGTGGCAGAACCTGTACTGATGCCTACCGCAGAACCTGAACCGATGCCTGTAATGCCTGTGGCAGAACCTGAACCGATACCTACCGCAGAACCTGAACCGATACCTACCGCAGAACCTGTACCGATGCCTGTGGCAGAACCTGTGCCAATGGCAGTAGCCGAACTTGAAGCAATGCCAATAGCACAGCCTGAACCGGAGAATTAGTTTTTAGCCAAAAATCTATCTAAGGCATTCGCAAAGTTTTGTTGTTCACGTGGGCCAAATGGCTTAGGCCCACCTGAAATTTCGCCAATGTTTCTAAGATCGGTCATTAAATTTCGCACCGCTAACTTATGTTTGATATTTTCAGGATCGTAAAATTCTCCTCTAGGATTTAAAGCATAAGCGCCTTTTTCAATAACCCCAGCCGCCAGGGGAATATCAGCCGTTATTACGAGATCCCCGGCTTGTACTTCCTTCACAATATAATTGTCCGCGACATCAAACCCTTTACCTACCAACACAAATTTAATGTTAAATGCTTTAGGGAAATTAAAAGGCGAATTTGCGACAAGAATTAATTCGCGTTTGGTTCTTGCCGCTGCACGATAGACTATTGTTTTTATGATCTGAGGACACGCATCGGCATCAACATACAGTTTGATCACAGATCAAATCCTTTCCTATAATTTTCGATAGCTTGAATATGCGCGGCTTTTTGACTTTCTGATAAAAAGCTCGCTTTAAAGCTATTTTTAGCCAAATTTACAATATCATCTGAAGATAGCTGAAGTCCCTTATAGGCGGCGAGAAAATTATCGACTACGTAACCCCCAAAATAGGCAGGATCATCCGAATTTACCATGACACACAAACCTTTATCGAGTAAGGTTTTGAGATTATGATCTTCCATTTTATCGAATACGCGTAATTTAACATTGGATAATGGACACACCGTTAATGGGATCTGATTAGTTTTTAAATATTCCACCAAGTCAGGATCTTCCACGCAACGAACACCATGATCGAGTCGTTTAACCTGTAAACGCTTTATCGCCTGCCACATATAGTCCGCTGAGCCTTCTTCCCCGGCATGCGCTACCGTAAGAAAACCTGCCTCCATGGCCGCCTGATAGACGCGTTCAAACTTTTCAGGAGGATTCCCCCCTTCAGCTGAATCCAAACCAATTGCAATAATTTTATCTTTAAACGGGAGAGCCTCTTTTAGGGTGGCAAAGGCCTGTTCTTCAGTGAGATCGCGCAAAAAACATAAAATGAGATGACTACTGATTCCAAGCTTTTTCTCCCCGTCTTTTAACGCGCGATGGATCCCATTTAATACCGTTGAAAATGCAATGCCGCGTTGGGTATGAGTTTGCGGATCAAAAAAAATCTCAGTATGAGATACATGGTTTTGTTGCGCACGCTTTAAATAGGCCCAAGTCAGATCATAAAAATCTTGTTCGGTTTGTAAAACGCCTGCGCCTTGATAATAAATATCTAAAAAGGATTGTAAGTTAGTAAAATGGTATGCCTTACGAAGGGCTTCAGGGGAATCATATTTAAGCTTGATCTGGTTTCGTTTTGCAATTTCAAACATCATTTCCGGCTCAAGAGTGCCTTCAATATGGCAATGCAGCTCGGCTTTGGGAATACCTAATATAAACTGCTCTATCGTTTGGGTCGCCATTTTCGAAGTTCCTTATTCAAATGGGGAAAATGAAAGTGATCCTACTAATGGGGGATCCTTGTGTCAAGAATTTGGATCTCAAAGGGTGAGCAAAGCGCTCACCCTTACATCTTATCTCACCATGGTTTGAACAATCTTTGGGGGTCCAGATTTTCGTCTGTTTCGTAAAGTTCAATGCACTCTCTTGACATACCTATGATAGCAGGGGAGAAGGTAAGTAATTTCGTGGGTTCAGTTAATAGATAATTGATATCAGTCTCTGTAGAACTAGAAAGCTCCCTACAAATACCATTAAAAAGTGGTTCTAATTCATCTCCTAATGGCCCTTCGATGGGAACCGATATTTTTTCAAAATCAGAATCAAAATCACAATGTTCACTCATTGCAGCGCATCGTATTCTACCTGTCCAATCTAATTCCCAATACGCGGCATTCTTAAATTGTATAACTGAAGGTTCACGACACAAAACTTCAAGAGATTTGTTTTCGGGTGGAACAGCGGGAATATCTCCCAGTATATGTTTTTCACCCAAAATATCTTGTAAAAATACTTGATGATCAACTCCCCAATTAAATTCAAATATTAAAGCCACTTTATCCGGTAACTCTACTGATTTTCTAACAATTTGACCACTGCGTTGCAATGCCAATGCTTTTGAACGAGTAGGACGTAAATTAAAAGCCGCCACAATATTAGGATTATTGAGCTCTGTAACTAAGGCATCATTAACAGCTAACATAAGTATTTTTCCGTTTTGAAAATCCTCTAATATTTTCCTCTCTTTTATATCCTCCACTCCCGAAAGATAGGCCGCTGGTTTAATTCCCCTAACTTTAAGGTATCGGTTGCTAGAAAAAAGTTCATTAAACTTATCAGACACCGCTCTTGCATGACTTCCGCCTGCGCAAAAAGACACCGCTTGCTGACCGAACAAAGGTTTTCCTGTATTAGGATGGATACAATTAACATAAATTTCTGCAACAATAGTATTAATGGCATCATTATCTATTTTCTCTGCTACTGCATTTTCAGTGATTTCAGACATCACTTTCGTTCTAGAGCGCTGCCAGTTTAGCAAGACATCGGGTGTTACCATACATACATGCACAGGACTTAAATATTTTTCTTCAATTGCACGCATTATTGGATAATTAAAATAACCATTATGTTCCCCGAATAACTGTTCCAGCGAAGAAAGAGCTTTATATCGCCGTTTGGTATTAAACTCAGCAATTGCTGAACAACCGATTACAATTTTACTTCGTGCCAATTTCTCCACAATTTCCTTTGTATATTTAGTAAGGGCATAATGAGCTTCATCGACTATAACTAAAGGATAATCATCTAAATTCAAATCAGTTTTTTTACGTTCTCTATTCATTTGAACTCTTAATGATTGATACGTCATGATGACAATATCACCATAAGTGTGAACGCCATTAATATAGGTACTGCCCACAAACTTTTTTATTCTCATCTTTTTCAGTGTCGCAACTATACGCTTTTTAGCTTTATCAGCAACGAAAACCGAAGGAACTAGCACAATAGCTTTTGAATCGGTGGCTATTATCTTGCTCAATATCATTCGAGTTTTACCACTACCCGTCGTCGCTGTGAAATAACCTAGGGAAAGGCCTTTCCCTAAATGGATACTAAAATTTTCTATCGCTTCTTTTTGATAAGGATATAAATTAAGCCTTTTATACGTGCTTGTTTCCCAGAATGCCATTATTTTTTTTTGCATCTCTTTGGTAAGATTCAATACAGACATTTCATCATTTTGATCATTCGGTTTCATTATAAGTTATCTACGTTTCTTTTGGCTGTGGAATGAAGAATTCTAACATAATTTTATGAATAAATTCCAATGCTGACGTAACCTCCCTTTCATGGGATAATCGCTCAGAAGTAAAACGCATATATGTGTAAAAAAGCTTATGAGTTTGATCTATAGAAAAAGAGAAATCCAAAGGCTAGTCGATCTCGATTATTTTAGCAATTTAACTCATGTGCCTTCGATCCAGACGGCTCTTATTCTTAAAAAATTCCCGCCCGAAGAGCTAGCGATGCTTCATTCAATGAGAGTAATACTCACTCATCATTTACCCTTTAACGTAGAAGAGCTTATTTCTTTAGACAAAGAAAAATTAGCGTGTCTGAGTTTAGGCTGTACTCAGGTAAAACGATTAATAGATTTAGGATTCACAAGTTCTGAATTAATCATGCTGGAAACCTTAAAACTAAAACTATTGATTGATAATGATGCCCAAATAGAATCGTTAATTAAATCAGGCTGCCTACGTAGACATTTAATAGAATTGCCTCTTAAAGCTTTAACTGCATTAATTGCTTCAGAAAATCCCGAACCATTATATTATTCTTACTTAAGAGCCATTTTGTTTGGGATCTTCATAGGCTTAATGGCAAAAGTGGGTGTGTTTACTTTAATGGGATTAAGCTCTACTTTAGCATTCTCAATTTTGTCGGGAATTGGGGCAATGACTTTTATGTTATCTATCCAATGTCTTGAAGCCCATTTATTCCACACGAGAGCTAAATCAAGACCCAACTTACCTGAACTCTCTCCTTCCCCCCCTTTTCCCACTCAAATAGTCGAATTAAATGACGCTTTGCAAGCCGGGTATTTTCCGTCAAATAGTGCGCCTTTGACTGTTACGACCGATCCTCGGGCCAATGATTTTCAACCGCAACGTAATAAAAATCAATGCAAAAAATAAGTTTCTTTATCGTGCTGCCAATTTTTATACTTCCCTTATTAACAGCCATTGAACTTTTTAGAGAACATTTAACTCAAATGAAGATATAGACAACGTATTAACAGGAGAGATATTTTATGATGTACTTTGGAGAAAATTCGCTGCTCTATTATGCAGTCGTATTAGCTATATTAGCTGTTATCATCGGATTTTTGGGATTCGGTGGCCTAGCTGGTGTTTTCGCTGAAATTGCTAGGATATTATTTTTCGTTTTCATATTGCTCTTTGTTCTCTCTCTCGTTGCCCACGTGGTGCGAGGAATTCCTAGAAAATAGTTAGCATGCTGTTTATTCAAACAGACAACCCCAAAATAAATTCTATTTTGGGGTTTGTTTTTATATTGATGTAGATCCTCTCATAATTAATTTTTTTAATATTCTTTCCACTATTTCTTAAAAAAGTCTAAATTTATTTTAAGAATTTGACATAAACCTCAAGGAGCATTGTATGAAACATATTATATTGATGATCATAATTTCACTAGCCTTAACTGCCTGCTCATTTGGAGCAACGGTTGGTTAAAGCTTAAGGAAGACGTTTTGGGTCAGTTGTTTTAGATTGTAACAACTGATCCTTCTCCCCCCATATTTATACCCCACCCTGATAGGTTAGTTTTCTAGACTATTCATAAGAGAGATTGACAGGACAAGATTATTTGGAGAGAATCACGCGTTCTTGCACCCGTAGCTCAGTTGGATAGAGTACCTGGCTTCGAACCAGGGTGTCGGGAGTTCGAGTCTCTCCGGGTGCGCTCCGTAGCGCTTAAGCTTCGACGCGATTGGAAATCGCGGCGGAAGGTTTAGCGATACGTGAGCCCTACGTAGCGCGCGAGCGCGAAGTAGGGAAATCCCCCCGCGTCTTCTCCTACGCTTCGCTTCGGCGAAGTCGCGACCCCCTTTTACAAAGTGGGTATTGTTCGCTTCGCGAACTCAGAAAATCGGCTCTTCCCCTTTAAGGGGCGCTTCAGTTTCCAAACTATCCAGAGCAAAGCAATTCACTAAAATCAATTATATTTGAAAAATAACCACTTGCAATGACTTCGTCTTCCACACCATTAACATGTATTAAAACAGGATAGTATGAGAAATTTTTGGGTAAATTGAGTTTTTGAATTTTGTCTTTTAAATCCGATATTATGCTTTCGGAAATAATGTTTTTAGAAAATTTAATTTCACAGATATATAAGGAATTGAACCGTGTTTGAATCATATAATCAATTTGGCATCCTTGTTGCAGAGCGGTTTTTTTCTGAAAGTAAGGATTATCGTGACTAATTTCATTTGGATCAATGTGTAATATTTTTTGAATAACTCGACGGTTTTGTAATACTAGATTTTCAAATTGTAAGACCATAATGCCTTCCCATCCTGGCAGCAAGGTTAATGAGCAGTCTGCAAATGCATCTTTTTCAATTTTCAACTTATTAGCTGAAATATACTTAAAATAAAATCGAATATAGTTATCACTAATTCTAAAGCGACTAAATTTCGAAGGTTTTTTATTTTTAAATTCCCAAGTATAATCTCGCTTTATAAATCCAGAAGTTATTAAATTTTCAATATATTTTATAAAGCCTCCACTTTTTTCTACATTTAAATATTCAAAAATTCGCTCAACTCTGCATGAGGAGTCTGAATTAAGCAAGAAATTATTTCTTTATATATTTTGTTGTTTCTAACAAAAAGATCATTTAAATCAGGAACTTTTACTTAATGAAATTGATTGTGCCTTATTGGAATAAGGTAATTGTGTCCTTGTAGAAGGAATAGCCGGGGTGGCTGGGTTACCTTTATGAGAACTCTTGGCGTCTATCTTGGAGAACCTATACTTGAGGGAAAGGTAAAAGTCCCCGAATCTTGGACTCCAAGCCAGAATTTCGCAAAGAAATGGACGAAGTGTGTTATCTCGGCCAAAGAATAAACCCCCTAAAAAGCCCGGAGATAGAACATATCTCAGGGCCTATGAGAGCCTTATTATTATTTATTTTCGCATTAATCCCTTTTTGACAAAGGCTTCGGAAACAATTTTTGTACTTTCTTCCGAGTTTAGATCCATAACCGTCATTTTATAAGAAGAGCCATTTCGAGAAGATTGGAAAAATAAACCCGTAAACTCATTATTTAATTGGCTCATTAACTCAAATATTTTGCTTCCATCTTCAGTGGAATAAGTAGCAGATAGAATATGGTCTTGATCAATATAATAATTAAATGGCGTATCTAAAGCAGCATTAAATAAGCTACCAAGGTAAGACTCGTTAGCCTCGCGCACGGACATCATTTTTTTAATTATATCAAAAGAAACTGATAAGGGATTATTAATTAATGGAATATAACGGTTATAATATTTTTTTCTAAAATCGTCATTTTCAAATTGTTTCCAATCGCTTTCATCTTTTCCAAGACTTGGAGTAGCATTGCTTTCAGGTTGAGAAAGAATTAAATAAAAAGGCTCGGCATTCAATTCGTATAAGTCTAGTTTTTTGCCGAGCATATTTACTAAGCCCACGTGTGCAAAGCCACCTAAGAAAATAACTCCGCCTGAATATTTTCCTGATGCTTCCAATATCTTGTCAGTCATAATATCATCGCGTTGTAAGGTCGCCTTATCCAATTCTTGGCGAATTATCTGACGTTCATATTCAGATTTTGCATCCTTATATCTTTGAGAAAATTGTTGAGCTTCTGCTAGAGATTCAGGATCTACAAATTCAATTTCTAACCCATATTGCTGGGCAGTGTTCATAAGATTTAACAATGCACTAGAACAGGCTTTGATATAAGGGGGAAGCTGTGGGTTTAAAAGATGAGAAAAAAGGCTTCTTTTAAATTCTTCGGGAGAAACAGTTTTGTCCATTTCAAGCATTAATTTCTTATATCCAAGCTTTTTGAGTTCTTGTATATGTTTCGCAATAAATTCTCTTGCACCACGATTAGAATGATTCTCAAGAACAATGAAAGGTCTTAACATAGGATACCTCGAGTCGAGTAATAAAAAGTTGTGAAGGTAACATACCCCTATATAGAAAACAAGCTAGAGATATAGTTAAATAGATAATGCAGAAGTTGAATTAAATGACTGTGCCAAATTTGTACCCAATCTCTCCCTAAACTAGGCCTTTTGAGGCCTTGTTTGGGGTGATTTTGGCACAATTACTGATTGGTAAAGCATTGATTTATAACAGATTCTATTTCAGACTCCCGACTTCGAACCAGGGTGTCGGGAGTTCGAGGATCGAAGGGTGCGCTCCGTAGCGCTTAAGCTTGGACGCGATTGGAAATCGCGACGGAAGGTTTAGCGATACATGAGTCCTACGTCGCGCGTTAGCGCGAAGTAGGGCCCTTTTTTTGGAGTAGAACAATAGTTCGAAGGATTTTTATTTAAATCCGTATCTTTCTGGTGTTTTTATCGTTCTTCTTGGTCTATTTCCCACGCTATCATTACTGTTACTATTTGCTAACGAGTCATTTTCTGAATTTGAATCATTTACTGGAGTGACTGACTGGGCTTGGGCTCTTTCGATGAAGTTCACAAACAAATTGTACCCATGAGTAAGCGATGCTTCTGCTCTAGCTGTTTCCATGCAGTCTATCAATAAATTGCAAGCGTTTCTTTTATTGATAAACTCATCGCATTGCAACCGCAATTCAGCCTGCAATTTCTCAAGAAGTGATGTACAACTTTCTTCTTGATTAAGATCGGGCAAGTAAGCATAAATAAAACGAGTCACTTCATGATGATATTGCGCCAGGAAACCCTCAAAATCTTGCATCCCTCGTTCATTAAAATATTCACGACAACTTGCATCAATACTTCTATGAATTTTTTGAATATTTAGCATTCGCAATGAAATTAATTCTTGTAAAATACTATTCGCCTTCTGCTTTAAAAACGATGTACTTAAAAAATTTACAAACCTTTCACAGCGCTCATTAATGGTGAAACGAAGGTTATCACGAAGCATTACATAATTATAAGCATTCGTTAGATCTAATGGATGATTTTCAAGACACTCGTCCACTTTTAAATAACAACCTTCAAGAAATAATCCACACTGCTCATCAACAGTTTCTTGATATTGTTTATCAAAATTTTGCCGTATATTATTAAGAGGAATAACCTTTTTAGCAAGAAGAGTGTCAAATTCTTCCAAACCAATCTCCCAGAATTTATCAATATTCCTATTAATATAAGCCCTACATTGGGATATACACTTATCTCTAATATATGCTTTAATTCGAGCTTGAGCAGTCATCTTAATTACCTCTAAACTAGTACTAAATGAGTTTTACTTTATTTGCTTTATTTAATACAGAGTTTTCCGATAAACGGACTTAATGGCCAGGTAACCAGTAGCGTAAGGATCTCTTGAGAGGGTCTGCCATGCAGGTACAAATAGTTATTTTTGCTGGACTCAAATCTAGTAAAATTTTGCAATTCAAATCAGGAAATCACACATCTCCTTTTTTTTGCATGATCTTTTTGGAGCGAAGGTAGTGAAGAATAACTTTCAACTATAGATTTTTCTTGTTCATTTGACATTGTTACCTCAGGCTCTATAGCGCTATCTAATTTAGAGAAAACAAGAGCTTTACCCGTATGTTTATTTTCAATATGATCGCAAGCATCTATCACTAAGCAATGATTCTGAATATTTTCCGGAATTGCCAACTTTAATTTTTTATAGCGTGCTACTAAAAGTATCAAAATATCCCAATTTTTATTGCGAACAGCAACCTCCAGTGGAGAAAGAATTTCCGGCGACTTAGATGCTTTTGTAATATTTACATCGCGAGCTTTAAGCAATTCTCTAACAACATTTGTATGCCCCATTATGGTTGCTATTAAAAGAGGGGTGCCACCATTGATATTTGCTTTATTTATCTTTATCCCTGGTTTTTTCACTAACTCTTTGACAATTTCAGCGTGTCCTTTTTGTGCAGCCATGTAAAGTGCGGTATCTCCGAGATTATCACGGGCATGATTCACATGGATACCTTCTTTCTTCAGTAACCTCTTAACAACATCTATATGACCGTGTTGAGCGGCTAAAATTAAGGGACTGACACCATCCTCGAATAATGCATTGATATCAATGCTTGATTCTTCCAGCAACACAATGGCTACATCAATATGACCTTTTTGAATGGCTAGGTGAAGAACCGTTGCTCCATTTTCAAGAGGAAGATTAACATCAATTTCAGAAATCGTAAGCAAAATTTTGACAATATCGATGAATCCATTGTTTACCGCCAAAAGAAGAGGAGTTATATTCTTAAATGCAAGATTAACTTGTATTCCTGGTCTTTTTAATAATGAAAGAACTATATCCACACGGTTTAATAAAATTGCAAAATAAAGAGGGGTGGGTCCATTCACCTTCACTTGATTAATTTCTGCACCAGCTTCGATTAAAAGATTAACAATATCAAGTCTCCCGCATACTGTGGATACTATAAGGGGAGTAACCCCTCTATCATCAGTTTGATTAACATCTATTCCACCACATTGAATGAGTGCCCTCGCTATTACAGAATCATTATTATATATTGCATCCAATAGAGAAAAAATGGACGTATTGGGATAGCATGATAGTATTTGTTCGGGTGAGGCACTTGAATATTCTATGGGTTTATTTTCATGAAGACGATGCATTTTTATTGCTTGTTGAAGGTATTCATATATTTGTTCTGTTGACCACGCTCCGCTAAATATATTGGGTTGATAATGGGTTATAGGTGCAAACCCTTGTTGTATTAGCAACATGTTACAAGTTAAGACCACAAAAAGTCTAGTACAACCATCAGGGAAAAAATGTAATCGATGCAAATCCTTTCCAGCACATTGGGATCCTAAGCTTAGAATTCCACGTGGACAAGTTGTCGCG